>Ga0209512_1000395_pt1 | contig 75605 bp, 53 predicted proteins | sample frozenSSSSmetaG_FD_184142 | JGI IMG/M metagenome (GOLD analysis project Ga0209512, IMG submission 184142) | Glacier valley bacterial and archeal communities from Borup Fiord, Nunavut, Canada, to study Microbial Dark Matter (Phase II) -... | ecosystem: Environmental > Aquatic > Freshwater > Ice >...
ATATCGGTGCGGTCCGCAAAATTAGCGCCCCGGGGAAAATGTTTATCAGTAGTGGAACCTGCTACTGCAGTAACGATCAGCCAGGCTGGATTTCCATTTACCGTATAGGATCTTGTCTGCACGTTCATACCGCTCCATGTTCCGACGGTTGCCTGGTCTGTGTAATTGCAGGGATTGGTTCCTCCGCCCGATGCCACAACGGTAATGGAAACATTTGCCGTTTTACTGGTACAGCCGCTTTTGCTTCCCGTAACAGTATAGGTGTACGTTCCCGCAGTTGCGGGAGCATTGAATGTAACAGCTGTAGCCGAGCCACTGATGCCATTACCGCTCCATGCGTAACCTGTTCCGCTGCATTGTCCACTGCAGGTGGAACTGAGCGTTACAGAAGCGCCGGCAGTAACGGAGGACGAAGGTCCGGACGCGGAAACATTAAAATCACAGGGATTAGTTGCCGTACAACTCCAGATATTTTGCCAGTAGCCATCATCGTTCATACTGATTGATTTGGGACTGATATCTGAGGAAGCCCAGGTGCTTCCGCCCTGGTTGCCGTAGGTTGTTTGAAAAAGAGAAGTTCCTGTAAAAACAGTTGGGAAAACGTTTTCTGCAACAGGTGCCTGGTGAGCCGGTGGCGTATAGCTTCCGCTGAGATAGGTGGCTTTTATGGAAGCCAACACAGGTTTGAGCTGCTCTATTTCACCATCCCTAAAATGCATGGCAAGGTGAACATAATCGGCGCCATGTTTGTATGCGCGTGCCGCCCACTCCGCTGCAATGCTAGGATTTATGAGTGACTGATCATTCGAGGGCTCAGGTTGTCCCAGATCTGTCGGGTCGAATTCCATGGCAGCGATCTTGGAAGAATTGGTGCCTTTGATCACATCGACCGCCATAATTTTCTTGAGGTTATCATACTGGTCGATGCCATCAGTAGTATAGATGCCATCAGATTCAGCAAGGCCCATAGGAAGGGTGGCATTAGAAAGAAAGAGGACATTTCCCGGCGATCCGCCGAAGTAAGCAACATAATACAGTACTTTTAAGGAAGCATTTTTACTTTTAACCAAATCCCGGAATCCCTTAAAAAGTTTCATCAGCCCCCAGGAAGCAAAGCGGTGATATTCCCGGCCTTGCTCGCTGCTCCAGTCCTGATATTGGTTAGGAGCAAACGCAGGCGCCGCAGCGATCGTTTGGGTGGTGCCGTCCCACACTACAGTGCTTTGACCCGGATAGCGGCATGGCAGGTATTCAGTTCTCCATGCCTGGAGTGCCTTGTCTTCATAAAACCCCGGAGACAAGGTTGCGCCTACATATACGGAAGGGATAATAAATTCTTCCGTTTCACCATTTCCCATTTGTATGTAAAGAATATTAGAATAATAGGCGCTGATGGAATTAAGCGCATCGTTTACAAAAGCAAAGAAACGTGTCTTTGCTGTTTGCGAATACACTGATGGACAGGTGAAGGCGATATTATTCTGCACCTTGGTGCCATTGGAAGTCCTGGCGATGTCTTCATCGGCAAAATAGCTGTCGTTCCAGGATCCGTTTCGCATGTAAGGAAAATGAAGTGCGACCTTCGTTCCCGGTTTAAGAGCGATGATGGCTGCGATGGCCTGTGCCAGTTTCGCACCACTGTTGCTGTAATTTCCAAGAGTCGGCTCGTAGTTTTCCCAGGTAACGTAAAGCCGAACTGCGGTTGCACTGGCATCCTGACCGCCGGAAGAGATGTTGAAGAATTTCTGAATGTAAGCCCATTGCTCAACATGGATACCATTGGCGGCTGTCCTGTCAAACCCGTATCCCGTGGTATTAACGACCAGTTCTCTTTGGGCATGTACAATTTGAGTGAAGCATAACAATAATAAAAAAAGGAGTAGATTTTTTTTCATGCCAAACGTTTTAAATGTAAAGGGTAAAGATGATTTTTCCGCTTCAAAAATAGCTGTTCGTTCCACACCCGGACTTGCTGATATTAGCAAAGGAGTGCACTATTTTGATGTTTTATACCTTCATGTAAGATTTACCCATAGATTAAAATGAAAATTCCGTACAAAAATGTTTTTGTACGGAATCTGGGACTTGCTCAAAAGGTTCTACTTTCTCACCATCTTATTTACCAGCAAGACTTTTCCATTTACGGAAAGCACAACAGTAAACATTTTATCGCTTCCTTTTGTGCGGGATGCGTTCAGGCGCAACTGGTTGTAACCACTTACCAGATTGGGGTAATCGGTTTTGTTTACCAGCCTTCCTGCAATGTCATACACGAATGCGCTCAGTTTTGTATTCCCTGATGTATTAAAATAATCCATCGTAATAAAATCCCTGAAAGGATTTGGGTACATCCGGTTCTGTCTTATTATGTTATCCGCTGAAGCCAGTTCAACGAGTGAGTCCAGCACAAGACCATTTGCAACAGCTAGTGATGAGCTGTCCGTGTAATCATCAATAATAATAGCTGCAGTGAATCCGAATGCGGCCGCAGTCGTTGTAGAGAAATTAATCACAACTTCACCGCCATCATCCGGAGATACATCATTGATGTAAACGATCTTGGATGAATTGGCCCATGAATTCAGATAAACCGTTTTGCCATTCACCGTGTAGGTAGACGTATAATTATCCTTGTACCATCCCTGCGGACCGGAGCTGCCAATAAATCCAAGCCTGTATTTCCTGGTCTGGTTAAGCCCGGAGAGCCGCATGGTAGATAATTGCGTCTTATCCTGCCAGTAATCAGATTTCAATACATTGTCCGGTACTATGCCTGAATTATTTCCGGTCACTACACCTGCGCTGAATTCACCATTGAATATCTGCTCGATCTTCAGACTAAGCCCGGAATTGTACCCCGCCTGGTTCAGCAGGTTTGAAAAAGTTGTGGGGGATGTAGGCTGTGCCACTGTATTGTTCCAGGGTGCAGGAGCATTGGTAACATTCGCGTTGAAATTGACATATACCTGCGATGCGGGCGTAAAGGCTTTTGCGCGGTTGCTGTATTCAGAATAAAAGGCGCCTGATTTTGCGCGTACCCTGAACCAGTATTTCGTATTGGGGGCTAACCCTGTATTCTGATACACAGAGGTGCTTTTCTGCAAATTAATTACTGCAACATTTTGCATGAATAATGAATCAGTTGCGCGTGTCAGTTCATACCCATCGGCAACATTTTCATTGTTTGTTCTGTCGGACCAGCTGAGATTGATCTTCGTTCTGTCAAAAGTTTCAGCGAACAGATTCAGTGGATTCAATACCGTAACGGCCGGAGAATATTCCTCGATCACCAATGCATTGAGATAAGAATTTAATGCAGTTGACAACCGGGTGATATTTACCAGAACCGAACCGCCCGCATCGGGTGTCAGGCCATTGAGGTTAGCGGTCTGGTTGGTATTGTACCTGGCGTTAAGGGTGTCGCGCTGTGATCCTGTGGCATATTCTGCTGAGGCATCAAGACCTTCATTCTGACTGCCTGCGAAAACAAAATTGTATCTCATCGCAGTATTTAAACCGCTTATTTTGATCTGCTTTGTTGCACCATTGTCCATTAATCCGCTTTGCAGTACTGAATCAGGAACGGCACCGGTATTATTGCCTGTCAGGTGTCCAAGATCTGAGAGGCCCGACCATGCGGTAACTGTTGTAACAGAAAAAGCAGTGGCGATATTGTTTTCATCTTTCAGGTTGCTGATAACACTGTTCGCTGCCTTTGTGCCTAGCCAGTTGTTCCATGGAAGCGGCGCTGTTTTACCGATACTTCCAAAATGCACGAATACAGACCTTGTATTTTTATCGGTCACCAGTATTACCAGCGGAGTGGTGGTTGCTGCCCCCTTGCTGTCTGTGGCCTTAACCACTAAATTATACAAGCCGATATTATCTACGGTCGGTGCAAGGCTGATGCTGTAATTATTAACAGTAATTTTCTGTATGGTAATGAATGATGGTTTATTATCAATGCTCACCACGATATTATCTCCGGGATCTGTCACCGTGAAGTTCTGTGAGGTGGCAGCATCCGATTTAATTACCATCCTGTTTAATGCACTTAGCACAGGCGGGTTATTGCCAGCTATTACCGGAAGGGTATCGCTTGCCTTTCCATTTCCATTTCCGTTCACACCTACTACATAATAATAATATTGCGTAAATGCCGTCACTGCTGTATCCGTATAAGAATTGTTGTTGGAAGGAAGGGTAGCCAGTAAGGAGAAGTTTGTCAGTGGATCGGTAGATCTCCACACCTGCATATTGTTTTCATTGCTGGCATTGTCTATCCAGCTCAGCGAAATAAATGATGTCGAAATATTTTGGGCAGCGATAGCGGAAGGAGCCACAGGTGTGCCCGGAGCAGCAAGAGTGGTTTCAAATACCTCGTCTGTATACGGAGATTCGCTTTGGGCGCCTATAGCCCTTACTTTGTAATAATAGCTCGTTGCAGAGCTTAGCGCTGAATCATTGAATGATGTTTTGTTGGCGCCAACGGTTCCGGCAGGCACATATGATCCTCCGGAGTTCATCGCGCGCATAATTTCAAAACCTGTTTCATTCGGACTGTTATCTGCCCAGCTTAACTTTATTTTATTATAACTCTGCGCAGTGGCAGTTAATGCAGAAGGTGCTATTAATGGCGGAAGGCCGGCAACGTTCACAGGAGTAATGTAATTGCCGAGATCTGTAATATCCATTCCGGCATCATTTGTCCAGTAAACTCCCATTGCTTCCGTGCTCGTACGCTCGAAATAACTAATGGCGATCTGGTGATAGCCTTTTGTCAACGGTATCATATTGTATTTAAGGGCGGTGGCATGTATACCATCATTATCCACCAGCGGAGTCGCATTTGCTGAATACTGCATGTCAATATATACCCTGCTGCCTTCATCAGAATTTGTGGCGATAATATAATTGGCAGTCTGTGGCACGTACACATATCCCTCCCACAATATGGCATAATTATCCGCCTGCGTTCTAAAACTTTCACCTGTGTTTACGGAGGAGGTTATTCCTGTTTTTACAGGAACAAGACTGTTGAAATCAGGGAGTAAATTGAATGATCCGTTGTAGTACTTATAATTCAGCCCCTGCCTGTGCGTGTATCCCATTGCCTGGGCGCTTGGTGCGGAAATATTTCCTGATCCGTCTACACCTTTAACAGTAAACGCATACCACTTAAGACTATCCAGGTTGTGTGCGGTAAATGTCGAATCGGTGGTGCTGTAATATTTTACATTATTTATATAAATATCATATCGCCTGACGCTTATATTGTCTTTTGATGAGTTCCAGGCCAGGGATACGGAGTTTACAGTGCTTCCTGTATACCGCACGTTTGTTGGCGCCACAGGGGGGGTATTGTCTATAAGTGTTTTGCAGGATGCTTCATTACTTTTAGCCGCCGCCCCGGTATTGTTTACCGCTCTTACTATATAATAATAGGATGTATTGGGAAGTAGAGCCGTATCTGTATAGGACGCAGTGTCGGCTATTGTTATGCCGGTATACTGGTACGGTCCGCCTGGGTTTGTTCCCCGGTATATTTCAAATCCTGTCTCATTGCTGGCAGGGTTTAACGGGTTCACCCATGTTAATAGTAATGAGGTCTGTGTATTTGGAGAAGCCACTAATGTTGTGGCAGGGTCGGGTTTTGGCAGTCCATTAGCATTTACCACGATAAAATCAGGAGAGTAATTTGAGCCGCATCCATATTGTTCCTCATATTTCGCCTTGATCGTTCCTGCAACCGCATTGTAATTCTGAACCGAAGATAATACGGTGTTGTCCGAAGATCTGTAATATTTATAATTTAAAAATCCTGAAAGGAGTGTAAGTGGCACGGTAGTACTGCCATCAGGTGCAGGCAATACCCGGCTTTTTATTCCCACTACCTGAATTGGTGCTGTCTGCGTTATTCCCTTTGGCTTAATGATGGCCGGTAAGGGCGAGAAAGAAGACCATGCTGATGCAACGGTTCTTTTAAATCGCGCTTTATATGTACCGTATGCTTTTATTGTTATTTCATTGCCGGTATAGGTTTGTACTACGGCGGCATTTAATACGGTATTGACTCCGTTTGTTCCTGTTGCAATGGTGACATTGTCCTTTTGCCATTCGTAGGCATAAAATCCGGGGGTTAATCCGAGCTTGGCGCTGATCGCCTGTCCGGGGCACCAGTCATATCTTTGAAAAAACACCAGAGGATTTGATTTGTGCGCGCGGTTCATGAAAGGAATATAATCGGGTTCGGCCCATAGCTGGTTCCAGACACTATGTCCAAGTTCGGGGTATAGTATGTATTTAAGATTTCCACCAAGATTTGTAAATGCTGTTACGGTGGCCTGGGATTGTGCCGGGGATGGATTGGAATCTTTGCCGCCGGATGCAAAAAAAACGGGAATATGCACCATTGATATAAGATCTGAGGTCATAGCCGACATGGAGGATGGCCCTACCGAGGCTATTCGCTGCGGATAGCTTCTGGCGAATCTCCAGGTTTGCTTTCCGCCGTCAGAGAGACCATTGACAAATAATCTGTCGGGATCATAACGGGCGTATTTTGCCAGGGAATCCAGGAATGCCAGTACAGGTACGTCATTAGCAATTGGCCAGGAGCTGGAACAATCATTGCCCACTACAACTTGCGGGTAAAGCAGGAACCCATCGAATTTGTTGTTGTCCACTACATCACGGAAGTATTGCCCACCATTGAGCAATTGTTTTTCATTATTATATAATCCTCCGTTGGCGGGGCATCCGGGCTCACCGGCGCCATGAAAGAACAACATCACGGGGTATTTTTTATTTACACTATCAGGATTGCTATAACTGGCCGGAAACTTAACCCGAAAGGCGACCCTTACATTGCTGATATTTATCAGGTAAGATTTGAAAGAAGAAACGTCAAAAGACCCATAGCCAATGCTGACGCTGTTAGTAGGAACGCATACCCACTTCTGCAGGCCGAGCCTCCACTGATTGGGATTGGCAACAGATCCGGAGGGCTTTGTAGAGTCCCAGTTTACCAGTGTGTCACCGGCATTAAATACATTCTGGGCCATGGATGTAATGCACATTACACAGGCGAGGCAGGCAAAAAGCACAGCTTTTGTCATAGCAGTTATGATGATTAAACAGTAAATAAAGCAGAATAATTGAATTCAGGAATATGGAGGGGATGTTGGAGAAGAATACAAATAAAACACAAATTATCTTAATTTCAAACAGAGGGGTAGTCTGGAACCAATAATATTATATTTTATGCGTATAACACTACATAATCTCTTTGGTCCAATCGGTAACTTAGCTGCTATGGCCATGAAAAAACATATACAGCTACTTTTGTCTGTTACCCTTCTCGTACCTGTTGCAATATTTGCGCAACATCATCATGAACACGAATCTGTACCGTCTATATCTGTGGAGCCTCAACCGCTGCTGGCTCAGGCGTTGAGGCTCAGAGACGCCCTGTCTTTTTTGGGAAGCTCCCTGTCCCCGGCAGAGGAAAAAATAATTAGTGACCTGCAAACCAGGACTTTGAGCCAGGAAACAGTGAAGCGCATCCAGGAAATTCTCGATCCTTATTGTCTGGCAATTATTAATATAAATCCGGAAGGAAGAGTGAAGGTGGAGCGCGGACCTGCGCCAGCCAGGCTTACCCAGGGTGGATGGACAACTTTTTTGACTAAAATAAATAATGAGGCAGGTGTCAATGCGCAGTTGCAAGTGGAGAGTGCAAACTCGCTTCCACCCATGCATGGATCTAATGGGCAATCCAGAGTTAAGAAAGAAGATTCCATTGGCCGTGGGCAGTCTGAAAACCGGTTCCTTGAGATACAGATGTACCGTAATAAGCCATTGCTCCCCAATTTGTCGGGATTAAAGCTGGAATACCAGGTTGTCCAAATTTATAGCAGCGATGCCGGCCAGCGTGAAGGAGAGTTATCTTTTAACATAGGACAGGGTTCCCAGGATATCGGATTCCGTAATTCAACTAATATACTGTTTGTTATAAGTCCTTCTGTAAAGATCCATCTTGATATCAAAGATGAAGACGGGACACCTGTAATGGCTTCTTTTTTCATAACGGATAATATAGACAGAACAGCGGGAAAGTTATCGGGTTATTATCCTTTGCCGTCACGAAGAGTAGCGGCATTTGATGAGTACCCTGATTTTTTCTTCCAAAAGCAAGTGTATAGAAAAGATGGTGAATACGTTCGGCTTCCTCCTGGAAAATATCAGGTGGCCTATACAAGAGGTCCTGAATATATACTACAGCAAAAAGAACTGATAGTTCCCAAAAACACCGATTCTCTATCCGAATCATTTGTGTTAAAACGATGGATAAATATGTCTAAGTTAGGATGGTACAGCGCCGACCATCATGTGCACGGTGCAGGATGCAGCCACTATGATAGCCCTGAAGAAGGTGTTCCGTCAGCTTCTATGAAGCGGCAGGCACTGGGAGAGGATCTAAACGTTGCCGCAGTGCTCATATGGGGACCAAGTTGGTATCACCAGAAAACTTTTTTTACCGGAAAAGATGATGTGCAGTCAGGGAGAGAAAATATTTTGCGCTATGATGTGGAAGTATCCGGATTTCCTTCTTCCCATGCCGGACATATTGTTTTATTAAGATTAAAAGAAGATGATTATCCAGGGACCACAACCATTGAGCAATGGCCAAGCTGGACACTGCCGGTGTTAAAATGGGCTAAAGCCCAGGGGGGCGTTGTTGGGTATGCACATTCCGGTTGGGGGCTCGAACCCATTGTGCCTACAAACGATCTCCCTAATTATATAATGCCGAAAATGGATAACATCGGCGCCAACGAATACATCGTTACCGTAACACAGGATGCGGTTGATTTTTATAGCCTTGGTGACACGCCGGCAAAGTGGGAGCTGAATATGTGGTACCATACACTAAATTGCGGATTCCGGACAAGAGCCAGCGGAGAAACAGATTTCCCCTGCATCACCGATCAACGTGTGGGTATGAGCCGCAGTTATTTTAAGGCAGATGGGGCAGTGAATTATGATAAGTATGTTGCCGCACTTAAAAATGGAGCGGGTTACGTTTCGGAAGGAGGCTCTCACTTAATGGATTTCACCGTCAATGGCCAAGGGGCAGGAGTAAACAAAAGTGAAATAAACATTAGAGGAAAACAATCTATAAAAGTATCAGTTGCTGTTGCCGCTTACCTTCCGGAAGGAATGATTGATTCTCTTCAAAGCAAGATATTAGGCAACAGTTTCTGGAATATAGAATGGTCACGTATTGGCAAATCAAGAAATGTACAAGTAGAACTGATTGTTAATGGCAGGCCCGTAGATACTGTAACAATTGCCGCTGATGGGAAAATCAACAAAGTGAATTTTAATTATTCAATCGACCATTCATCCTGGGTTGCTGTAAGAATATGGGGAAGCTCTCACTCGAATCCCGTATTTGTGATTGTTGATGGTAAGCCGATACGGGAAAAGAAAAGTGCTGAATGGTGCAGGAAGGCTGTTGACCAATGCTGGAAAATGAAATCGGGCAACATAAAGCCCGATGAAAGAGCACAGGCAGAAGTTGCCTATGATAAAGCAAGAAAAATCTACGATTCCATAATTAAAGACGCTGAATAAATAATAATGGAAAAAAAGACTGCAAAAGTGGCGATGATCCAGATGAGCGTGAAAGGAAATGAAACGGATGTGAATTTATTGAATGCAAAAAAACTGGTGAAAGAAGCTGCCGCGAATGGTGCGCAGATTGCCATACTACCCGAATGCATGGATATCGGATGGACACATCCCGGCAGCCTGACAAATGCAACATCTATTCCTGAGGGCAAGGTTTTCACAACCCTCAAAGCGCTCGCTATAGAACATAATATGTACATCTGTTCAGGAATAACCGAACGCGATAAAAACAAAACGTATAACTCCGCGGTGCTGATTGATAATAAAGGAGAATTATTACTAAAGCACAGGAAAATCAATGAGCTTGATATCGGCAAGCCCTATTATTCAACCGGCGACAGGCTGAATGTTGCAGATACGGAACTCGGAAGAATGGGGGTAATGATCTGCGCGGATGCGATTATTGAAGACAAGTCAATTACTACCGCACTGGCACGTATGGAACCCCAGATCATCTTATCTCCCTGCGCATGGGCAGTGCCTCCGGGGTTTGATAATGAAAAGGAACATTACGGACAATTGTGGCGTGATGCCTATATGCCCGTTGCGAAAAAATTCGCTGTTTATATTGTTGGTGTCAGCAACGTGGGCCCGATTGCAGACGGTCCCTGGAAGGGCTGGGATTGCATCGGCGCATCCATCGCGGTGGATAACAAGGGCACAGAAATAGTTCAGTGTCCTTTTGGAGTGGACGCGGAAACTATTGTATATATAGAGTATAATTATTGATTATTCTCCCGCAGAAATTAACGTCCCTTAAACCCTCATAGTATCCGGCACCCAGTTTATAATTGATTTCTTTATTGAATCGGGAGACAGCTGTTCGGTAAGCGCGCGTTTTACCAGGGCTGGTAATTCTGCATCGGAAGCAAAACGCAGGGCGGCAATCTGTCTGAATGATAATTGCGTTTCAATATCTTCCAGTCTCTCATGAGTGAGCTGGTAATATCTGAGCCGCATTTCCAACCGCACCGTTCTGTTCTGGTTGACCAGTGCATAATGCTGGCGCAGCATGAAGGACAGCCAGGTAATCATCACCAGCACTACGGCTATTGCATACCATTCCAACGAACGGTCGGGATATTTCGATCCCAGGCGCAGCGATAAAAAAATCAATACCAACATTGCCGGGTAAAAAACAAAGTGATGCGGAACGTAATACCTGACATGGTTGGAGTAATTCTGTGCCTTCATAAAAATATATAATTGTAAAGATAGGGTACCATAAAGCTTCCTCTGGAAATTAAAACATCAGGTATGAGCAAAAAAAAATCCCTCCGAAAAATCAGAAGGATCATTATATAGATGGGTTAGTAAGTACAGGAAATCAAATTCCTTACACAATATTAAAAAGAATTTTTTCTTTAATAAAAAAAATCTTCATTTATTTTATCAACATTTGGTTTCCGGATTTGTGGAAAAGCCATTTCTTTATTAAAAACGTATTTTTGCCGAAACGATTATCATCATGAAATTTCCAGAATCCGTTTCGGTTGGAACTATAGCAGAGCTCATATCAGCAGAACTTGTTGGCAACACTGCGGGCCACGCTACAGGTATTAACGAGATACATAAAGTAGAACCCGGCGACATCGTTTTTGTAGATCATCCCAAGTATTACGATAAGTGCATTAACTCCTCGGCGAGCTTCATCATTATCAATAGAAAAATGGCCGTGCCAGAAGGAAAGGCGCTGCTGGTCCATGATCAGCCCTTCGAGGCGTATCTTAAAATAGTGAGACACTACCGGCCGTTCGAATCGTCATCGGTATCCAGGAGCGCATCCGCATCAGTAGGAATGGGAACATTTATTTATCCCAATACATTCATAGGCAACCATGTCACCATAGGCGCGCACTGTGTTATTTATCCTAACGTTACCATCATGGATCACTGCGTTATCGGCGATCATGTGATCATCCAGGCCGGAACCGTAATAGGCTCAGATGCTTTTTATTACAATACTAAAAAGGACCGCGACGTATGGTATAAGAAAATGGAAAGCTGTGGAAGAGTGGTTATCGAGGATCATGTTGAAATAGGAGGAGGCTGCACCATCGATCGGGGTGTGAGCAGCGATACCTGCATTGGCGCTGGTACAAAACTCGACAACATGGTGCACATCGGTCACGACACTACACTTGGAAAAAATTGTCTGATAGCAGCACAGGTAGGAATCGCCGGCGCCGTTACGGTTAAAGACGGAGTGACAATATGGGGACAGGTTGGTGTGTCAAAGACCTTAACCATTGGTGAAAATGCGGTCGTCAATGCGCAAAGTGGTGTAGGCGGTGATCTGGAAGCAGGTAAAGTATACTGGGGTTCGCCCGTAATTTTTGCAAAAGATAAGATCAGGGAACTGGTATGGGTAAGAAGAATTCCGGAGATATGGGAAAAAATAAAAAATCTTTAGCACATTACTGGTACACATAGTCATACGGAAGCAGTTCAGCCAGCTTTTTCCATCCCCAGTAACCCGTATTGATCACATCATACTGTTCATAAAAAAACCCGTTTTGTTCAACAGCAAATCCATCGTTCACATCAAGCAGCGTAACTTGCGCATGACTGTTTACAGGCAGCTTGAATTCTTCCAGAAACTTTTTGTCGGGCATAACCTTTTTATAGGTAACCCTGTAGCGGCCGTTCCAGTTTACGGAAACGGTATTGCTGTCCAGCAGATACATGCTGGTGTCATATAAATTTTCAATTGCTGTTCCTGCTGTTCCTGAGGGATCCAATTTTTCTACTATAAATCCTTCGTTGCTTACACTGCTGTCATAAAGTGACTTCATGAAATGAAGTCGCGAACCAAGGTAAGTGTGTGCCCTGTTTTTTACCCATTGCGTTTTTATTTCCGGAGTGGTGTCCGTTTCAATAAAAAACGGATAGCCGGTGTACTGGCTGATGTTGGAGTTATAATCATAACTGAATGAATCCAGCTGGTAACGGATGGTATAGCCCAGCGCATTGTTTCGTATAACCAGGTCTTCGGTTGACGTAACTTTCAGTTTGTGTCTTTTTTTGTTTTTTGTATAAAAAAAATGAAGGGCCTGCGGATTCTGTATGCTGCACAGTGATGCGTTCAGGGTGGTGCCGATGAAATTATCCGAAAAGAACTTTCCGTACTTTTCCAGGCCGTCCGCTACTTCGTTTGTGGCTACTATGGCAACTTCTGCCAGGGTTTTTTCTACCTGGGTCAGTGCAACGGTCATTGTATCGGTTAATGATTGGGTGTTGTTTATTCTTAAGGATTTTTTTTCGTAACCGGTGTAGGATATTACCAGGTCGTAGCCTCCTCCCGGCAAGCGCAGGGCAAAGCCTCCTTGCGTGTTGCTGGTGGTGCCATAGGTTGTATTCTGACAATAGGCAGATGCGCCACTAAGCGGCTGTCCGGTTGCGGAATCAACTACCTTTCCCATAATGAGAATAATTTTTTGCTGACAGAATCCGGCGAGCGTTGTTAAAGTCAGCAGTATAAGAACGATTGCTTTTTTCATGTTGTGTTTTATTTATAAAAATTATACCTGTAAATGTTGCAGGTACTTTTCGCAGGCTCTGCTGATCGTGTCCTTAACAGGTGAGAACCTGAAGCCCGGCAATGCACCGAGTATTTTTGAATTGTCATATTCCGTGTGTCCACAGGCGACCTTTGCACTTTCTTTGGTAAGCAATGTTTTACTGCCCGTAAAGATCGTTTTAATTCTTTCCATTCTCCACGCGATGCCGGCAAGAAAAGGAGTCGCCAGCAGGTGTGGTCTCTTTTTACGGAATCCATCCGCCAGCGCATCCAGAATTTCCCTGTAGCTCCAATTACCGCTGTTCAGAATAAATCTTTCCCCGCTGATACCGTTTTCCATTAATGCGATAATAGCCTTCGACACATCTTCCACATCTACAAAACCATTGATCCCGTTCGTATACCAGGGGAAACCGTTATAGGCATTTTTAAACAACGCATTACTCGACGTGTTCCAGTCTCCATATCCCAAAATTGTGGAAGGATTAACAATTACTGCATTCAATCCTTCAGCTATGCCCCGCCACACTTCCATTTCGCCATGATATTTGCTGAGGGCATAGTTGGTGTTTTGTGCATTGTCTTCCCAAACCTGTTTTTCGTTGACCACTATATTTTTATTTCTGCCCAGGGCGGCCACCGAGCTGACGTGCACAAATCTTTTAATATTATTTTCTATCGCTGCATTGACGACATTGGAAGTTCCATCTATATTGATGGCAAGCATTTTATCGTGGTCCTTATCGCTGAAAGAAACATTTGCGGCCGAATGGATCACTGTGTGGGTATCCTGCATCGCTTCATCAAGAAGGCCATTGTCCATGATATCGCCCTGTATCCAGTGCACTTTATTTACTATCGCTGCATCTAGATAAAAGGGCAATATGTTCCTTCGCCGGATCGCTTTCACCGGATAGCCTTTTTTTACAAGGTCCCTGACCACATAAGAGCCAACGAAACCCGTGGCGCCGGTAACGAGTATGGTATTATTTAGTGTACTCATAATATCCCCTGCCGGTTTTTCTGCCCAAATGACCACTGGCAACTTTTTCTTCCTGGATAGGAGAAGGTCTGAGGCGTTCAGGTTTGCCAAGTGCATCATACAAAATGCTGCTCACTGAATAATTGATGTCGTTGCCAATGAGGTCCATCAGCCTGAATGGTCCCATTTTAAACCCTGATGATTCCATGAGTGCGTCTATAGACTGCACACCGGCTTTAAATTTTTCCACCAGGTAAAGCGCTTCGAGATAATAAGGCCTCGCAACGTGGTTAACAATAAACCCGGGAGCATCTTTGCACAATACCGTTGTTTTGCCAATGCTGTTTGCCAGCCGGCTTATGGTGCCGATCGTTTTTTCGGAAGAATACTTTGTTTTCACCACTTCCACGAGTTTCATTATGGTGGCAGGATTAAAAAAGTGCATGCCTGCCAGTTGTTCAGGTTTTGAAAATTGTTCTGCGATTGCCGTTACGGATAAAGAAGAAGTGTTTGTGGCAAAGATGGTGGAGGAAGCATTAAAGGCAGCAAGATTGTTGAACAAACCGGCTTTTACTTCAGCTTTTTCAATGATGGCCTCAATGATGAGGTCCGCCATGCAATCGCCGATAAAAGAAGTGAAGTGTATTTTTTGAAAGATATTATCTTCGGCGCTGATTTTATTTTTGCCGATAAACAGCTGCAGGTCGCTTGCTATTTTATTTTTTGCGGCAGCGATAACGGAGATGTCCCGATCAAATAATATTACTTCGAATCCATGCATGGCGCAGGTCAGCGCGATGCCGCTGCCCATGGTACCCGCACCGCAGACGCCTATTTTTAATGATTGTATCTCCATTTATATTGCTGAGGTAAACTGTCTGAGGAAGCGCACGTCATTTTCACTGAAGAGCCGTATGTCATTGATGCCGTATTTCTGCAGGGCCAGTCTTTCTATACCCATTCCAAAAGCGAAGCCTGTATACTTCGAAGGATCGATGTTGCAGTTTTCCAGCACGTTTGGATGAACCATTCCGCATCCAAGTATTTCCAGCCAGCCGCTGTATTTGCAAACGTTGCAACCCGCGCCATGGCAGATCTGGCAGCTGATATCCATTTCAGCGCTGGGTTCTGTAAAGGGAAAGTAACTCGGCCGGAACCGGATCTTCACTGTATCGCCGTACATTTCCTGCACAAAATAATAAAGTGTTTGCTTAAGGTCGGCAAAGGAGACGTTTTCATCGATATATAATCCTTCCAGCTGATGAAAGAAGCAGTGTGACCGGGAACTGATGGTCTCGTTTCTGTATACGCGTCCGGGGCATACGATCCGCAGCGGCAGTTTCCCTTTTTCCATTTCACGGATCTGAATATTGCTTGTATGTGTTCTCAGCAACCAGTCCGGATGCTGATTAATATAAAAGGTATCCTGCATATCACGGGCGGGGTGATGCAGTGGCAAATTAAGGGCGGTGAAATTGTGCCAGTCGTCTTCTATTTCAGGGCCTTCGGCGACAGCAAAACCCAGGCGCTGGAATATTTCAATTATATTATTGCGCATGATGCTGATTGGATGACGGCTGCCCAGGGGGATAATGTCGGCAGGCAATGTCTGATCGGTAGTTAAAACATCCGGTACGCCGGTATTTTCCATCTTACCCTTCCAGGTTTCATAGGATGACTCAGCGAATTGTTTGAAGTCATTCAGTACCAGCCCGAATTCTTTTTTGTTTTCATTCGGCACATTTTTCATTTCAGTAAAAAGTGATCTGACTATTCCCTTTGTGCCCAGGAAGCGGATGCGATAAGTTTCAAGAGTCCCGGGCTCATCAGGTGTGGAGCCGCTGATCTCTTTGCGGTATTCTTCGATCTGCTGTAACAGTTCTTCCATGCCACAAAGATAAGGAGGTTAGTCAGGTTCAAGCCAGGCAGGAGTATTACATTTGCAGCATGTCCGATAGCTTGAATATTGCCGATTTCCTGGAGCCTGTTCGCCTGGCCATTATCTCCAACGACCAGTATTACCACAACGGCCAGCTGGGAAAACACATTTCCATATATGAGAATGAATTTCCCGATATTTCACAGGCAGATGTAGTGCTCATCGGTTGCGCCGAACAAAGGGGCAGCGGCCCTTCCAAAAAAAGCGCATCCCCCGACAATGTCCGCAGGGAATTTTATAAATTATATCACTGGCACACCACGCTCAACATCGCCGACGTGGGAAATATCAAACCCGGCGCTACCATAGCAGATACTTACGCAGCCCTGAAAACTGTTATCGCAGAGATCAACGGGATTGGAAAAACCGCACTTATCATTGGGGGCTCGCATGATCTCACCCTTGCCCAGTACCAGGCATTCTATGCCAGGCACAAAATGATCGAAGCCGTTTGCATAGATGCTAAAATGGATCTCGACAATAATTCCACAGCCAGAAGCGATACCTTTTTAATGGATATGCTTACCGGCGAACCGAATTTCGTCCGCCATTACAATCATATCGGTTTTCAGAGTTACCTGGTGCATCCGCACATGCTCGAAACGCTGGATAAATTAAGGTTCGATTGTTTTCGTGTGGGAAAAGTGAGAGATAATATGGAAGAGATGGAACCGGTGATCCGCAATGCTGATCTCATCAGTTTTGACATATCGGCTATTGCTAATGCTTACGCTCCTGCAAATACATTGACACCAAACGGATTTACAGGAGAAGAAGCGTGCGCATTACTGCGTTATGCCGGCATGAGCCCTGTTGCCAGATCAATTGGCATTTATGGGTATGATGCCAATAAAGATATTAATAATATCACCGCAAAACAGATCAGCCAGATGTTGTGGTATTTTCTCGAAGGACGTAGCCGCGGTACCCGCGAAGCAGGCATTCATGATAAAGACGCCTTTAATGAATTTCATATTGCATTCGCGGAAGTGTCTACCACTTTTCTGCAAAGCAAACGTACCGGCAGGTGGTGGATGCAGCTTCCCGACCAGCAATTTATTGCCTGCTCCTACAACGATTACGTTATCGCCAGCAGTAATGAAGTGCCTGAGCGGTGGCTGCGGGCGCAGGAAAGGAACGTTTAATTATATTCTCATTAGTGTGCCGTTAAATTAATATACAACAGGTGGATATACTGCCTACGACCAGTTTAGTAATGTGGAGGGAATTATACCCTCAAATTGTTGGGCACATGCAAGACGTTCATCAGGGACAATAATGGCACTGTAACGCGGGTATTGGCATTTAACAGGGATTTATGGAACCGGATGAAGGAGTAATTATGCGAGATCCTGCCGCTATTCTGGCTTTAAGCTTTTTACCGGATTGACGATGGCAGTTAAGGAAATCTAAAGTCCCTTATTTTACCCCGGATGCCCAACTGTATACCCTTTTTATGGATGGATTTTTTTGTAAGGTGGCCAGGCAGGCATTGCTGATCTTCGTCTCCGTGAGGTTGACCGCCTGCAGGTGTTTCAAATTGACCAGATCATCGCCAATGCTATCTGAAATGGGATTTTTTTCCAGTCGTAATTTTTCCAGGTTGCTGAGCTTGGGAAGAAAATCCAGGTCTTTTTCAGACAATCCATTGTCCGAAAGATCCAGCCAGATGATATTCCTGGCCACCAGTTTCAATCCCGCTTTCATTTCGTTTATAGTCTTACCTAAACCTGGAGGCAAGCTGATATCCAGCATCACCGGCTTGTGTGACATCAGTCGCACCATCAATCCTTTTTGGCGCAGATTATCCAGCAATGCCGGATCAAGGGTCTCCGGAATATCAGGATTGATATGCTTTACCAATCCTGAATCCTGATCATCTTCAGGCGATACGGCCCCATCAAGCCCTAAATAATAGGCCAGCTGTGGTTTTATAGCGTCCTTATCCTTTTCCTGCGCCACTTTTGTTCCTTCCACAGCATGCGCTTTTATGATCCACCAACGAATGAGTTCTTTTTCCCATTTAGTCAGCGGCGTTTTCCCTTTGGCCGGCATGAATTTCTCATCCTGCGGATCCAGGCTGATCCTTCTGAATAATTCGCTCTGATCCAATTTGCCGGCTACTACAGCGGGTCCGCTCTTGCCGCCTTTCAGCAGGCTTTGCAGGGATTCTATCGAAAATTTTCCTTTCAGTTTGCCTTGCTGATGGCATTGTCCGCATTTGCTGATCAGTATGGGATGAACAACATCTTCAAAAATATAAGCTTCATCCGTGCTCACCGGTTTCTTCCTTTCCTGTTGTTCAAGCACCTGTAGGGTAAGATAATTGCTTCCGTGGGTCAGGTTACCGCCCAGGTGCCCCACATAACTCAGCAAACAGGCGAGTGTTATGATCATCATCGAAAATACCCGGTGTGGAACACGAAAAAAAAATTGAGTTGCCCTTATGGTCAGAAGATAAAAGATTCCGGAAAGAAAAGCCAGCAATATGCCGGCTATTTTATGATGGGTAAGCAGTTTGTAATCATAGTCACCTGTTAACGACAACAGGTAGCCGCAAATGCAGGCCAGCAAAGCAGCAATGAATCCAGCCAGCAGGGCGATGGGAACGGCCGACCGGAGATGGGTATACCTGGGGATATAAGCCATTGCGTCCAACAGCAGAGCCAATAATATAAACCCTATGGGCAGATGAACAATGAGCGGATGCATCCTTCCAAAAAAAGTCAGCACATTCAGCAGGATCATTTAAACACGGGTTAATTTTACAGGCGCCGTATGGTTGGCGTTCCATTGACATACATAAAGATTTTTGTCATTATCAACACATACATCGTGTCCGTGCTGAAACACCGGCTCTGCAGCAGCAAAGGTCTGTTGAAGTTTTCCGTTCTGGTAAGCCGGGGCGCCGCCGCCGGGGTTGGAGATCACTTTATTTGATCCGTCCAGAATGGTTACAAATCCTGAATCGCCGCCAATCATATTGCCCGCCGTATCCTTTGACCAGCAAACGCCCGCATAAAGATTTTCATCCCGGAATACAGCCCTGCAAACGTACATGCCGGGCAGATCCACCCGGCTGACGAATTTGCCGTCCAGCGTGAAATACTTGAAGCAATTTTCCATCCGAGAAGTGCAGATCAGCAAGGGATTGGTTTTATCCCGCGAGTCTATGGCCACGCCGTGGGCGTTTGATAAGTTATGTTCAGGATTTATATTGTGATGTCCTCCGAAATGACGGATATATTCCCCTTTCGCGTTGTACTGAATGATGTAGTCCGATCCATAACCATCCGCCACATAAATATCTCCGTTGGGGCCAACTGTTGTTTCTGTGGGCATGAATGGCTCGTCGTCCTTATAGATTCCAATCGTGCGGGGATGGCCGATAGCAAAAATAAGCCGGCCGTCGAGGGTCATTTTGACAACCTGTCCTGCCTGACTTTTAGATGCGCCCGTATTATCCTGGAAATATCCGCAGTCGGTGAGCAATAAAAAGTCCTCGCCGCCTTCATGAGATATGGTCAACCCGTGTCCACCCGGAAACGCATGGCCCCAAAAGTCAAGCAGTTTTCCCGATTTATCGAAAATAAGAACATTGTTCTCCGTGTTGTCGCCCAGCATGATCAATCTTCCTTTGCTGTCCTGCACCATTTCATGGCAATTCTGCAAAGGGTTGCTGACGCTGCTGATTTTTGCCCAGCCCTTGTCCACTTTATAGCGATGGTTACCGTGACCGATGATCTGGTCTTCCGGTTTTTTATCCTTGTGCAATATGGAAAAACCAATGGCCGGTTTAACGAAAGCCAATGTGGAGGCCATGAAGGTATGACGGATGAATTTCCTTCTGGATTGATTGCTCATAATTTGATTTTATGGATTGAAATCGTTTTTTCCGTTATGCAATAATATCCCGGACAACTTTACCAGACACATCCGTCAGGCGGAAACGTCTTCCCTGCATTTTGAAAGTAAATCGTTCGTGATCTATGCCCATCAAATAAAGCAGGGTAGCCTGGAAATCGTGTACATGCACCGGATTTTTTACAATATTATAACTGAAATCGTCGGTCTCGCCATAAGTCATTCCTCCGTTAACACCAGCTCCGGCAATCCACATGGTGAAGCAACGCGGATGATGGTCGCGTCCATAGTCATCAGCGGTTAGTTTACCCTGGGAATAAACAGTCCGACCAAATTCACCACCCCAGATCACGAGCGTATCTTCCAGCATTCCCCTTCGCTTCAGGTCTTTAACGAGGGCTGCGGTAGCCTGGTCAGTATCTTTACACTGATGCGCTATCCCTTTGGGTAATCCGTTATGATGATCCCAGCCCTGATGATAAAGTTGCACAAATTTTACATCCTTCTCCAATAATTTTCGGGCGAGGATGCAATTGGCTGCAAAGGTTCCTGGATTCCGGCTGTCGGGTCCGTACATCTCAAAAACGGCATCCGGCTCTTTGGAAATATCCATAACCTCCGGAACAGAAGTTTGCATGCGGTAAGCCATTTCATATTGAGAAATCCTGGCTTCTACTTCCGGATCTCCATAAGCATTGTTCTGCAGCTCATTGAGTTTGGAAAGATAATTCAGCATCTCTTTCCGGTCGCTGCCATCATAGCCATCCGGATTGTTGAGGAACAGAACAGGATCTTTGCCCGACCCGAACTGCACGCCCTGAAATTTTGAGGAAAGAAATCCATTGCCCCATAAACGGGAAAACAGAGGCTGGTCCTTTATTGCGTTTTTGGAAACGAGTACGATAAAAGTGGGCAGGTTAACATTGTCGGAGCCTAACCCATAACTGATCCAGGAACCAATAGATGGCCTTCCCGGAAGCTGATTCCCTGTTTGAAAAAAAGTAAGCGCCGGATCATGGTTGATCGCTTCCGAATACAGGGACTTGATTATACAAAGGTCATCCACCACTTCTGCAGTATAGGGCAAAAGTTCACTCACCCAGGTGCCATTTTTGCCGTGCTGATTAAATTTAAAAGCAGAAGGTGCAATTGGTAATGTACTTTGACTGGCACTCATACCTGTCAACCGCTGACCCTGTCGCACAGAACCGGGTAGATCCTGGCCGGCCATGCTTACCAGTTTGGGTTTATAATCGAAGGTTTCAAATTGGGAAGGACCTCCGCTCATGGTCAGGTATACTATTCTTTTTGCCCTGGGCGCAAAATGAGGTATGGCTTTCAGGATGTCTTGTTCCATTGATGAAGAGGCTGCGGTTCCAGCAGCCAGCGGACTTCCACCGAAAGGGCGATTACCAAATAAAGACCCAATGGCCAGTGCGCCCAGGCCGAGGGTGGTCTTAGTCAGGAAATGGCGACGGTCCAGCCTTTTGTTGATCTCATCGTAACCGGGACCCTGCAACCTGAATTCATTGTCGTGGGCATGTTCCATAATGTTATCTTTTGGTGAGCGTTGCATCAGAATTTAAAATGGTATTCGCTACCACGGCATCCGCCGCTACGCAGGCGGGATCCAGGGTATCGTCTATCTTATATTGTCCTGCGCTAAGCCAGCCTGCTGCCTTTTCCGGATGATCCCTGAATTTATTTTGTTCTGTTTTTTGAAGTCCGGTCAGCAGGTCCACTACCTTGTCAGAAGGCGACAGTCCCGTTAGCTTTTGATAGATGTTTTTGATCGCCTCGCGGGTATCTCCTGCTTTGGTCATTTGTTCTCCTAATACTTTACAGGCTTCTAAAAAAGTTGGATCATTCAATGTTACGAGAGCCTGCAAAGGGGTGTTGGTACTTTGTCTGCGGGCAATGCAATAACTGCGGGAAGAAGCGTCAAAAGCAGAGAGAGTAGGATTGGGCACCGATCTTTTAACGATTACATAAATACTACGGCGGTAAACAGCGGCACCTGAATCCGGTGTATAACAGGCATCGTTGATTTCCCATAGACCTGCAGGTTGATAAGGCTTAATGCTTTTTCCGCCGATGCGGGGATTCAATAGTCCGCAGGCCATCAGGGCATTGTCCCGAATCATTTCTGCAGACAAACGGAATGCCGGACCGTGTGACAATAACCGGTTCTCCGGATCTTTTTCCCTGACTTCCTTGGCAACACGGGAAACCTGCCGGTAGGTAGTGGACATCACGATTAGCTTATTTAATTTTTTTATATCCCATCCGGATTCTCGGAACGTGATGGCAAGCCAATCCAATAGTTCTGGGTGGCTGGGCATTTCACCCTGGTTGCCAAAATCTTCGGTTGTTTTGACCAACCCAACGCCGAAAAAATTCTGCCATAACCGGTTTACTTCGACCCTCGCCGTTAGTGGGTTATTAACATCGGTCACCCATTGTGCCAGGCCATACCGGTTTTTGGAAAATGAGGAGGAAAAGGGAAAAATTGCATCTGGTGTATTGGGAAATACTTCTTCTCCAGGTGCATCATAATTACCCCGTTTTAAAAGATGGGTCGCCTTAGGTTTTGGCATTTCCTGCATCACCATCAATTCCTGTATATTTTCCATTGAGTCAGCCAGTGAGGTCCGCAGTTGTTTCAACATCTTTCGTTCTTTTACGGCAGGTTCATAAACGACTGACAGAAAATAATCTTTCAATACAAGCAATGAGGTAGCCGTTAAACCGGGTTTATTTTTCCGGGCGATAGCAGACCAATCTGCCTTTCCCGCCAATATGCGTATTTCATAAGGAGTAAGTTCCCGGCCATAAACGGTAATATCATCTGCTTTGCCACCTTTAAACCCCAACCCGCGTGACCAGCCACCGATCTGAAGTCCCGCCTGTTTATCATCCTTAGATCCCGCCTTCTTTTTAGCCGGCGGACCCGGCTTCTTTTTAATCTGACACTCCGACTCCTTCTCTTTCGGGAACAGAATGTCTTTGGTTAACTGGTCAATGACGGTTTCCATGACCATTTCTTTTCCGTCCAGGAATAATCTAAACCCTTTTGCTTTTGAAGATCCATCATAGGTTACCGTTAGTTGTAACCATTGATCCCTCGGTATATTTTCGGTGGTCAATTTGGTAATGGCATCCGAAGGTGCCGAATGAGACATGTTTAGTTCAAGCTGATTATCTTTCAGATACAAATGATACCCCCTGTAATTATAGAGTCTTTCTGAAATGCCTTTATGAAAAATAACGCCTTCTTTCAGCTCTTTGGGAATGTTAACCCGGATGCCGACGCTGAAAGGTTCGGATCTTCTGAATACGCCGCTGGTATCCAGATCCAGCCAGCTGTCTCCGTTCAATAGAAGTGATTTTCCATTCTCCCTGCTAACATACATGGGATTCTCGCCCGGCCCGGATTCCCGCTTCATGGTCCCTTTCTGTCGTGAATTAAGTGCATCCGCCAGCGACCCTTTATTAAAATCGTACAAGGCCCTTAATCCATTTGCGGGTATGTTTTCTTTGGATAGTTTTTCGTAATCACCGCTGACAATCCATTTTTGAAATGCCCGGTCCGCTTCCGTTAACGTCTGGGATAACTTCTTCTCCTGTGCTCCCACGTTCGCCTGCATGAACTGAACAATTTTTTCTTTTTCCGCTGTTGGCAACATCAGTGTAGGTGTGGGTATGTCTTCACCATCCCAGGATATCTGACCCGCTTCGCGCACATTATTAAAAAAGCTGAATAACTGATAATAATTTTTTTGGGTAATGGGATCATATTTATGATCGTGGCAGCGGGCACACCCAACCGATAAACCGATAAAGGTCTGTCCGAAGGTATTGGTCCGGTCCACTACATATTCTGTTTGAAACTCCTGCTCTATGATACCGCCTTCCATATTCTGCGGATGGTTGCGGTTAAAAGCAGTGGCAATGATCATGTCCCGGGTTGGATTCGGCATCAGATCACCCGCCAGCTGCCATTTCGCAAACTGGTCATAATGCATATTCCGGTTAAACGAATTAATTACCCAGTCGCGATAAGGCGACATGTCCCGAAGTCTGTCAACAGTATATCCGTGTGAATCTGCATACCGGGCCAAGTCCAGCCAGTCCGTTGCCATTTTTTCACCGTAATGGGGAGAATTCAGTAAACGATCTACCTGCTTTTCATAAGCATCCGGCGAAGGGTCATTTACAAAATCATTTATTTCCGGCAAAGTGGGTGGAAGTCCGGTGAGATCCAGGGAAACGCGGCGGAGCAAAATTTCTTTGGAAGCTTCCGCCACAGGTTGCATTTTTTCCTGAACCAGGCGGTTCAGTATAAACTGGTCAATCGGATTGTGGATGGTCCAATGGGCACCATCTGCATCTGGTACCGGTGATTTTACCGGCAAAACAAATGCCCAATGAGGTCTATAAACAGCGCCTTTTTCAATCCACTTAACCAGAATGGCCTTTTCCCTGGCTGACAACTGTAAATGGGATTCGGGCAAAGGCATTTTGTATTGAGGATCCTGGCTCATGATCCTGAGATAGAGTTCACTGCCATCCAGACTGCCGGGATCTATCGCAACCTTGCCGGGACTTTCGGGAAGTTCCTCATAGGCAGATGAGGCTATATCCAGCCGCAATCCAGCCTTTTGTTTAGCCCGGTCAGGCCCGTGACAGGCAAAGCATTTATCCGACAGAATGGGTTTAACCAACCGGTTATAATCTATATCCCGGGGCAATTCATTATAAGCCTGCTGCACATCTTTTGGAAGATCGGGTCTACAGGAACAGACAAAAAGACTGGCCGGTAGAAGGAGTAAAAAAAAGGATCGTGGCAGGTGGCGCATCTTTTTTAAATAATAACCTAAAAGTAAAATTATCCTGATCAAAAGAATTTCACAAAACCCCTCAATTTTTGTACAAATCCGGCTTTTTAGGGCTATTTTAATGTGGGTAAACCGACAATCCCCAATAAAGTATATGGACAAATTAAGGCCAAAATCTACTTTCTCCCTGTTGAATGTTGATTTTGTTCATGTGAATAAAACCTGGAATTACCGCAATGTGATGAGTCCTTTTTTTCGCCTGTACCTGGTTGAAGATGGGCAGGGTAATCTATTCAGCCCGGTTAATAATCAGTTGCTGGAAAAAGGGTATTTATACCTGATTCCTAGCTTTATCGCCTGCAATTATTCCTGTCGGGAATTCCTGAGTATCTATTACCTGCACATGATAGAAGACTCGCCGAAAGGGGATTCCCTTTTTGCTTCCTGCCCAAGGATCTTGAAAATTCCGGTTGGCCCGGCTGATGAAAAATATTTCAAAAGGATTCTGCATCTCAATCCTAACAGGGGTTTGAGAAGATCCGAAGACCCCAAAATGTACGAGAAAAATGCCACGCTTCAAAGTTTCCGGGACTTAAATAATCAACATCCGCCGCACATGGTGATGGAGACGGAAGGCATATTACTGCAAATGCTGTCGCGATTTCTGGCGGCAGACGAATTCCAGCAGAAACAGCCGGTTAATGTTCCGGTAAAAATCCTGGAAGTGGTGCATTATATTCAGCGGAATCTTCAGTCGCCACTGACCGTCGCCAACTTAGCCGGAAGGACCAATCAGCATCCTGATTATTTTTCGCGTTTATTTCATGCATATATGGGTGAACGTCCACTACCATTTGTGCGGGGCAAAAGAATAGAGCGTGCCCAGTTCCTGCTCATTACTTCCGACCTGCCAATATCCGATATAGCAGCAGAAACCGGATTTGACAGTATTTCCTATTTTTCAAGGACCTTTAAGAAGATTTCCGGCCAAACGCCCGGCGAATATAAAAAACAAAACCTGCTGATCCGAGGTAAGGTATTTTCAAATAAATCAGGAAGTAAAAGTTAAATCCTTTTGCGGATACTCTGATAATGCAGTAAGAATCCCAATTTACACTACCATAATTATCTGTGTGACTGTGGCCATACTGAAGGAAAAATTAAAAATCAAGTATACGAATTATGAAATTCTACAGGGTTTAAGCACGGTACATAGCACTACTTAACAGGATGAAGAGTTGTTTCATTTGCGGTAGATGTTATTGTATTTTTAAATTATGTCTGTGCCACGCAGTTTTCGTTTTCAGATAATTAAGAAGAAACGCTAGTGATACCCATTATCCAGATTTTTTTCCGCGAGAGGTACTGGCCAAACAAACCCTTGGTCAGTATAAGGGACGACACCTGGTCCCCGTTCACCATTTGGGACATCAACTTTCAATCCGCGCAGGTAATCAATCCGGTCACCTTCACAAAACATTTCTATTATGCGCTCATCCCCGATCATTTGCGCCGTTATATTAGCTTCGGCTACAAAACTGGATGAAGATTCATAGGCCTGACCGGCAACATTAGCGTCCCAGGAACGTTTCCTTACGACATTCAAATCGTTGGCAGCACCTTGTTTATCGCCGTCCATGAAAGAAAGGATAGACCTGGTTAAATACATTTCTGCAAGCCTTAACTGAGGAACATTGGTATAACCAATATTTGGCCCCCGATAATATTTATTGGCAACAAGTGTTCTCCAGGTCAAGTTTACTCTGGTTTCATAATAACTACCTGGCTGCCGATCCGCTAAAGGAGTATTTGCAGCTTCTCTGATGGCAATTAGCTGGCTGAAACGTTTGTCCCTTCTTGCCACTATAGTGATTGAAGAATCATTTTTAGCATCGGGCATCCATCCGATTCTTTTTAAAGTAGCATAATCCATATGGGTTGCTGTCCAGGGACATGGCGATGCTAAAAAAAGATGGGAAAAAGTGGTAGCAATTAAATTCTGCTTACCATAGGTCATGTCGTAGTCAGGGATATACATTATTGTTTCCTTCCCACAACCCGGTACACTTTTATTAAAAGCCTGGATAGGATCTTCGCTCAAATTATAATCTCCGCCATTTTGGTCAATAACATAACTGGCATATTCTTTCGCTTTTGAATAGTTGCCCATAGCAAAATAGGAACGTGACAACATTGCAGCAGCCGCGAATTTATTGGCCCTGCCTACCTGGTAGGAAGGGTTCATTTTACCCGCGATATACCGCTCAGGCAATAGATCATATGCTTTTTGGAAATCAGAAAGAATCTGATCCCATAGTTCCTGAACCGTTCCTCTTTTGGGGCCAGTTGCATCCTGGAACGAACTGGCAGTTTCCACACGTAAGGGAATCTGTTTGACATCATTTGGGCCGCCTGGCACGTATGCAGTACAAAAAATCGTTGCATTCATGTAATACGCGAATGCCCTCAAAAAGTGTAACTCACCAACAATCCGGTCGAGATTGTATTTTTGATCATCAGGAGTTATTTTTGGGAAAGGCACACTTCCATTTTTATTGACAAATTGCAGTGCATCATTGATAGAACCAATTGCCAGATATGTAGTGGTAAACTGTCCATCGAGCCACGCTTTGTTATTTTGCGTATCCCTGTACCATCCCCACGAGTTATCACCTGCCGGTGACCATGCGACATCGTCGGCAACTGCATTTTTGAACAGGTACCAGAAATTAAATACATTCACCCAATCATCGGAGGCAAAAAGCAAGTTGTATGCGCCAATTGGAGCCCGATCAAACTCTGTAAGTTTGCTCCAAGGGCTCTCCACCGGGCGCTCCAGTTCGAAGAAGTTTTTTTTACAACCGGTAGCTATCAGCAAAAACATATAAAGCATTAATGAATACCTTTTCATGACAATTAATTTTAATATTTAAAATTTTACACTAACTCCCGCACTGGCAGAAAACAGTTGAGGCAGGTTCCACTGGTTGACCAAGCCCTGACCTTCCGGATCCCATCCCGGATATTTGGTAAGTGTATATATATTTTCAACACTTGCATAAACCCGGAGTGTGTTGAAAAATTTTCTTTGGGCAGAAGATAGCAATGTGTATCCAAGGGTAACCGATTTTAATTTAACATAGTCGCCCTTAAATAGAAATTGAGTTGTGAATGCACGGGGGTCGCCGACTGCAACAAAGCTGCCATCTTCCATTTTGATGTTACCAAGCCAATCCAGGCGTTGGTATTTTGATTTATCTCCTGGTTTTTTCCAATAGTTCTGATCAAAACCTGCAACTATTTCACCGGCAGCATTTGGACTAGAAAGATCTCTCAGAAAGCCGTCGAGAATGTAGTTGCCCCCAGAAAACGTAACCAAAAAACTGAAGTCAAATGCTTTAAAAGTAAATCTGTTGGAAATGCCTCCATAAAAAGTAGGTGTCGGGTTCTTGCCTTTCAGATGAAAGATATTACCATCCATATTGGGCCGTGTGTCTACCATCAAACTGTCTTTTCCATGAGAATCCTTCAGTCGCCGCGTCTCGCCGGTTTTTGAATAATAAGCGGTGTCAACCGAGTAAATCTGTCCCAGCCCGGTTTGCGGGTCAACGCCGGCGAAATCAGCAATATAATAATCATTGACGCCAAAACCCGTTTTCGAAATAAAAGGAACGGCGGCCATACCTGTTCCCGTCTTGTCAACAGCTGGCGTCAGTTTTTTTATTTCGTTGTGATTGGTGGCAAAATTTAAAGTTGTAGACCACCTGAAATTCTTCGAAATGATATTACTACTGGTAACCGAAAGCTCAATTCCCCTATTCACCAGGTCGCCAATATTTCCCCAGATTGTGCCACCGACAAAGAGTGAGCCAATTCCTGCCGAGGGAGGCAGAGCGCTTGCCAAAAGAAGGCCACTTACATACTTGTTATAGTAGGCGATTGAACCTTCGATCTTTCTGTTAAGAAACCCGAAATCCAATCCCAGATCAAGGTTATCGGTTTTTTCCCATCTCAGGTTGCTCACTCCAATTGAGTTTACCATTGTTCCATTTGTTGCAAATACATCAGCACTTCCATATGGGAGGCTACCATGGTAATTTGTCACGTCAAGGTTGCCCGGAATATTTGCATTGCCTGTCTGGCCATAGCTCCCTCTGATCTTTAAAAAATTGTTCCTTCCGAATTCTCCCATGAACGACTCTTCAGATATGATCCAGCCAGCTGAAAGAGCAGTGAAATTGCCCCATCTGTAGTTCGGCGTGAAAACGGAAGATCCGTCGCGGCGGAAGCTGATTCCGGCAAGGTATTTATCTTTGAATTTATAATTTGCCCGGGCGAAATATGATTTAAGATATCCCTCACCGGCAAGTCCTGAAAACTGAGTAACTATAAGGGATGGTGTACCCAACTGCTGATAATTTCCTACCAGATTTTTCCCTTCCATACTTCGGTACCAGGTACTACCCCGTTGAGACTCGGTGCCGGCTATAAGACCGAAGGAATGATCGCCAAAATTATTGTTATACTTAAAGAAAAAATTATAATTAATTGTCCTGGAGGTCGAGGAATTATCCTGGCCAAAAGAGCCTTCTTTGCGAATCGCATCTGAAACCCAGTAATTCCTGTTGGCTTGTATAAAATCTATTGACAATTCTGTCCTTGCTGAAAGCCCTTTAACATGCGGAATAGCATACTCTCCGTAAGCATTGGCCAAAACACGGTATACTAGAAGGTCTTCAACCAGATTTGCACGATCACTGGAAGCGGCAGGATTTCCAGAATAAGGATTATAATATAAACCTGGATTGGCGAGGCTGTAGACTGGATCAAAAGGAGCTGTAGCGCTATTCACAAAGGCAAATCCACCTGAGGTGCCATTCTTATTTCCGTCCTCAACCCCCTGATTATTATTCTTTCCGCGGTTTCCTTTGGATAGTGACAGGTTGATTTTCGCTCCCATGTCGAGCGATTTTGCCGGCTTAATATCTATATTGGCGCGTACCCCATATCGTTGCAGGTCTTCATTCCTAATGACACTTTGATCTTTTCTATAATTGCCCGATACATAATACCGGACGTTTTTATCCCCGCCCATCGTTGATAAATTGATATTTTGAAAATTCCCCGTTTGCATCGTGGCTTTTCTCCAATCAGTATTGATCGTTTGCGCCTGGTCGCGGGTGAGAAATTCTGTTGCATATACTTTTTTAGCATAAAAATCACTCATGAGATCATATGGGCCTAGCCCGTAGGCTTCCTTGGCCTCGTCTTTAATCCGAAACCACTGGTTTGTATTAATAAAGTGAACGCGTTGGGCAGGAAGACTCGAAAGCCCTGCGGTGTAATCAATATTGATAGAATTATGCCCGGTTACTCCTGATTTGGTTGTAATTATAATTACGCCATTTGATCCCCTGGAACCATATATAGCGGTTGCGGCCGCATCCTTAAGAATCTGAATTGATTCTATATCTGCCTGATTGATCAATGACATGGGAGACAAGGCTGCGGAATTGTTATTGCCAATAGCAATATCTGTGATTATAGGAACACCATCAATAATCCACAGAGGGCTCACGGCTGCACTGATGGAACTTAACCCCCTGATTTTAATGTCTACATCTGCGCCTAATCGTCCGGATGTGGACTGCACGCTAACGCCAGCGGCCTGGCCCTGTAACAATGAACTGAAATTCGAAGAGCCATTGGGAGTCTTAAATACCTCGGGTCTTATGGTAGATATACTGCCAATGACATCCCGCTTTTTCTGATTACCATATCCAACAACAACAATTTCATCTGCTTTTGCTTCAATTCTCTTGAGTATAATATTTAGATCTGCAGGCCCTGAAACTTTTACTTCATAATTTTCAAATCCAACATAAGAAAACACTAACCGGCCGCCACCATCTGGCACGTTAAAGGAAAATTTCCCATCTTTATCCGTTGCCTCTCCGGAATTGCTGTTTTTCAATAAAACATTGACCCCCTGCATAGGGCTACCATCTTCATCAACAACCCTACCATCGACTGCGAACGGAGGAGACTTTTCATCGGGATATATTACTGCAGGATGTAATTCCCTTTCCATTATAGAAACGGTATTTCCGGAAATGTTATATGTTAATAATTGGCCTTCAAATACTTTGTTCAAAACCGATTTGAGGTCTGCATTAACAACCACCAAATCAATCGGCTTCATCCTGGTTAACTGTTCAATGGCGTAGATAAAACCATATCCAGACTGTTTTTCAACCTCCATAAAGACTTTTGCTGCTGGCGCTTTATGCAAATTCAGCGTGATTTTTTGACTAAAGCCCTTTGCGTTGACCTGGAACAGGAAAATAAAAGGGAGAAAGGCAGTTAGTTTTATAACCTTGATAGTTTTAGTGGGAGAGGGCTGAGGTTGAAAATGGAATGCGGGGAAAATAGTAATTTTCATAAATTGCAACTGTTTTGGTTAATAAATCAAAAGGCTATACAAGCTATCATATGAGTTAACTGAAACTTTCACTGCTCCGTCTGGTACACGGAGCGGTTTTGTTAAAGTCAACAGGTATCAATTATTTCATAACTATTACCTTATTCCCTTCAATTCTGAAATGAATCAATTTCGTCAACTCCAGTTTATTTAAAAACTCAGAGATATTTACATCCATGGGTATCGTAGCAGCGAACTTGTATTTTACTTCATCTTTATATTGTACATCTATATTGTAATATCTTTCCAATCGTCTCATTATTGTTTGTATATCCGCCCCCCTGAAATAAAATTGGTTATTTTTCCAGGACATTACTTCATTAAGGTCTACCGTATTAACAACTTTAATATTGTAGTTCGATAAACTGGCCTGCTGACCCGGCCGCAACACGCTTTTATTCCCGCCGACCGAAACGTCTATGGATCCTTCCAGCAGAGTCACTTTTGCATCTTTTTCATTCTCGTAAGTGTTTACATTGAAATGTGTACCTAAAACTTTAACGACCATACCCCTGTTCGATACAAAAAAGGGCTTCGATGCATTTTTAGCAATTTCGAAATAGGCTTCACCATCAATATTCACCCTTCTTTCTTTACCAACGAAGGCGGTAGGATAAGTAATAGCAGAAGCAGCATTTAGCCAGACCAAACTACCATCAGCAAGCGCCAATTGAATGGGCATACTACCTTTTGGTACACTTAATGTGTTGTATGTGATGGCGCTACCTGACTGACCTTTGTATACTATTGCGCCATTTTCTTTTTTGATCACTTCCACTTTACCCTCTGTTGCCAATCTGCCGCTTTGAGTATTGCTTAGTTGAATGGTTTTACCGTCTCCCAGCGTCAGGACAGCACCTGATATCTTTGGAGAGGGAATATTATTGGTGGGTTTAGGAGAATATTTTTTAAGATCGGAAACTCTTCTATTAGAAGTTAACCCATGAAAACTCATGTAAGTAACGCCAGCAAGCACCAAAATAAGTATCGCTGCGGCAATGTGTCTAAAACCGTACCGGTAATTTTCAGATGTAAGAATTTGACAGGCAATTTCTTCTCTCTTTACCGAAGGTATACCAATTAGCTGATTGCTGCTTTCAAACGACATATCAATGCGGTTCCTGAGCTGAATATCATACAGTCCGCTTTTTATCATCTGCATTAACTCTTCCCATTCCTCTTTGCCATTCCTTCCCTCTAAATAGAGCGTAAAAAGTTCATTAAATCTTTGTTCATTCATTTATCAATTCGTTTAGCATTAACGCAACTCTCTATGTTAAGACGATTGAATAAAGGCATGGGAGTAGTCAAAAGAAAAATACTTTGTGTCTCATATAAGGACAGTTTTGCCAATAATGTCCTGCTTGCCCGGAAACTGGTGGAAAAGGGATTCATTTTGTTGTTCGATCTCAGATCCAATCGCTAAGTCGAAAAACATAGACGCCGATATGATTTGTTTTATAAGTCCGGGTCCCTTCATGTAAACCTATAGTGTTCGCCCTGAAGCATTTTTAAAATAATTTATTGTGAACCGGTGCATGCCTGTGGGCAAGGCTTTACCACCTGATTTTTCCAGATCACAAAGACATATTTATTAGTTAAAATAAAATTTTATTGTTAATTTAGAACTAAATAATAGGCTTTTAACGTATGATTTAAGTGGTTAATAGAGTCATAAATATTACTGAATATAGCTGTAGATGCTAATGGCCCAAAATTGATAGGGATAAACGGCGCGATATTTATTACTTAACATTTCCACTTGATTCAATATAGTTAAAACATTGATGAATTATAACTAATTAAATTTTTACGATTTTCCGGTTGCTATTGAAAAGGATTGAATTGCATAACCAAAAACAATTGCTTGAATTGCTTTCCCGGGGCAACGGAGACGCCTTTACCCAACTCTATACCGTTCACAGAAATAAGATATACACAGAGGCCATTCGCCTAACAAAATCTCCTTTTTTGGCTGAAGAGATAGTTCAGGAAGTATTTTTAAGGATGTGGCTGAAAAGAGCGGAAATGAGTGATATTGAAAATCTTGAGGGCTTCCTTCATACCGTGGCAAAAAACCTAATTTTTGACCAACTAAAGAAAATAGCATATTCAGCTGCACTTGGCAATAAGCTTGAAGTTGTGAATAATAATAGTAACCTGGCCGACACAGATTTTCTACTACGGCATCACGAGTGCCAGGTAATAATTTCTGAAGCAATTGGAAAATTGCATCCTCAACAAAAAATGGTTTATCAATTAGTTAAAAAAGACGGGTTAAGTCATGAAGCAGCAGCGCAAGAACTTGGTCTTTCCCGCTTGACTGTTAAGAAACACATGGCGAATTCTCTTAAATTTTTACGTGGATATCTCACCCAGCGTTTACTTTCCTAGCCATCTTCGGGTAGTAATTAGACACTTTACTTACAGTCAACACACTGTGCGATATTTTAATGCATGGCTAATGATTCCACTACCGCATGATCTGTTCATGACACCAATGCAATGGATGAACTTACCTATGAGCCAGGCAGTTTTACATATTTTACAGGTATTGCATGGATTTTGAAAGACTTTTTGTTATTCATGAATCCAAATCCTATTTTGTCATTCCGGCGGAAAATGCAGTCAAAACACAACATTCAACCTATGAAGTCTTGCAAATTTTAGGCGGTTTCTTATTAGATAAAACGCCTTTAAATCAGTTGCTTCAAAAACAAAAAGATCACGTTGTCAAAGAACTTTTATATAATCAATTGAAAATGTGGTAGTTTAAGCGGGACACTAATGTTATATTCTATGAAATATATTATTTGTATTGTACTGTTCGTTTCCTGTGCCGTTCAGAAAAAACTACATACTACCAGTACTGTTCTTACTGGGTTTGTTTATGATACGGTATTTAACCTGGCACATGTAGGAGTAAGTGTGTATGACCCCGCTGATTCGCAATATATATACGATTTTCAGGGAGATAAATTTTTCATACCTGCATCCAATACAAAGATAATTACCTGCTATGCGGCGATGAAATATCTTAAACACATTCTCGCCGGTATTAAATATTTCGAAAACGACACGGCGGTATATTTAATTCCCACAGGCGATCCTACTTTACTGCACCGTGATTTCCCCAGCCAGCCAGTAATAAAATTCCTGCAGCAGCAGCAGAAAAAATTATTTATCACCGATGGCATATTCAAAGACAAAGAGCTCGGCAGGGGGTGGTCATGGGATGACTACAATGAATCATACATGACCGAACGGAACGCCCTTCCTGTTTATGGCAACACCATCAAATGGATACAAGAAAAAGTGCAGGGCCAGGGTTCCAATCCGCAGGAGTCCATATCTGTTTTTTCCGATCCGGAAGTGAACTGGAAACTGCGCTTCGAAACAGCAGCAGAAAATAAGGAATTTCACGTCCGGCGGGAAAGAACGCTGAATATTTTTCATGTGAATGAAGGAAGGGATGACCACTCAGAGCAGCAAGTGCCATTTATTGTCAATGGCATCAGGTCCGCCCTCGAACTATTGACGGATACCATAGGAAAGGAAATTAAAGTTACTGAGCATTTTTTAACAGCAAATCCCGTGATCAAAGAGATCTGGTCACAGCCGGTCGATTCGGTGCTCCGCCCCATGATGTATGAAAGCAATAATTTCTTTGCCGAGCAATTGCTGGAAATGGTTGCTGCGGAAAGAACCGGGGTAATGAATGATGAACTCGTGACGGACACCGTTCTTAAAACAGATTTTGCAGAGTTACGTCAACGACCGGTATGGGTAGATGGAAGCGGCATGAGCAGGTATAATATGTTCAGCCCTCATATTTTCATCCGCGTGATGGATAAAATGAAGAATGAATTCGGAATGGACAGGATCAGATCTGTTTTTCCCCCAGGAGATTCCGGAACCCTGAAAGGTTTTTATAAGGATACTGCCAGTTACCTGTATGCAAAAACCGGAAGCATGAGCGGCGTTATTGCGCTAAGTGGATTTTTATATAAAAAGAATGGGCGGCTGCTGTTGTTTTCGATCCTGGTAAATAATTATAAAGGAAATTCACTTGCCATTAAAAGACGCATGGAAAAGTTTATTAATGACATCAGGTAATTAATTTCTTTTAAACAACTGCTCCATGTATTCTTTTTTAAATTCGATATATGTAGGACTGCCATTAGCTGTTACCCCTGGTGTGGCGCAGGCAAACAGATCTTTGACCAGCGCTGTCATTTCCACGGACCCCAGGTCCATTCCCGGTTTAACTGCCTGCTGCCCGGCAAGTGACCGCACGATTTTTTCTCTCTTGGAAAATTTTACTTCACTGCTGAAGTGCTTGAATTGCTCCAGCAGGTTTTCTATCACCGCATGTTCATTTCCCTGGGCAAGGTCTGCTGGGGTACCCTGTATCACAAAACTATTTTGTCCGAAGGGCTCGACAAGGTATCCAAGGTGTAATAATTCATTGAGGAGTTCACTCAGTAAAGCGGCATCCTGTGCGGAGAGTTCCAGCGTGGCGGGAAATAAACTTCTCTGGTAAGCCACTGCTTTCCCGGTTGAGGCGGCTACCAGTTTTTCATACAACACTCTTTCATGCGCAAGCTGCTGATGCACCAACACAAACCCTCTGTTCGTTGCGGCAATGATATACGTTTTAAACACCTGTATCAGGGTGCAGTTTTCATTCAGCGATATTTCAGTAACTACAGGAATGCTTTTTTCAAATTGAAAGGCCGTCGTTTCATTCTGCGGAAGATCCCGACTTATATCCATCAGGCTCTTCCATTCTTTCAGCCCGCTGTTTTTACTTTCTATAAAATGCGCCTGATTTTTTTGGGTGAAGGACTGATATAGCGGAGACGAAATGACATCGGCTTTATGCTCTTCTGTCACCGGCTTGCTCACCGCATCAAGATGCTGAATGGAAGGATCGAGATTAAAATCCAGTGTGGGAGTAATACTGAATTGCGCGAGGGCATGCTTTATGGCTGCCTGCACGAAGGCATATACGATCTTTTCATCCTCAAATTTAATTTCCTGTTTGGTGGGATGGACATTTACATCTATCTGAGCAGGATCGAGCTCCACGAATAAAACAAATAAGGGGAAGCTGTCCGAAGGTATCAGGTTCTGGTAGGCGCTCATAATGGCATGATTCAAGTAAGCGCTTCGGATAAACCTGTTGTTCACGAACAGGTACTGGTCGCCGCGGGTTTTCTTTGCCGTTTCCGGCTTCCCCACAAAACCATAGGTATTCATGTAATCCGTTTTTTCCTGAACGGTCACTAATCTGGAGTTGAACTGGTTTCCCAGTATCTGCACAATCCGTTGTTTTACCGAACCCCGTTCCAGATGAAATATCTGCTGGCCGTTGCTTGTCAGAGAAAAAAATATATCAGGAAAAGACAGCGCCACGCGGATAAATTCATCCACGATGTTACGCATCTCGGATGGATTGCTTTTCAGGAAATTCCTTCTCGCCGGAACATTAAAAAATAAATTCTTCATCGCTATGCTGGTCCCGTTGGCACAGGCGATGATCTCCTGTTTCCGGACAACACTATTGTCTATTTCCAGGAAATTCCCTGTGATATCCTCTGCTCTTTTTGTTTTCAGTTCCACCTGCGACACTGCTGCGATCGATGCCAGCGCTTCTCCGCGGAAGCCCATTGTGCGGATATGAAAAAGATCATCGATCTCTTTTATTTTGGAGGTGGCATGTCTTTCAAAGCACATACGCGCATCTGTGCCGCTCATGCCTTTGCCATTGTCAATGACCTGTATCAGCGCCTTTCCGGCATCGAGCACAATAAGCCTGATCTCAGTGGCGCCTGCGTCCACAGCGTTTTCCAGCAGTTCTTTCACGGCGCTCGACGGCCGCTGGATCACTTCACCGGCGGCGATCTGGTTAGCGATGTTATCAGGTAATAATTGAATGATGTCTCCCAATTCTGACTTAATTTGTGATGCAATTTACTGCGAATAAATAAGGATTAAATCCTGTTAATATGAAGAAACCCCTGTGCCTGATCTTTTTATTATCCACTCTTCATTGTTTCTCCCAGCGACCTGCTCCTACAGCAGCCAGTAAATGGGTGGATAGCGTCATGGGCACACTTAGTGAAGACCAAAAGATAGGGCAGCTCATGGTGGTCCGGATGTCTGCAATCGACGCCACTACTAAAAAAATTGTTTTTTACGAAAAGGAAGTGAGGGAAGCCATTGAAAAATACGATATAGGAGGCATCTGCCTGTTCCAGGGCGGGCCGCTAAAACAGGCCAGCATGATCAACGTCATGCAGGGAATTGCTAAAACACCGTTGCTGGTTTCCATTGACGGAGAGAACGGACTGGGCATGCGTATGGACAGCGTAATATCCCTGCCCAGGCAGATGATGATGGGCGCTGTGGATGATCCTACTTTAATATATCAGTATGGAAGACTGGTAGGTGAGCAATGTAAAAGGATCGGCATACAAATGAATTATGCACCCGTAGCAGATGTAAATAATAACCCGGATAATCCTGTAATTAACGACCGCTCTTTTGGTGAAGACAAGCACAAAGTGGCGCTTTATGGCATACAATACATGCGCGGCCTGCAGGATGTTGGTGTAATGGCCTGCGCAAAACATTTTCCGGGCCATGGAGACGTAAGCGTCGATTCCCATCTTGATCTTCCGGTAATTAATAAATCCAGGGGGCAGCTTGATTCGCTTGAACTTTACCCTTTCCGCCAGATCGTTAATGCTGGAGTAAGCAGCGTTATGGTGGCGCATCTTTTCATTCCTGCAATTGATAATACGGCAAATAAGGCTTCCTCCATTTCCTATAATAGTGTCACGGGGTTACTTAGAAATGAACTTGGCCATAAAGGGTTGATATTAACAGATGCACTGGAAATGAAGGGCATCACTAAATATTTTCCTGCGGGAGAGGCTTCCGCACAGGCACTGGAAGCGGGCAACGATATGCTTTGCCTGCCAGGCGATATTCCCGGAAGTATAAAAAAAATAAAGGAAGCGATAAAGAAAAAACGCTTTTCCTGGGACGATATCAATGAACATGTAAGACGGGTGCTGAATGCAAAATACCAGTATGGACTCGCGGCCTGGAAACCGGTGGAACTCGATCATCTGACCGAAGATATTAATGCAAAAACGAACGACATGCGCAGGCTGATCGCCGAGCATGCGCTAACCTTATTACGCAATGACGATCCTGCTGTTTTTCCTTTGGCCAAAGGCAAAAGGATCGCTTATGTGGGAGTCGGTATTGATAAAGACAATGAATTCGCACGGCAGGTGAGAAACAATTATGATGCGCATGTTTATTATTTCGATAATGCCACAAATGATTCGCTGATAGCGCCGATGATGAATATTCTGTACGGACGATATGATGTGGTGATCATCGGGGTGCACAAATACAGCCGCTTTCCGCTGAATAACTTTGGCATGAGCAGCGCTTCGGTAGAATTTATTAAACAGATGCAGCAGAAATTACGGACGGTCACTTTGTTCTTTGGCAATCCTTATGCGATGAAAAATGCCTGCAACAGTAAATTGCTGGTGGCCTGTTATGAAGATGACGACATCACGCAGCAAACGGCAGCCGACTTACTTGGCGGAAGTTTTATTGCCAGAGGAAAACTGCCTGTAACGGTTTGCGAATCACTAAAATTCGGGCAGGGAATAGTGCAGACAAGACTGTTGCCGGTGTTGCGTCCGTTCGATCTTGGTTTTAATGCAGGCAAACTTACAGCCATCGATTCTGTTGTCACGGACGCGATAAGAAAAAGAGCGATCCCGGGAGCAGTAGTGCTGGTAGCCAAAGATGGAAAGATAGCATACGAGCGTGCATTTGGCTATATGGGATATGACAGCACAGAGCCGGTTTATCCTGAAACGATCTATGATCTTGCTTCTGTGACAAAAGTGATGGCGACCACCGTGGCAGTAATGAGATTATATGATGAAGGGAAACTGATACTGACAAAAACACTGGGTGATTATCTTCCCTGGACCAGGGGAACAAACAAGGAAAAGCTGCAGATATGGAACATATTACTACACCAGGCGGGATTGCGCGGGTGGATCCCTTTTTATAAAGAAACTATTGATACGCTACAGTCGGACCGGCTCTCGTTTAATTTTTATACCACGGCAATGGATTCCTTGCACAGTGTCCGCGTGGCACAGAATATATTTATGCGCCATGATTGGATCGATACGATGTATAACCGGATATTACAAAGCAGCGTGGGTCCGCAGGGAGTTTATTTATACAGTGACCTTGATTTTATTTTTATGGGAAAGATCGTGGAATCCATTACGGGTATGCCACTGGAGGAGTATGTTAAAAAAACTTTTTATGATCCGCTGAAGATGACATCGACGGCATTCAGGCCCCGAAATTCTTTTCCATTGAAGAATATAGCGCCAACAGAAACAGAACCAGGGTTCCGTCACCAGTTGCTGAGAGGAGATGTGCATGATCCCGGAGCGGCGATGTTTGGCGGAGTGGCGGGCCATGCGGGGCTTTTCAGCTCTGCTTATGATCTGGCGGTGTTGTGCCAGATGCTGCTGAATGGCGGCAGAATGAACGGCCTTGAATTTTTCAGCAAGGGCACTGTGGATCTTTTTACTTCTTATCATGGCGTCAGCAGGCGGGGTCTGGGGTTTGATAAGGCTGATAAAAAAGAAACGGCTGATAATACGGACAGTGCGTGTTGCATGATCAAAGGGATGACGGCCATATATGATCCCTATCCAACCGCATCCGCTTCCCAGCTGACCTTTGGCCATACGGGTTTTACGGGAACCTGTGTGTGGGTTGACCCCGCTTATAATCTCATCTTTATTTTTCTTTCCAACAGAGTGTATACCAATGGCGATGCCGGGCGGTTTAACAGGCTGAACGTTCGTCCCAAGGTGCAGGAGATCGTGTACAATGCGCTCGGAGTAAAAGATTAGACTGCGAATAATTAAATCTTCACGCCTTACCTGGAATCCCCTTCTTTCATTAAATCTTCGCGCCTTACCTGATATCCCTCATAAATAAACCTCAGCGCCTTTGCGTGAAACCCTCATAGGCAGATCCCTAACTTTGCGTGGAAACTTCATATGTAGATCCCCTAACCCTTGCGTGGAGCCCTTCCATAATTATCTCCTCACCTTTACTTGAAACCTTATTCGTAATTTCGCGGTCTCAATTTTTTTTATGACCCGTAAAGAAGAAGTGCTGCAGGATGTAGTGATAAAATTCGCCGGTGACTCCGGCGATGGCATGCAACTGACCGGAAGCCAGTTCACTAACAACACCGCCATGCTCGGCATTGACCTCGCTACATTTCCTGATTTCCCCGCAGAGATCCGTGCCCCGCAGGGCACCCTTCCGGGGGTAAGCGGATACCAGCTCAGGTTTTCGAGCGACCGCGTGTATACGCCAGGGGATGAATGCGACGTACTCGTGGCAATGAATGCCGCAGCGCTGAAGGCTAATCTCAAAGGGCTCAAAAAAGGAGGCAGGATCATCGCTAATACCGACGGCTTTGACGCTAAGAACCTTCGTCTTGCCAATTATCCCGAAGGCATTAACCCGCTCGAAGATGACAGCCTCACTAATTATGAGGTTATCAAAATGGATGTTACCAAAATGACCCGCGAGTCTTTGAAAGACGTGCCCATGGGCATAAAAGAAAAAGACCGGGCCAAAAATATGTTTGTGCTGGGTTTTCTGTATTGGATGTACAACCGCGACATGGAAAACACCACCAGTTTTATCCGTGATAAGTTCGGCAGGAAGCCAGAGATCATGGATAGCAATATTAAAGTACTGCACGCGGGATTCAATTATGGGGACACTACGGAAATCTTTACTACCCGCTACCGGGTGGATAAAGCAAAGATGGAACCTGGCACCTATCGTTCGGTAATGGGCAACCAGGCGCTTGCTTATGGATTGATAGCAGCCGCAGACAGAAGCGGACTGCAATTATTTCTTGGTTCTTATCCCATCACGCCCGCATCCGATGTGCTGCATGAACTCAGCCGGCATAAATCATTTGGCATACGGACTTTCCAGGCAGAAGATGAAATCGCCGCGATCACTTCGGCCATTGGAGCCAGTTATGGGGGTTCCCTTGGAGTAACCACCACATCCGGCCCCGGTATGGCGCTGAAAGCGGAAGCCATGGGACTGGCAGTGATGTTGGAAATTCCGCTGATCATCTGCAATATCCAGCGCGGCGGACCATCCACCGGTCTCCCGACAAAAACGGAGCAAAGCGATCTGCTGCAATCTTATTATGGAAGAAATGGCGAATGCCCGATGCCGGTTATTTCCGCCTCCACGCCGAGTGATTGTTTCAATGCCGTGTATGAAGCGGTGCGTATTTCGGTAGAACACATGACCCCGGTAATATTCTTAAGCGACGGGTATATTGCCAATGGAGCCGAACCATGGAAATTTCCAAAAGCAGCAGACCTGCATCCAATAAACGTTCAATTTAAGACTGAACTCGGTGACCATGAAGATAAGTTTCAACCTTATTTAAGAGATGAAAAATTAGTGCGGCCCTGGGCGATACCCGGCACCGCAGGGTTGGAACACCGCATAGGTGGACTGGAAAAACAAAACATTACCGGTAACATCAGCTATGATGCGGAAAATCATCAGCTGATGGTAAAGATCCGGCAGGAAAAAATAGACAAGATCGCTGATCATATTCCGCTGCAGAAACTGGACAGTGGTTCTGAAAAAGGTTCTTTACTTGTATTAGGATGGGGAAGCACCTATGGCGCCATTAAGAGCGCGGTGGCTGAACTGCAGCAGCAGGGCGTGTCGGTGAGCCATGCGCATTTAAGATACATCAGGCCGTTTCCTAAAAACCTCGGGACGATCCTGAATAATTTTGATAAGGTATTAATTCCTGAAATAAACAACGGCCAGCTGATCAGGATTATCCGCGACCAGTTTTTAATCGATGCGCAAGGGTATAACAAGATAATGGGCGTGCCGATCACAAAGAGTGAGATGATTGAAAAGATCAGGGAAGTGATGGAGCAGATTTAAGCACCAGGGAATACAGCATTTTATTTTTCTTATGCAGAAAACCTATCCGATCGCCTGGGTTATTCCGTCCGGCTGCACATACCGGTGATAATATTTGCAAACAGGTTTTAATCCGCAGATACCGCACTTGGGCGTTCGCGCCACGCAAACGTACCTTCCGTGAAGGATCAGCCAGTGGTGGGCTTTATGCACCAGTTCTGTTGGGATATATTTTATCAGTTGTTTTTCTGTGGCGAGCGGTGTCTTCGCGTTAACGGTGAGGCCTATTCGCGCCGAAACCCTGAACACGTGCGTGTCCACTGCCATATTAGGCTGCTGGTCTACCACCGAAGTAATTACATTGGCTGTCTTGCGGCCCACTCCCGGAAGTTCCATCAGTTCATCAACCCTCAGCGGCACTTCCCCGTTGTATTTTTCCACGAGCATTTTTGCAGTGGCTAGCAGGTGCCTGCTCTTATTGCCTGGGTAAGAAATGCTTTTTATCAGGGGGAAAAATTCGTCATAGGTGGCACCTGACAACGCCTGTGCATCCGGATATTCTTCAAAAATAGCCGGAGTGGTCATATTTACACGCTTATCCGTGCATTGCGCAGACAAGATCACAGCGACCAGTAACTGAAATGGATTGTCATACACCAATTCCGTTTCTGCCGAAGGGTTATGTTCCTGAAAATAACCAATTACAAACCTAAAGCGTTCTTTACGGGTCATTCTACTGCTTGAAAAGCGCGAATGTACGTTTTAAAAGTACAAGGAATAGGGTTCAGTGGTCATGAACGGTCTCGCCCATTGTTTCGCGGGCATAGTTCATAATATTCATAACCGTCTGCGTTCGGGGAGATTCAGTTCTCGTGTTGAGCATCTGAACCGAGTGTTGCAAAATTTCAAACTTTTCGCGAAGCGTCCAGTCAGTTTGCAATGCTGCTTCAATAGCAGCGGATCTTTCGTGTGAGGTTTCGTTATACAGATACTGTACAAGTTCCTCTTGAGTAAAGAGTAGTGTCATGGGCAAATCCTTTTATGTCCTTTATTCCCGGAAGAGTCAATTCCGGTAGTCCGTCCGGTTTTATAAACGTGATTGATGCCTTTCTTATTGTACCGGATTTTCAGAAATTATAAAGAGGTCTTCATTGTCCTTCTTCATCCTGTATTTTTCCCTGGCATATTTTTCCAGAATTCCGGGATCCGAGCGGAGCTGGAACAGCTCCGCTCGGGTTTTACTGATCTCCTGCTGGTACCAGGTACGACTCTCTTCCAGTTTCTCCAGCTCGTGCCTTTGTCTGAAATGAGTGGTGATCACATCCCTGTCATCAAAAAAAATCATCCAGACCGCAAGCGCGCCTGCGGCCAGGATGTATTTATTCTTCAGCATTTTTAGGACCATGATTCAGAATTATCGTCCAAATTTAATTTTATCCTTTAAATAAACACCATTTGTTCCCAACATTTCTTCAATGCGGATCAGCTGGTTGTATTTGGCGATCCTGTCCGTGCGGGAGGCGGAGCCTGTTTTGATCTGTCCGCAATTCAGCGCCACGGCAAGGTCGGCAATGGTTGTATCTTCGGTTTCGCCGCTTCTGTGGCTCATAATCGTGTTATATCCATTCTGTTGTGCCAGGCTCACCGCATTTATTGTTTCGGTCAGTGTGCCGATCTGGTTCACTTTAACCAGCAGTCCGTTGGCGATTTTTTTATCAATTCCCTGCTGCAGGCGCTCCACATTAGTTACAAAAAGATCATCTCCCACCAGCTGAACTTTGTGCCCAACTGTTTCTGTCAGCATTTTCCAGCCATTCCAGTCATCTTCGGCCATTCCATCTTCTAAAGAAACAATTGGATATTGATTTACCCACTTTTCCCAGTATTTCACCAGTTCCTCACTGCTCATGCTCTTGCCGTCACTTTTGTGAAAAACATATTTGCCGTTCTTATACAGTTCGCTGTTGGCCGCGTCTATGGCAATACCTACCTGGGAACCTGCTTTATATCCTGCCGCTTCAATGGCGGTCAGCACGGTCTCTATTGCTTCCTCATTGCTCTGGATATTGGGTGCGAAGCCGCCTTCATCACCAACATTGGTGCTATACCCTTTTTTCTTAAGAACTGTTTTCAGCGCGTGAAATATTTCAACACCCCAGCGCAATCCTTCGCTGAAGGAAGAAGCGCCTGTCGGCATCACCATGAATTCCTGGAAATCGATCTTATTATCCGCATGGGCGCCGCCATTGAGAATGTTCATCATTGGAACGGGCAATACCCTTGCGTTCGTACCGCCGATATAACGGAACAATGGAAGTCCCGCTTCCTGGGCGGCAGCTTTTGCCACGGCCAGGCTCACCGCCAGCATGGCATTGGCGCCAAGCTTTGATTTGTTCGCCGTGCCGTCCAGCTCGATCATTACCTGGTCAAGGCCTACCTGGTCAGCCACTTCCCAGCCCACAAGTTTTTCCGATATCAGAGTATTAACATTTTCAACGGCTTTCAGAACACCCTTTCCGGCATAAACTTTTTTATCATTGTCGCGCAGTTCAACAGCTTCATGTATACCTGTGCTCGCCCCGCTTGGCACGGCGGCACGTCCCATTATTTCCTCATCGGTAATAACTTCCACTTCAACTGTGGGATTGCCGCGGCTGTCTAATATCTGCCGGGCGAAGATCTCTGCGATGTAACTCATAGCTTTTTAATTATTATTGGTTGTTAATTTCCTGAATATTTCTTCAAGGGAGCCTGAGCCGTTCTGTTTCAGGTTGAGAAGGGTATCATCAGCGGTGATCCGTCCGTTATTAATAATAATGATCCGGTCGCAAAGGGCCTCTACTTCCTGGAGGATGTGTGAGGAAAAAAGCACTGTTTTATCCTTTCCAAGATTCCTGATCAGCTCCCGAATCTCGATGATCTGGTTGGGATCCAGCCCGGTGGTTGGCTCATCGAGGATAAGCACTTCCGGATCATGTAGCAGGGCCGCTGCCAGCCCCACACGTTGTTTGTAGCCTTTTGAAAGCTGGCCCGTTCTCTTACAGCTCTCTGCTGTAAGGCCCACGGTTTCAATAATAGTATCAATTTTCTTTTTCTTATTAGAAATACCGTGGGCCCCGGCCACAAAATCAAGGTATTCCCGCACGTACATGTCATAATACAATGGGTTCGCCTCCGCGAGGTAGCCTATCTTTTTTTTTGCTGACAGGGAATTTCCCTGCACATTTATCCCGCTGACGATCGTAGTGCCGGCGTCTGGCTTCATGCATCCGGTGATGATCTTCATCGTCGTTGACTTGCCCGCTCCATTCGGTCCAAGGAAGCCAACGATCTCGCCATTGCCGACTTTGAACGAGATGTCGTTAACGGCTCTCTGTTCACCATATATCCTTGTGAGATGCTGCACTTCAATGGACATGTTGGCAAACCTACTACACATATTCCATACCTGTGGCATGGTTTAAATCAATTATTCAGACAACCTAATGACACTCCATTCTACAGCTGCCCAACTTTTTGGACAACGGCATCCAGCGCAGGATTCACCTTGACGAGTGGCTTGATCAGGCCGTCTTTCAGACCATAGATCCATCCATGAACGATGGGACGTTGCTCCTTGTCCCAGGCATCCCTGATAATGGTGGTATGAACGATATTGCGTACCTGCTGCTCTACGGTTAGTTCCGTGAGCCGGTCTAGCCTGTCATCCTCATCTTTAATTTTTTCCAGCATCCCGCTGTTCCGGTCCCTCACTGTCTTAATATTTACCAGCCATTTGTCCAACACGCCATAACTCTCGTCACTACATGCCGCTTTAATACCGCCGCACCCGTAATGCCCGCAGATGATCACATGCTGCACTTTCAGATAGGTTACGGCGTAATGAAGAACGCTCAGTAAATTAAGGTCGTCTTCGACAACGAGGTTGGCAATATTGCGGTGCACGAATACTTCACCAGGTAAAGTACCGGTGATCTGGTTGGCCGGCACCCGGCTGTCACTGCAGCCGATCCATAAAAATTCCGGAGACTGCAAATGAGAGAGCCGGTAAAAATATTCAGGATCATCTGCTACCTGCTCGGCCGCCCAGGCCTTATTTTCCAATAATAATTTTTCATACGGTGTCATGACTCATATGCTTTACTGGTGAAACTTTTTTTATTGGTTCATTGCTGAAGCCCTGTTCCTTGTAAAGGCTTCTTTTCAATTCCACCTTGATGTTTTTCAGGTGTGCGTGCTTCATAAAATCCTCTACCACATCCACTACGTCACGGTCTATAAAATCGGCCCGGGATGCATCTATCAGCACAGATGAATCTTCCGGCACTTCTTCCAGCTTTCTCTTCACGATGGGCTTGTTTAAAAAGGAAACATCCTTTCTAAGCCTGAACAAATACCTGTTATCATCATTCACCACCAGCACGGCAGATTTAAAATTGCTGTGCATTACAAAAAACAGTCCTGCTGCGCATCCTATCAGTATGCCTATTAAAAGATCGGTAAACAAGATAGCCAGGATCGTAATAATAAAAGGCATGAACTGGTCAACCCCTTTTTTGTAAAAATCCTTAAATATTGACGGTTTAGCAAGTTTAAATCCGGTGTAGATTAGAATTCCTGCCAGAGCGGCCAAGGGGATAAGGTTGAGTATTTTGGGAATAAGAGCCACAGAAAGCAGCAGCATCAGGCCGTGCAGCACTGCGGACATTTTTGTTTTGGCACCCGCATTAACGTTCACGGAGCTGCGCACGATGACACTGGTTAGGGGCAATCCGCCAATTAATCCGGATAAGATATTTCCAATACCCTGTGCTTTGAGTTCTCTGTTGGTGGGAGTGACCCTTTTAAATACGTCGAGCTCGTCGGCCGCCTGGATATTTAACAGAGTTTCCAGACTCGCCACAATAGCGATGGTCAGCGCAGTGGTCCACACACCCAATCTGGAAAATGCTGAAAAGTCCGGAAACGTAAAAAATGAAGCGAAATCTTTAATGGAACCCGCAACAGGAATATTCACAAGATGGGAGGCGGATAGCGCCAGGGAAGGATAGAAGGATTCAAGGATGGCATTAATTCCCACGGCGGCCAGCACTACGATCAGTGGTGAGGGAATGGTAGCGAACAGCTTGTGTTTTTTGACGAGGATCTTATCCCAGGTCACCTGTATCAGGATAGATAGCGCCCCAATAACGGCGGCGGCAGGTAATATTTTTGAAAAGGAAGTGGCCAGTTCTGAAAAAGTATTCTTTCCGTCTTTCTGGATAAAAGTTTGATCCCCCTGAAAATCGGCATTGTACCCGACAAGATGGGGAAGCTGCTTTAAAATTAATATCAGTCCTATGGATGCAAGCATTCCTTTTATAACACTAAGCGGAATGTAATCACCGAGAACGCCGGCTTTAATGAATCCGAGAATCACCTGCAATACTCCGCCAATAACTACTGCAAGTAGAAAAGCCTCGTACGTTTCCAGTTTTAATATGGCTACCGCCACGATAGCTGTAAGCCCGGCCGCGGGACCGCTCACACTAAGTTGCGATCCGCTTAACAGCCCGATCACGATACCCCCGACGATGCCACCGATGATACCTGAAAATAAAGGAGCGCCTGAACCCAAAGCTATGCCCAGGCATAGGGGCAGCGCAACCAGAAAGACCACTGATGACGCCGGCAGATCGTATATTAATGATTTGAAGTAATTAGTAGTTTTTTTCACGCGTTGTAATTTGAAAAAATGTATAAGTAAAATTATTTGAATTTCAGCTGATGTAATGAAAGTGGTTCATAGAGAAAAGATTCTATAGTATGATGAAAGATCTCTCCGCGCACCGCAAGGCATTATGTAGCCTCATCGCCCGGGGTGCCACCCGCACTGTTAGGTGAGGAATATGGCAGCAAGCTTAGAATATATGTTATATGAAATTATGAAGTGACGATACATACAGAGCATTGTTTGTACTGATATGTAAGGCGCTGGACTTGTTTTATAACTCCGGCGGGGGATAAAGAAGTTCGCCATGATACAGGAGGATCTTTCCCGCATCTGCTAGTCCATGCTGGGCAACAGGACTGCCTATGCCGAAGTTAATTACAGGATGGGAATCGTGCAGAAATTCTTCCAGGATAGAAACACCGGAAGAAGAAGATTTTTCTTCTGTAGGACCTGCAGGAGGAAAGGCATTTTTAGAATTATTTGTGTTTTTTCCGGCATCAAAATTATTACTGGTGGACTGGTAATAAGTAGCAGTATTTACCGCGTATTGCTGATGAGGATATAAAAAATAATTAATTAAAGTAAGAAGGCTCAGGCAAACGAACATCAACCCCACAGAAAATACTTTTACTGCACTTACGCTGAATATGATGTTCTTTTTTCCTTCCATCCGGGGGTAAAGATAGTTCTGTCTGCCCGTTAACACAATCTCTTGGATTTTATTTAACAATTTGGTCACCGGACTGCATTAATTTTAAGCTTCATTCTAAAACAACATTGTATGCCGGTTTCATATCAGATCAACAGCCTGGAACAATACCACGACAATTATAAAAAGAGCGTGGAAGATCCTGAATCTTTCTGGGCAAATATCGCGTCTCATTTTCTTTGGAAAAAGCCCTGGGACCAGGTGCTGCAATGGAATTTTAAAGATCCTGAAATCAAGTGGTTCGCCGGTGGCAAGTTAAATATTACCGAAAACTGCCTGGACAGGCATATAGCCCTCCTTGGTGATGAGCCTGCGATTATCTGGGAGCCCAATGACCCCAAAGAATTATCCCGAACCCTCACGTACGCCGAACTGCTTTTTAAAGTGATCCAATTCTCTCATGTGTTGAAAAATAACGGCGTCACGAAAGGTGACAGCGTCTGCATTTATATGGGCATGGTGCCCGAACTCGTGATCGCTGTGCTTGCCTGCGCACGGGTCGGGGCGATACACTCTGTGGTATTTGGTGGATTCAGCGCCCAAAGCATTGCGGACCGCCTGCAGGATGCCAGGGGTAAATTCGTGATCACCTGCGATGGAGCTTTCCGGGGCAACAAGGAAATAGAACTAAAGGGAATAATCGATGATGCGCTTGCCAGGTGCCCGTTTGTGGAAAGGGTTATCGTGCTCACCAGGACCAGAACGCCGGTAAGCATGCTCAAGGGCAGGGACGTATGGTGGGAAGAGGAAATAAAAAAAGTAGAAGAACAGGGAAATCCCGACTTTCCTGCAGAAGAAATGGATGCCGAAGACATGCTGTTCATCTTGTATACTTCCGGCTCTACCGGCAAGCCAAAAGGAGTCGTGCATACCTGCGGCGGGTATATGGTGTATGCTAATTATTCATTTCTAAACGTATTTCAGTTCAGGCGTGGCGACATTCATTTCTGCACCGCCGATATCGGCTGGATAACAGGGCACAGTTACATTGTGTATGGCCCCTTGAGCGCCGGAGCGACTTCTATTATATTCGAAGGCATTCCCACTTATCCTGATGCGGGCAGGCTCTGGGACATCATTGATAAATACCGGGTGAGCATATTATACACCGCGCCTACCGCTATCCGCTCGTTAATGAGTTATGGCACGGACACTGTTCTAAAGCATGACCTGTCATCTCTGCGGGTACTTGGTACCGTTGGCGAACCGATAAATGAAGAAGCCTGGCACTGGTACGATGAAAATGTAGGCAAGAAAAACGCTCCCATTGTGGATACCTGGTGGCAGACGGAAACAGGTGGTATAATGATATCCAACCTTGCAGGTGTAACTCCTTCCAAGCCATCCTTTGCCACGCTGCCGTTGCCCGGGATCCAGCCCGTGCTGATCGATGAAAAAGGAAAGGTGATCGAAGGGAATAATGTTAGCGGGAATCTTTGTATAAAATTTCCTTGGCCCGGAATATTACGCACCACATATGGCGATCATGAACGCTGCAGGCTGAATTACTTTGCTGCATATGATAATTTATATTTTACCGGTGATGGATGCCTCCGGGATGAAAGTGGTTTTTACAGGATCACCGGAAGGGTTGATGATGTGCTGAACGTTAGCGGGCATCGTATCGGCACCGCGGAAGTGGAGAATGCCATCAATATGCATACAGGAATAGTGGAGAGTGCTGTTGTGGGTTATCCTCATGCCATAAAGGGGCAGGGTATTTATGCCTTCGTGATTTTTGGTAATAAACCGGAAGATGAGGCGTTGATGAAAAAAGATATTGCCGCTACCGTTGGCCGGATCATCGGTGCGATAGCTAAGCCTGATAAAATCCAGATCGTGAGTGGTCTGCCAAAAACACGCAGCGGAAAAATAATGCGGCGTATTCTCAGAAAGATCGCTGAAGGAGAAATGAATAACCTGGGCGATACGACTACTTTGCTGGATCCGGGTGTGGTGGAAGAAATAAAGGCAGGGAAAGTATAATTATCGTCTTATTATAACTTTAGTCCCGGGCTGTACGTACTCACATATTTCATCGAGATCGTCGTTGCGCATGGACACGCAGCCCTGTGTCCAGTTGGTATAATCATCTACCACAAGGTTATCGTTTGGCCAGGTTCCATGCAAAGCGATACCTCCACCGATCGATGCCGATTTTGGAATTAATCCCTGTGCCTTTCGCTGGATAAATTTGTCCCAGCTTTCTTTCGTGGGATAATCCAGCAACAGCATTTCATGCCACTTGCTGTGCGGTTTTTTACTTAGTATTTTAAAGGTGCCTTCGGGCGTTTTCCTGTCGCCCGCCATCAGTTTATCACTGAGGGATTTACTTCCAAAAACAACGGGGTAGGAAGCATACCATCCTTCGTCATCATATACCTGCAGTTCATAATCAGATTTATCAACGATGATATACACTGTTCCGGTAGGCTGTATGCCAAACATCCGCCTGCTTGCCGGCCGATTGTGCACAATCCGGAATGCGAGGAGACCGGTAACGCTTAAGATCAGCGCACCCGCGATCAATCTTGATTTCATAAAAGCCATTTAGGTAAAGACGGGCAATAGCACAATTAGTTTAACGAAATAAAAAAATAAGACGATTTTGGAGGATGATATCCTTATAAAAATAACGAATCGCCGATTTGAATATTTCTGTTGGGGAAAAGTTTAACAAATCCGATTTTTACAGCATGAAAATTTTATTTTACCTGCTTCCTGTCATGGCCGGAGTGGCAATCACTGTGCAATCAGGGATAAACAGCCAGCTTCGGGTGGCTATCCAGCATCCGGTAATGGCGGCCTTCATTTCTTTTTTAGTGGGAACAGTGGCCCTTGCACTGGTACTTTTATTTTCTAAAGCCGCTTACCCTGCATTTGAGAGTTATTCGGCAATAAGCTGGTATAAATTCACTGGCGGATTCTTTGGTGTGTTTGTGGTAACAGTTACCTTGATATCTGTGGCAGAGATCGGCGCGGCGAATATGTTTGTTTTAATAATTGCCGGGCAGCTGGTCACCGCTTTGCTGATGGATCATTTTGGTGTGCTGGGCATGAAGGCGAATCCCGTTACAATGCAAAAGTTAATAGGCATACTGCTGCTGGTATGCGGGGCCTATATCGTAAATAAAAAATAATTAATTACTGATCCGGAAACCGAAACTATACGGAGTCTGGTCGAGCCCCTTTTTAAACATGCTCTGCGTGGCATAAGATCCAAATAGTTTTACCGGACCCAATGATATTTCGGCTATATAAGCGATCTTAAAATCTCTCAGTTCAAAATCATCCCTATACTTTTTCTTTCCCATTCCGCCGCCAACTGTTTTCTGCCTGGAAGAATATAAATATCCCGCGCTGACGCCCGCGCTGACGCCAAATGCGTTTTTCTTTTTAGGGGTGAGGTTGAAATTCAGCGTCAGCGGTACGGTGATATAGTCGAGCGCCAGTTTATTTTTTCTGTAAACTACATTGTCCATTGATACCAGCGGCTGGCCTTTCTCCGCAAAACGTATATTTTCTCTGTATTTATAATTATTCAGCTCCAGGCCTGCTCCGTATTTAAGATTAAGGACATGCCTGATCAGGTTTCTACGCTGCATGAATACCCATATATTCACATTGGTGGATTTGAAATTGCGCTGGCTGAACCAGTCTCCGTTCGCTCCGGCGGGAAGAGATCCGTTTGATATGGCCCGGGCATAATTGGTGCGGTCATTTACCTGGTTAAATCCAAGGTCCACGACGAACCAGTTGGTGCTTACCTTTTCATTATTAAAATTATCATTTTTATACACGTTCGAGTCACCGTTGTCATGGCCGCGCCTGATAATGGTCATGTTTCCAATGTGAATAGTGTCGTTCGCGACAATGGCGGTATCGTGCGATGGCAGCAGGGAGGTGTCCCTTGTAGTTTGGGTCATGGTATCTTTTTGCCCAAATCCCATAATGGAAATACATATTAATCCTGCCAGTGTAAACATTCGTTTCATTGTCGTAATTTTTATTGTAAAGTTGTGATCCTGTCAAATATGCGGGAGGCCTTTCTGAATACTACCCGCATATTATTTTTTTTGGAAAAAGAAGTGTTTGCAAAATAGATCCTGTTGCTTTCAGATGAGGTGATCTCGTTTGCATATCGAATATTATTGTGGTTGTCGGGTTGAATGTTATTATTCCTGGACCGAACCGGCTCGGCCAGCGATCTCGCCCGCACCGGAATATTTATTTGTTCAGTTGTGTTATTTGCCGCCGCTATGCCGGGGGTGATAGCTGAGTGTTCAGGAAGCAAATCATTGTCAGCGATTCTTTGTTTTTCAACCAAATCATTTTTGAATTCTTCTGATCTGATCCTGCTCTGAATTTTCGATAATTTTTTATTCAGGTTTCTCGTCAGGGCCGTTTTTACGATCAACTGATGTGCATTTGCCGGCGGCGTTTCGGTTATGTTCCCGCGCTGGCCCGCTGGTTGCGCACCGGGTTTGACAATTGCTGCTTCAGGCTGACGGATCACGGGAGAACGCCTGCTTGCATACCACCATCCTGCTCCCGAAAAGATAAGCAGGAGAGCCGCCACGGCAATTTGTTTTCCTCTTATCGAAATGGCATGGCCCAGGGCGGTAAAAAATATTATTCTGCGTTTTTCTTCCCTGTATAATATTTCCTTGTTTTCAAAGACCACGTTTTCATCGGCCACAAGTACCGACAGTTTCATCATTTCCAGTTCCTTTTTAAGATCGGAATGTTCTTCCGCGAACCTTTCCACTTCCAAACGTTCTTCAGTGGTCAGCTCCCCATCTGTGTAGAGGAGAAAATATTCTTCGTATGTCTGCCTGTTGATCCGCATGATGTTGTTATTCACTGTTCAAGAATGTTTTCCGCCCGCACAATATAATTTTTAAGCCGCAGCCTTGCCCTGTGCAGGTATACTTTTACCTGGCTGGAATTTAACCCTGTTATGCCGGCGATCTCTTCATAGGTATATCCTTCGTAATCTTTCAGCATCACCAGGGAACGCTGGATGTCGTTCAGCCGGGCAAGTGCCCTGTCCAGCATTTTTTTCATGGTGCCGGACCGGCTGTCATATACCGCTACCTCTTCAACTGTTTCTTCACGTACCATTACTTTGATCTTTCTCAGGTGATCGATCATCAGGTGAAAGGCAACCGTAAATAAAAAGGATCTGCACCTCGCGGCATCTACCGTTGCCCGGCCAGCCCACATTTTTTCAAATGCTGATTGTACCACATCGCGCGCATCTTCTGTATTGCGGAGGTTTTTCTGGATAAAGCGGAACACATGATCCGAGTGATCCTTTACACATTGATTGTACTCTTTTTCAGTCATAACAGTTAACAGCCCGGTATAAAATTAGCCTATCTGACTATTATACGAACTACTGCATATAAATGTTACAGGCTCATGGTAATTTTCCGTTTACCCTTACTTTTGTGGCCTCAAAAACTTACCATGAACCACAATTTTGCTTCCCGTATCGGTGCCGAGGTGGAAGAAATCAGGACCGCGGGACTTTACAAAACAGAAAGAATTATTACTTCTGCCCAGGGTCCAGAAATAACCGTAGCCGGAAAGAAGGTACTGAACTTCTGCGCCAACAATTATCTCGGGCTCTCCTCACATCCGAAAGTAATGGAAGCGGCCCGCAAAGCTATGGAGACCAGGGGATATGGGATGAGCAGCGTGCGCTTTATCTGTGGCACACAGGATATTCACAAAGAACTTGAAAACAAGCTCTCTGCTTTTCTGGGAACAGAGGATACCATTTTGTATGCCGCTGCATTCGATGCGAACGGAGGTGTTTTTGAACCCTTGTTCGGAGAGCAGGACGCTATTATTTCCGATGAACTGAATCATGCGTCCATTATTGATGGAGTGAGACTCTGCAAAGCGCAGCGGTTCAGGTACCGGCACAATGACATGAAGGACCTGGAAATAAAACTCAGGGAAACGGCTTCCCTCAGGAACCGGATCATCGTAACCGACGGATCGTTCAGCATGGATGGCACCATTGCCCGACTGGATGTGATCGTTGAACTGGCAGAGAAATATGATGCCATCATCATGATAGATGAATGCCATTCGAGCGGATTTTTGGGTAAAACAGGACGGGGTACGCATGAATACCGTGGCGTAATGGGCAAGATTGATATTATCACCGGCACCCTGGGAAAGGCACTTGGCGGAGCTTCCGGAGGGTTTACAAGCGGCAGCAAAGAGGTCGTTGAAATGCTGCGCCAGCGTTCCAGGCCATATTTATTTTCGAATACGCTCGCGCCTTCAATCGTAGGGGCAAGTATTGCGGTCCTTGACTTACTGATCGAAACAACAGCGCTGCGTGACAAGCTGGAAAGCAACACGCGTTACTTCCGGGAAAAAATGACGGCTGCCGGGTTCGATATCAAACCCGGTGATCACCCGATAGTGCCTATCATGCTGTATGAGGCGGATGTGGCACAGCATTTCGCGGCTGAATTGCTCGATGAAGGAATCTATGTGATCGGATTCTTCTTTCCTGTAGTAGCCAAAGGCCAGGCGAGAATACGGGTGCAGATCTCCGCTGCCCACGAACCCGCTCACCTGGAAAAAGCAGTGGGCGCCTTCACTAAAATTGGAAAGAAACTGGGCGTGATCAAATAAGAACTGTTTGAATGGCCGTGAATAATACGAACCGATTATGGCTACACACATAATATGCAACGCCGTGTACAGATTTGGCATCCCGAACGAATGGGAAGCTCTGTCATACTGAACGCATGGTAGCTCTGGCGTAACTATCGCAAATCCGCTCTGACTGAAATACACTAGCTGGTAGCGTTTCGACTGCTCTCGCCTGCCGTAGGCATGCCATGTGTGGAGAATCATGCCAGGTGTGTAAATCTACAGAGATGCAATTGCGCTGATCTCAACGTTCACATTTTTCGGCAACCCTTTTACAGCAACCGTTTCGCGGGCAGGAAATTCACCTGTGAAGTATTTACTGTACACTTCGTTTACCTGTGAAAATAAAGACATGTCGCTCAGGAATATCGTGGTTTTAACAACATTAGTAAAATCCATCTGTGCCGTATGAAGAATAGCTGATAGATTTTTCATGACGAGTTCTGTTTCAGTGGCAATGTCCTTTGTATTCACTTCACCGGTAGCCGGATCGATGGGCACCTGTCCGGATACAAATAACAAGGCGCCCACCTGTACCGCCTGGCTGTAAGGTCCTATGGGTGCCGGGGCGTTTGTTGTGTTGATGATCTTTTTTTCCATGCGGCAAAAGTAAAGATGTTAGCATATTAATGATCAACTAATGTCTGGTCAAAGAACTTACTGACAATGGCCTGACATGCTTTTGAACTCATATAAAACAGTCTTAAATTCGCGCATGGTAATAGCAATACTGTCTGATGAGCTAATAAAAGAAGAATTTCTTTCAAAGAGTATTTCTGACGGCACCGAACTGGTATGGGCAGATAGTATCCGGTCACTTGGGATCATCGATGCCGATGCTTATTTTGACCTGCTGTTCGAATTCGATAAAGAAAGGATAGAACGGTTGGCAAAGTTGCTTCCCAGGCCGGTATTTGTTAATTCGGTCATTCACACGGTGAAAGAGATGCGCCAGCCTTTCATAAGAATAAACGCATGGCCCACTATGCTGAAAAGAAATATCACCGAACTGGCATCCGCAGAAACGGAAATATCATCCATAAACAGTGCACCTGCTTCTGGTATTGCGGTTCAGGAAAAAATAAAAAATATTTTTACCGCCATTGGCTGGCAGTATCTGCTGGTGCCGGATACAACGGGAATGGTCACTCCCCGTATTATTTCCATGATCATAAATGAAGCATGTTATACGCTGGGAGATGGAATCAGCACCAAACCGGAAATAGACACTGCCATGAAGCTTGGAACCAATTATCCTTATGGTCCATTCGAATGGACAGAGAAAATCGGTCCTGGCAAAGTAAAAAGTCTGTTGATGGAACTGTCAAAAACGGACTCCCGCTATACCATTGCTCCTGCCTTAATTAACCAGCAATAATGGCGCTGATCCTGAGCATCGATACGGCGATGGAAAATGCGTTCGTCTGTCTCGCTGAAGATGCGCGTGTTCTCTGTGGCAAAACCAGCAGCAGGCAGATGGACCACGCATCCTGGATGCATCGTGCCATCCGGGAAATGCTGCAGGAAACCGGAAGAAATATTAACGAACTGCAAGCTGTAGCCGTCACATCAGGGCCCGGGTCATATACCGGACTGCGTGTTGGATTATCTGCCGCCAAGGGATTATGCTATGCGCTCAACATCCCGATGATCACCGAAAGCACGCTGCACCTTATCGCGTGTGGCGTCAAGAATGAAATAGAAGCAGGGGCACCCCAGGTAGAAATAAAAACCCAGGAAGATGCACCAGAACGCAGGATTCTAATCTGTCCGATGATCGATGCCAGGAGAATGGAAGTTTATACTGTCTTATATGATAGCCGCCTGGTTGAACAGGAGGCCCCTTCGGCGATGATCCTCGATGAGCATTCTTTTCAACACTTTTTTGATCATCATATAATAGTTTTTGCGGGCAATGGCAGTGTTAAATGGAAAGCGGTCTGTCATTATCCCGGGGCAGTTTTTTTATCATCTTCTTATACCATAAATGACCTGGCTTTGATTGCATCATCCAAATTTAAAGCACACGATTTTACTGATATCGCCTATTCTGAGCCCTTTTACCTGAAAAATGTGTATACAGGCATAAAAGATGCATAAAGGAAATCAAAAATTAGGTAGTAAATTTGCACCTGATTAACGTTTTCTGAGCATAAAAATGGAAATGTGAACATGAATGTATCCAGCAATTATTCAATGGTCCTCAATACTGAAGCGGAAAATGGCGCCCCGGTAAAAGTCGATTTCGTTAATCTTAAAAAGGCTGCAATGATCCTGCGGGCACTGAACCATAAACTCAGGCAGCAGATCGTGAAGCTTATTGACGAAAGTAAAAAACTCACCGTTACTGAAATCTACATCAAGCTCAGGCTTGAACAATCGGTGGCTTCTCAACATCTTGCTATCTTAAGAAGAGCGGGAATAGTTAAAACTACCCGTGACGGCAAGTTCATCTATTATTCCGTGCACACCACACGTATAGAGGACATTATGAAATGCGTCCACAGCCTGACGGAGTAAGGTATCTTCCCTGATATTGTTGTGTTAAGGCCTCAGACACTCAATATTGGTTAAAAATCCTTTTCGTATTTTTGCAGCATGCTTATCAAACAATTATACACTGGTTGCCTTAGTGAGGCGGCATACTTCATCGAGAGCAATGGAGAGGCCGCAGTGATAGATCCGCTCCGGGACACGCAGGCCTACCTGGACCTTGCCAAAGAACAAAATGCGCAGATAAAATATATTTTTGAAACACATTTTCACGCAGATTTTGTAAGTGGTCACCTCGATCTTCATAAGTCTACGGGTGCACCCATCGTTTATGGTCCGGACACGGAAACGAATTTCCCTATCCATCTTGCAAAAGACGGAGAAACTTTCAAGCTCGGAAATATTTCGATCGAAGTGCTCCATACACCCGGACACACCCTGGAATCGACCTGTTATTTATTGAAAGACGAAGAAGGGAAACCTTACGCAGTCTTTACCGGCGACACGTTATTTGTGGGTGATGTAGGCCGTCCGGACCTGAGCAGCGGCAACATAACAAAAGAAGAACTCGCTTCGATCATGTATGAATCGCTTCAGAAAAAAATAATTACACTTCCTGATCACGTACTGGTCTATCCCGCACATGGCCCCGGCAGCAGCTGTGGAAAGAATCTGGGTCCCAACACCACCAGTACGATCGGTGAAGAAAAACAGACTAATCATGCGCTGCAACCCCAGAGCAAGCAAGATTTTATAAAATCAGTCACAGAAGGACTGAGTGCGCCTCCGCAATATTTCCCCATCAATGCTAAAATAAATAAGGAAGGCTACGACAGTCTTGATAATATTATAAACCAGGGCATGGAAGCTTTAAGTGTGGCCGATTTTAAAAGGAGGATTGCGGAAGAAGGCACCATCATTCTTGACACCCGCAAACCCGAAGTATTTACCCAGGGATATATTCCCGGATCAATAGGTATCGGACTGGAGGGCCGTTTTGCGGAATGGGCTGGAAGCCTTATCCCTTTTGATAAATCAATTGTACTGGTTACGGATCACGGGAAGGAAGAGGAAACGATAATAAGGCTGGCGCGGGTAGGGTTTTCGTTGATGAGGGGGCATCTGGCCGGAGGCTATGAGGCCTGGGTGAATGCCGGCGGGCGCATAGACCTGGTCATAGACGTGGAGGCAGATGAACTGGCCATGGATATTCCTTATGATGACAAAATGGTTATCATCGATGTGCGAAGGGAAACAGAATTTGGCGATGGCCACATTGCCGGCGCAATAAATATTCCCCTGGATGAATTGTCCGACCCTGCCACCATGGCCAATATAGAGGACAAGCACAATGTTTATGTGCATTGCGGTGGCGGGTACAGGAGTGTGATCGCTGCTTCAATGATGAAGCGCCAGGGTATCCATAATTTAAGGAACGTCCTCGGTGGCTGGGATAAGATCAAGGAACAGAAAACCATCAAAATCGTAAAGGAAACGAGCGTGCTGAACTAAACCCGCGGCGGATTTTCACCAATCCATAAATTCATGTATTCTTCTTTCCAGTCTTTTTTCCATCTCCTGTGGCTCCAAAGCCACATGGATGGATGCTCGCGAATGGCATTTTCGAGATAGCTAACGTATCTTCTTGTCAGCTCTCCTTTGGGCAGAGAGGCGGGATCTTCCGTACACAGTTCGTAATTTAAAATATAGTGTCCCCTTTTAATCTTAAAGATATGTCCGAACATTACGGATATATTTCCGGAAACCGCCCCCCGTTCCGGTCCACCAAGAAATGGTGTCGGCCTTCCGAAAAAGTTTAGCCAGTATGCTTTTGATACATCCCCTGGCACCTGGTCGGCAATTAATGCCAGCAGGTATTGTGTTTTTCTGAAAGGCATCATGGCTGAGCGTAAGTGTGTGGCAGGCAACAGCTGGTTTCCACTGGATGACCTGATCTTCAGCATCAGTTTTTCGAACAGTTTACTCTTCACCGGCAGGTATACCATCAGCATAGGGAAAGAGGCCAGTGAACTTATGGCCAGGTTGCCCATCTCCCAGTTGAAATGATGCCCCATGTGAAACTGTACTTTATTGCCTTTGTCATATTGCTGTTGCATCAGCGTTGCGTCTGCCGAAAAATGCTTTGCTGCAAATTCACTTCCGCCGGATAATAATTTCAGCGTTTCAATAAAGTTGTCTGTGAAGTTTTTATAGAATTGCTTTTCTATTTTTTTTCTTTCCGCTTTAGATTTTTCCGGAAAAGCTATGAGAAGGTTGTTCTTTACAATTGATTTCCTGTAACGGATAACATGATAAAGAAGAATATATACACCGGTGGAAATAATGTACAGTACCCGTAGTGGAACCAGTGATAATAAGTACAATAAACCGTAGAGGAGGAGATACATTAATTTATATGTTGATCCATTTCTTCGCTTCCTGCTCAATGTGCGCCAGTGTTGTTTTTACTTTGTATTTATTCCTGAGGTGGCGCGCAAGGCTGTCCGCCGCGTATACACTGCGGTGCTGGCCGCCGGTGCACCCGAAGCTTACCTGCAGATCCCTGAACCCTCTTTTAATATAATCTTCCACAGAAATATCCACCAGTGTAAAAGCGCTGTTCAGGAATTCAGGCATTTTTGTTTTTTGTTCAAGAAACTCTTTCACCGGTTTGTCTCTGCCGGTAATGTTTTTATATTCTGTAAATCTTCCGGGGTTGAGCAAACCTCTGCAATCAAATATAAATCCGCCCCCATTGCCGCTTTCGTCTGCAGGGATTCCTTTTTTATAAGAAAAACTACTAATGCGCACGGTGAGTGGCGTGTTCTCTCCGGCCTGCACTGTTTCGAACCGATGAACCACTTCGTCCGATACTATTATTTTTAATAAACGGTCAAATTCAGTTAATTCAATGCCTGTATGTTTGTTACTGCTGAACCACTCGAGGTTTTTCAGGGCCAGCGGAATACTGGTAAGAAAATGCGCTTTTCTTTCAAATAGTCCACGGAAACCGTATGCTCCCAATACCTGCAGCAATCTTATTAAGACATAACCATTGTACTGCCCGGTAAATGCGACACGGTCAATGGCGCCGGGTATTAGTTTTTCTATACAGTCCATGTAGTAATCCAGAAGACTGGTCTTCCATTCATCAGGGAGATTAGCACGCGCCTGCCATAATAATGAAGCGACATCATATTGCAGCGCGCCCTTCATGCCACCCTGGTAATCAATAAAGTATACCTGTTTTTCTTTCACCATTACATTGCGGCTCTGAAAGTCGCGGAACATAAAATATTTATGATTTGCCACAGAAAGAAAATTGCTGAGGTGATCGAACTCTTCCAGCAATTTTTCTTTGTCATACGGTATCTGCAGCGTATCCAAAAAATAATATTTAAAATAAAGCAGGTCGCTTAATATAGCCTGCCTGCCAAATTCTTTACTGGTGATGCACCGCGTATAATCAATATTATGATCTCCGTTGATCTGCAGGTAAGCAAGATGCGACAAGGCAGATTGAAACAGGAGATATACTTCATCGGACAAGCCCAGTTCATCCAGTTTATTGAGCAAAGAAACGTCTCCGAAATCTTCCTGGATGTAAATGGTCCTGTCCTCATTCACCGAGAGGATCTGTGGCACCGGACTGCCCGCCGACCGGAAATGCCTGGAGAAATAAATAAAAGTATCGTTCTCTTTGATATTTCTGCCTGAAGTGGCTATGTAGGACTGGTCACCGGCATATATTCTGAAATAGGCACGATCGCTTCCGCTTTGCGGGATTTTTTCGAACCCGGTCACCCGCAGGTTAATAGTAGCGGCGAACAATTTTTTTATTTCTTCTGTGATCTGAGTCATAAGGGATGGCAAAAATAAAGCATTATACTAAGGATTGACTATTTTGCGAACTTCCGCCAGTAAGGCATCATTTTCTTCATTTTCTTCGTTGTTGGGTATAATGGATTGTTCCATATCGGTCCGCAGCATGTTTTCCAGTTCTTCAATGTAATATCTTGCGGCTGAAATGTATTCATCTGAATCCCGTATGGAGGCAAGTTTCTTGAGGTTAGCTTCATCTTTATTGAAAAACTTCCTTGCCGCTCTTGCCGCTGTATATTCTTTAAAGCCCAGCGCCTTCATAACGTCGACGCCCATTCGAAGTGAAGTGTCTATCGTTTCCCTGTAAACATTGAGCATACCCGCGTTCATTAAATTGTAGGCATCGTACCTGTTCTGCGCACGCACATACATCCTCAGATCGGGAAAGTGTTTCTTGATCGTTTCGATAATTTCAAGTCTTTTTTCCGGAGGTTCCAGCGCGATGATAATAAGCTTTGCTTTTTGTGCTCCAGCAGAAAGCAACAGGTCGTGGCGGGATGCGTCACCATAGTATACTTTAAATCCCATCTTGCGCAGGTTCTCTACCCGGTCGGCGTCTGTATCGAGGATAGTTGTTTTGATGTCGTGCGCCCTCAGGAATCTTCCTACTGTATTGCCAAAATGCCCGAAGCCTGCTATGATCACAGGATTGTGTTCATCGATTGGGTCGGCTTCCCTTTCGATATTGCCGGTGCTGGTTCGCAGTCCCGGCTGCAATATCTTATCGTTGAGTATCATTAATAATGGGGTAAGCGCCATGCTGATGGCCACAATGGCCATCATCGTATCGGTTACTGATTTGGTGATAATGTTTTCACTCAGGGAGAATGATATCAGCACGAAAGCGAATTCGCCAACCTGGCTAAGGGACAAAGCGAATAATATATTCTGGCCTCTTGCTAATTTCGAAAATTTTCCAAGCAGGAATAAGATGCCTGATTTTACGAGGATCAACAGCGCTACCAGTCCGAGTATCAGGCCTGGGTTATGCATCACCAGGCGAAAGTCTATGGAAGCGCCGACAGCGAGAAAAAATAATCCCAGCAGCAGACCCTTGAATGGTTCGATGTCGCTTTCCAGTTCATGCTTGTATTCGCTGTTTGCCAGCACTACGCCTGCCAGAAAAGTGCCGAGCGCGGGACTGAGGCCCACCTGGGTCATGAAGACCGCGATACCGACAACGATAAGCAATGAGGTGGCCGTGAACATTTCGCGCAGCCTGGTTGCCGCGATGATCCTGAATAACGGCCTGATCAGGAACCTTCCGGCAAGTATGATGGCCACTACAGATCCGATAACCACCACTGCATGCTGCCATCCGGGGAGACCGGCCACAAAGGACCCCCCTTCTTTATGGCCCGCTCTGCCTCCATCTGCTAACAGCGGGAAAAATGCAAGCATGGGTATTACCGCAATATCCTGGAACAGTAAAACAGAAAACGCACTCTGGCCCGCATCCGTTTTCATGAGGTTCTTTTCGTTCAACGTTTGTAAGACGATCGCTGTGGAGGAGAGGGAAATGATCATTCCCAGTGCGATAGATGCTTTCCAGTCCAATCCAAAAAGATATACGATGCCTCCCGCGACGAGGCTGGTGATCACTACCTGCAGGCCGCCGAGTCCGATGATGGATTTCCTTAATCGCCAGAATAATTCCGGTTCCAGTCCGAGGCCAATAATAAACAGCAGCATCACCACGCCGAATTCTGCAAAATGCATGATGTCCTGGCCTTCGCTTCCAACGAAACCAAATACATCCGGACCTATCACGATACCAGCCAGAAGATAACCAAGCACGGATCCAAGACCCAATTTTTTTGATATGGGGACCATGATCACCGCAGCGGCCAGGTATATTAATGCCTGGAATAAAAAAGAGTGTTGATCCATATTTTAATTTAAGAATATTATTATTTTAAAATGCAGACTTATTTACCCGACTGACATTTTAAGTATTATTTAAAATTTAAATAATACAACGTTCGTGTTAAATTTAAATTAAGTTACGCTTAAAATATTTTTGGCTACGGGCCATAACAAAGAAGGGCACAACCTTTGCAACAATAGTTGAAACAGTTTCAAATGCAAAAGAGGATAACAGGATTTGTTCTGGCAGTGTTAGGTTTCAGCGGGATGGCACTGGCCGGATATATCTTCGTAACAGGAACCGGCGGCAGGGGTCACTTGCTTGAGGTGACCAGCTATATGATTGTTGGCGCCGCCTGTTTTTTTGCCGGTATTAATTATGTCTATGATTCTTATTCTTCTTTCACAAAGGAGGAATATCAGCATATACCCGAGTTGGAAGAAGTATCTGAACTGCAACAGCAGTGGCGTACGATACAGATCTCAAAACAACCGTCTTCCCAGGTTACTCAACTCTCTGCGAAAACAATTTAAAAATTTTCTTTGGTTCCGAATTGTGTGATCAGTTCAGATACCAGTGCTGTCCATCCGGTCTGGTGATTTGCCCCGAGACCCTTGCCGGTATCTCCGTGAAAATATTCAAAGAATAAAAACAGGTTTTCGTTTTCGGGCAATTTATAGAACCAATTGTATTCGCCATGAATCCTCCTGTCCCCATCCTTATCTTTTTCGAACAGGCTTATTACCCTTCTGGTCAGTTCATTGGCGACACTGCACAGGTTCATTATATTGCCTGATCCTGTGGGGCATTCTACCTGCAGGCTATCTCCATAAAAATTTCCATAGGTCCGGATAGATTCAATGATCAGGTAATTGATCGGCATCCACACTGGCCCGCGCCAGTTGGAGTTGCCGCCATAAATGTCGGAAGTAGAATCTCCCGGATCATACCGTATGGTATACTCAACATCATCCACCGTTACGGAATAGGGATTTTTTTCATGTCGCTTGGAAAGGGCCCTGATGCCACCGGGAGACAAAAATTCGTCTTCGTCCAGCAATCTTTTGAGCAGGTACACCAGCCTGTCCTGCTGCACCAGCGACAGCAGGATTTCTTCTCCGTCGCCTCTTTCTTCATTAGGCCAGAACTTATTGTTTTTCTTCCGGTAAGTTTCAAACCAGGCCGTGCGTTTTTTAAAATCACCCAGTTTATCAAAAACCTTTTTCTGTATGGTAGAAACAGCGAATAGTGATGTCAGGCCCACGATAGACTGAATGCGCAGCGGTGTGGGGTCGGAACCCTGGATTGATAATACATCATAAAAGAATTTGTCTTCATCGTTCCAAAGACGGTGCTCGTTGAGCGCCTCTGCGATCAGGATGAAATGCTCGAAGAATTTGGTGGCCATGTCCTCAAAAGATGGGTCGTGCACTGCAATCTCGATGGCCATTTCCATCATGTCAAGTGCGTAAGTACCCATCCAGCTGGTGCCATCAGCCTGTTCGAGCTGCATTTCTCTCTTGAAATGAAAATTGCGGTTGAACACGCCGATATTATCCAGTCCAAGGAACCCTCCTTCGAATATGTTATTTCCGTTAAGATCTTTGCGGTTTATCCACCAGGTAAAATTGATGATGAGCTTCTGAAATATTTTCTTCAAAAAGTCCACATCGCCGGTGCCGGTTTGTTTTTTCTCAATCCGGTACACCTGCAGGGCCGCCCAGGCATGAACCGGTGGGTTAACGTCGCTGAAGTTCCATTCGTACGCAGGCAATTGCCCATCGGGTTTCATATACCACTCGCGCATGATCAGCAACAGCTGGTGCTTGGCGAAAGTAGCATCAGCGCGGGCCATACCGATAGCCTGAAAGCCAAGGTCCCATGCGGCGTACCAGGGATATTCCCAGGTGTCGGGCATCATGATGATGTCCTGATTCTTGAGATGTCCCCAGTCGTTGTTGCGGCCCGTTCTCTTACTGTCACTAATGGGGGTGATGCCATCGCTGGTGCTGAGCCAGGTTTCGATGTCAAAATGGTAGTATTGTTTGCTCCACAGCAGTCCGGACATCGCCTGACGCTGGATATTGGTCATGTCCTGGCTGATATTGCTGGGAAGAATCGCATTGTAAAAATCGTTTGCCTCTTCTTTCCTGGTCTCGAATATTTTTTCGAATCCTTCAATGAAAGCATTGTCCACCTGGGTATTACCGAGGCGGCAGTAAATGGTTTGGGTCTCCCCTGCCGGGATGATCAGTTTATAGACTGGCGAAAATTTCGTTCCCTTTTCTATGTCCCTGAGTGCTGGCACGTTTTTACCCTGGATGATGGCGTCGTGGAAGGCATCTTTTACAAAGATGGTTTCATTGGGTATGTTGCTGACCTTTTGTGTGTTCGTTTCATTGTTGGTGAAAAGCATGTCACTGGGCCGCTGGAAATAGAAATAATAGTTATCGAGTCTTTTATGTACTGCCTTCACGCAGGTTTTGCTGATCAGGCTGATGCAGGGCTCGTTCTTCGGTTCCTGGTCCCACCAGCGGTTATAAAACCAAAGGGTAGGCAGTACAGTTATTTCCGCAGGGTTGCTGTAGCGGTTTGTGACATCGATCTTTATGAATATATCTGTAGGTCCCTGTTTGGCGTACGTGATCTTCACATCGAAATACTGGTTGTCGTTGAATACACCGGTATCCAGTATCTCGTATTCGGGCTCGAGCCTGCTGCGCCTGGCATTTTCCTGGCGGAGATGGTCATACGGGAATGCCTGCTGCGGATATTTATACAGGTATTCCATGTAATAATGCGTAGGAATATTGTCCAGGTGATAGTAGAGTTCTTTTACATCCTCGCCATGGTTGCCCTCGCCGTTGCGGAGTCCAAATAATCTTTCTTTAAGGATGGGATCCTTTCCATTCCAAAGGGCCACGCCGAAGCAAAGGTTCTGGAACAGATCGGAGATACCGGCTATGCCGTCTTCTCCCCAGATATAACTGCGGTACGCGGCGTGATCAAAGGGAAAGTATTGCCAGGCGTTTCCATCCGAGCTGTAATCCTCCCGAACGGTGCCCCACTGGCGCTCGCTGACGTATGGGCCCCATTCTACCAGCGGCACTGTTTTGCCGGCATTCACTGCCAGTCTCTGTTGTTCTGCTGTCATCTATGCGCTTTAGGTTAATAGTGGCGGCAAACCATTCCGGCCGAAAGTACGAATTTATAAGAGAGTGGTAATGCTCCCTTTCAGGCTCCGTTAATATCAATACTCGTTGGCGTAATATTGCATTATAAATAGAGATCATGGCAAAGTTGTTCGAGAAGATTAAAATTAAATCAATAGAATTCAGGAACAGGATAATTGTTTCACCAATGTGTCAATATTCTGCTGTAGATGGATTTGCAAACGACTGGCACCTCGTGCATCTGGGAACAAGGGCCGTTGGCGGCGCCGCGTTGGTTATCTCCGAAGCTTCGGCAGTGAAACCGGAAGGCAGAATTTCACCTGAAGACCTGGGCATCTGGAAAGATGAACATATAGAATTTTTAAAAAGGATCACCTCGTTCATAGAGGCGAATGGAGCCGTGGCCGGCATACAGCTCGCCCACGCCGGACGCAAGGCCAGTATACATTCTCCCTGGAAAGGCAATGACCCCCTTCCTGAAGCCGAAGGCGGATGGCAGACCGAAGCACCGTCGCCGGTGGCCTTCAAGCCCGGGGATCCAGAGCCCCTTGAGTTAAGCAAAGCTGCAATCGCCAGTATAGTCGCTGCATTTAAAGACGCGGCCGTCCGGGCACATAAAGCCGGCTTTAAAGTGATAGAATTACATGGCGCCCATGGATACCTGATCAATGAATTTTTATCTCCCGCCAGCAATTTCAGGAAAGATGAATATGGCGGATCCTTTGAGAACCGGATAAGGTTCCTGCTTGAAATAATCGCGGCGGTGAAAACAGTGTGGCCGGAAGACTATCCTCTTTTTGTAAGACTATCGGTGTCCGACTGGTCAGAAAACGGATGGACCGCAACTGATTCTGTCGCACTGGCTGATATTCTGAAAGATAAAGGGATAGATCTGATGGACTGCTCCAGCGGCGGCAATGTATACCGGGCACTAATAAAGGTCGGACCGATGTACCAGGTGCAGTTTGCCGAAAAAATAAAAAGAGAATCCGGAATATTAACGGGTGCCGTTGGGCTGATCACCACTGCGCAGGAATGCGAATCCATTCTCACTGAGGGCAAAGCCGATATGATCGTTCTCGCGCGACAGCTGCTCCGCGATCCTTATTTTCCGTTGCATGCCGCAAAAGAACTGGGTGCCACAATCGAATGGCCGAAACAGTACGAAAGAGCGCAATAGAAGTTACATATTTCTTCGGTACTGCCCGCCCACTTCATACAGCGCATGAGTGATCTGGCCCAGGGAACAATATTTAACCGTCTCCATTAGTTCTGAAAATAAATTTTCATTCTTAACCGCAGTGTGCTGTAATTTTTTCAACGCCGCTATGCTTACGGATGCATTTCTTTCATAAAAAGCACGCAGGTTTTTGATTTGCTGTTCTTTTTCAGCTGTAGTGCTGCGGATCACTTCTCCCGGCAGTAAGGTCGGACTGCCTTTTTTATTTAAAAATGTGTTCACGCCTATTATAGGGAGTTCGCCGCTGTGCTTAAGACTTTCATAATGCAGGCTCTCCTCCTGAATCTTATTTCTCTGGTACATTCTTTCCATGGCCCCCAGCACCCCTCCGCGTTCTGTGATCCTGTCAAATTCTTCCAGCACAGCTTCTTCCACCAGGTCCGTAAGCTCCTCGGTGAGGAATGATCCCTGCAGGGGATTTTCATTTTTGGAAGTGCCCAGCTCGCGGTTAATAATTAATTGTATGGCCATCGCCCTGCGCACCGATTCTTCTGTCGGCGTGGTGATGGCTTCATCATATGCATTTGTATGCAGACTGTTGCAGTTGTCATAGATCGCGTACAGTGCCTGCAGCGTGGTGCGGATGTCATTGAAATCAATTTCCTGTGCATGCAGGCTTCTGCCGCTGGTCTGGATATGATATTTTAATTTCTGGCTCCGTTCATTTCCTTTGTACATATTGCGGATCGCCTTAGCCCATATTCTTCTTGCCACCCGGCCTATCACACTGTATTCCGGGTCCATGCCATTGCTGAAAAAGAAACTCAGGTTTGGAGCAAAATCGTCGATCTTCATGCCCCTGCTGAGATAATATTCGAGGTAGGTAAACCCGTTAGATAATGTAAAGGCCAGTTGTGTAACGGGATTTGCACCCGCTTCCGCGATGTGGTATCCGCTGATAGAGACGCTATAAAAATTACGGATGTTCTGATCTGTAAAATACTGCTGTACATCACCCATTAATTTCAATGCGAATTCAGTGCTGAATATGCAGGTATTCTGTGCCTGGTCCTCTTTTAAAATATCAGCCTGCACAGTTCCCCGCACCTGCGATAATGCATTTGCTTTCAATTGCCGGTACACGGTTGGCTCGAGCACTTCATCGCCACTTAATCCCAGTAAACCCAGCCCTGATACGGGTGCCCCGTTTTCAACGGGATGCTTACCCGGTGAAGAAGGATCATAATAAACAGGCCGCTCAATATTTGCATATTTCTCTTTGAATTTTTTTTCAACAGCAGGCCACAAATTATTTTCATGGATATATTTTTCACACTGCTGGTCGATCGCCGCATTCATGAAAAATGCCAGTATCACAGGAGCAGGTCCATTGATGGTCATGCTTACGGATGTCTTGGATGCACACAGATCAAAGCCGCTGTATAATTTTTTTGCATCATCAACAGTGGCTATACTTACGCCGGCGTTGCCGATCTTTCCAAATATATCCGGCCGTTCATCGGGATCCTCGCCATACAGCGTTACGCTGTCAAATGCAGTAGACAAGCGGATCGCGGGCTGGCCGGCGCTCACATAATGAAAGCGTTTATTAGTGCGCTCGGGTCCGCCTTCACCGGCAAACATTCTTGTCGGATCTTCACCCTCGCGCTTCAGTTCGAACACGCCGGCGGTGTAAGGAAATTCTCCCGGCACGTTCTCCTGCAGCTGCCATTTTAATATATCTCCCCAGTCTTTATATTTTGGTAATAATACTTTTGCGATCCTGGTTCCTGACAGGCTTTTTGTTATAAGATCCTGGCGGATAGCTTTAGCGCGTACGGTATATTCGAAAAAATCTCCGGTATATTTTTCCTGGACGGCTTTCCAGTTGTCGACTAGTTTTTTGCAAAAAGGTTCTAGTTCCAGCGAAGCGATTTTATTTGTTATTGCTCCGGTGTTTTCTTTTAATAATTCTTTCGCTCCTTCCAGCATATATAAATTACTGGCTATGGTTGATTGTTCCTGCGCCCATTTATCATAGCTCCTGTTATTATCAGCAATTTCTGATAAATACCGGACACGTTTAGGCGGAATGATCGACGCGGATCTTTCCGGAATTTCCACACTGCTTTCGGGCAGATCGCTGAAAGTGAAATTTGTTTTCGACCCCAGCGTAACCAGTAATTTTTTAAAAAGCTCATTCACTCCTGTATCATTAAACTGCGCGGCGATGGTACCCACCACCGGAAGGTCCTCCTCTTTGGCATCCCAAAGCAGGTGATTTCTTTTGTATTGTTTTTTTACATCGTGCAAGGCATCCAGTGCGCCTGCCTTATCGAATTTATTTACCGCGATGATGTCTGCATAATCGAGCATATTGATCTTTTCAAGCTGTGAAGCGGCGCCATACTCCGGTGTCATCACATAAAGGCTTACATCACAAAAATCAAGTATGGCCGTGTCGCTTTGCCCTACGCCGGCAGACTCCAGGATGATCAGGTCGAAACTGGCGTCACGGCAAATGTTCAGCGCTTCCTTTACATGTGCACTCAGCGCGGTATTATCATCCCGGGTAGCCAGCGAACGCATATATGCCCTTGGGTGGGCGATGGCATTCATTCTTATACGGTCGCCGAGCAATGCCCCACCGGTCTTTTTTTTGCTGGGATCGACACTGATCACCGCCAGCGTGATGCTATCGGACGCATGTAAAAACCTTCTGACGATCTCATCTGTAACAGATGATTTTCCCGAACCCCCTGTGCCGGTAATGCCAAGCACCGGCGGGTGGCTTTTTATAGCCAGATTTTCTTTTTGGGCAACATTTTCTTCCGCATTGGTAATCGCTCTTGCTATTCTCCTGATATCCTTTACTTCACCGAGCGGCGCTTTGCCATTCCATATTGATGGCGCATTCCAAAAGGGGTCCTTTTCATAATTAGGGGAAGAAACGGACGCCACCCGGCACTGGCTGATCACGTCTTCGATCATTCCTTCCAGTCCCATGGACCGACCGTCATCAGGAGAATAGATCCTTGTTATGCCGTAAGCATGCAGCTCCTGAATTTCAGATGGAAGGATAGTGCCGCCACCGCCGCCGAATATTTTAATGTGCCCGCAGCCCGACTGATTCAGAAGGTCTTTCATGTATTTAAAGAACTCCACATGCCCGCCCTGGTAGGAAGTTACCGCCACTCCATGGGCATCTTCTTCAATGGCGCATTCAACGATTTCCTGCACGCTCCTGTTGTGACCGAGGTGGATGATCTCCGCGCCTTTTGACTGCAGGATCCTGCGCATGATATTTATGGCGGCATCATGGCCATCAAAAAGTGATGCTGATGTGACGATTCTTACACGGAGCGACTGATTTTCAGGCATAATTTTAATATGATGCTAAAATTATGACAAAAAACTAATGAGTGTTAGTTTCGCTGCGTAACACTCTCAACATCGCTTTAGCATATCCCAGGTGCAAGGTTTCATGAGTGGATACATATGCGATCGCCTCCTCAATATTGGACAGTAGCGGGCCAAACTTGGTTTGCCTGCCATCATATGCTTTGAAAGCGCCTTTGTTGTAGTCACGAATCAGCTCCGCTACCGTTGTTTCCGCAAGCACCCTGATCCGCATGATTTCAGGCTGATCAATAAAAGATCCCGGAGAAGTACCAGGTTTATAGGCATCTACAAAAACCTGTTCCGTAACCGGCGCGACATTAGATAGTACGTAACAGAGCATTTGCTGACTGCTTATAACATGTGCCAGATTCCAGATCAGGTTATTACGGAAACCTTTTGGAAGGGTATTCATTTCTTCGGCAGAACAATCTGAGGTAAGTTTCAGGAAATGATTGCGTGTGTAGCCAATGGTTTCAATGATTTGATTTATCAGCATTATTTCTTTTGAAGCAAATATAATCATCGGCTGAATATGCTTCAGTTCCGCTATTTGATGAAAGGTAACTTATGACATTTCTCTTCGCATATCTTTGTAAAGGTCAGATGACTCATGTGTCTGATCTTTAATTGCCTGAACATAAAAAGAATTAATGGCTCTACTTAAATATGCCCTCCTTGCGGTGCTTGCTGCCGCTTGTCCCGTACTCCTCTGTGCTCAGGCGGACGTTCCGAAAAAGGACACCGCAAAGATCGCCAGGGATACCTCCAAAATTAAAGACAGCCCCCGGCCCCTGTCCCCATTTAAACCTTACTCCGATTTTGTAAATGCGAAAACCACCACCAGAAAAGGGCTGTTCACCATTCACAAAACGGAAGAAAGGTGGTTCCTGGAAATAACCGATTCCATTATCGGACGGGATATACTTGTTGTCACACGACTGAGTAAAGCCGGCGCGGATATGCGCAACCAGATGCTGGGATATGCCGGTGATGAAGTAAACGAATCCGTGATCCGCTTTGACAAGGGACCAAACAATAAAATATTCCTGAGGAAAATATCCTATACCGACTACTCGAAGGATTCCACAAAATCCCTCTATCAGGCAGTAATGAATTCTAATATTCAACCAATCGTGGCCGCCTTTGATATTAAGTCGCTTAATCCGGTTAACAAAGCAATGCTGCTCGACTGGACCGAATGGCTCAATGGCGACAATGATATTTTATTTTTTGATTCAAAGGCTAAATCATCCCTGCAACTCGGTCCCTATCAACCCGACAAAGCGTATGTCAGCAATGTGAACAGTTACCCGCTTAACCTCGAGATCCGTGCCGTAAAAACATATATCCGCTCAGCGCCGCCAATGCCTTTGGCCGCTACATCAGGAATGGCCACGCTGGAGATTAATACATCCATGGTTATGCTTCCTGAAAAACCCATGCGCCCGCGGTATGCCGATAAACGCATCGGGTATTTTACCGTCGGCTATACCGACTTCGATAAAAACGAACAGGGCATACAGCAGATCAGCATGATCAAACGCTGGCGGTTGGAACCCAAACCGGCAGACATCGAAAAATATAGACGCGGAGAACTCGTGGAACCCCTGAAACCGATTGTTTTTTATATCGATCCGGCTACGCCAAAAAAATGGGTACCCTATTTAATAATGGGCGTAAAGGACTGGCAGCAGACATTTGAAAAAGCAGGATTTAAAAATGCCATTGTCGCCAAACGCGCTCCAACCAAAGCGGAAGACAGCACCTGGAGCATCGAAGACGCGCGGTATTCCGCCATCGTATACAAGCCCTCCGCGGTGCCTAATGCGAGTGGTCCTTCAGTTGCCGACCCCCGCAGCGGCGAAATTCTGGAAAGTCATGTGAACTGGTACCACAACGTGATGTCGCTGTTGCACAAATGGTATTTTATCCAGGCCGGCGCCATTGACCCGCGTGCTAGAAAATTACAGCTGGAAGATTCCCTGATGGGTGAGCTGATAAGGTTTGTATCCAGCCACGAGATCGGCCATACACTTGGGCTGCTGCATAATTTCGGATCTTCTTCCACGGTGCCGGTTGAGAAATTGCGGGATAAAAAATGGCTGGAAATTAATGGCCATACTCCTTCTATCATGGACTACGCACGGTTTAATTATGTGGCGCAACCGGAAGACAACATTTCGGAGAAAGGTATTTTTCCCCGGATAGGCGATTATGACAACTGGGCCATCGAGTGGGGATATAAAATACTTGCGGATACGACAGACGAGGCCACAACTTTAAACAGGCTCACTATTAGTAAATTAAAAAATAAAAGATTGTGGTTCGGAGGAGAAAATAATCCTGAAGATCCGCGCAGCCAGAATGAGGACCTGGGAGATGACGTAGTGAAAGCAGGAACTTACGGTATTAAAAACCTGCAGCGCATCGTGCCAAAATTAAATGAATGGACGAAAGAACCTACTGAAGATTATGATCATTTGCAGGAAATGTACAATGAGGCTGTTAACCAGTTTATGCGATACATAGGCCATGCCGCAAAAAGTATAGGCGGAATATATGAAACACAGAAAACCATGGCACAGCCCGGTGATGTATATGAATATGTGCCTGCGGTTAAACAAAGGGCCGCTTTGCGGTTTATAAGCGAACAATTGTTTTCTACACCCGCATGGCTGGTGAATAAAAACATTTATTTTAAATTCGGCAGCAACCCGGTAGGGTTTATAGGAAGCAGGCAGGAGATGATATTAGGCAGTTTGTTAAACACGGTAAAAATGGACAAACTGATCAATGGCCAGGCCGTATTGGGAACAACCGCCTATTCACTGGCCGCCTATATCAGCGATTTGCAGAATGATATCTGGCAAGAGCTGGATACAAAGAAAAAAATTGATGTTTACCGGAGGAATTTACAGAAAGCATTTATAGAAAAAATGGGCGGATTATTGAATCCTTCCCCTTTATCCCCAATGATGGCAGCTTTGGGGCAGGGAAGAAATACCTCCGCCACGAATGATATTATTTCAGTGGTGAAATTTCAATTAAAAGAATTGAAAAGAAAAATAGCTTACGTGTTGCCCAGCATCAGCGATCCGATGACGAAAATGCATTTGCAGGACTGTAGCGAGAGGATAGAATTGCTGCTGAAACCCAGGGAATAGTCTGATATTCTTTCCCTCATATCTTTCGATATTATTCTTTAATTAATTTAATCACCATTCTCTCCCTGCTATTCACGATCACTTCCAGTGAATAAGCGCCTGGCTTCAATCTCGATGACCCTTCGATCATGATATTGTTCATGCCTTTTTCTGCATGCGTGATCTTGTGCATTACGGAAATGCCGGCGTTGTCCAGCACCCGCATCGATACATATGCATTTTCCTGCAGCTGCACATTTACCGAAATGTCATTTTTAGCCGGATTCGGTGTAACGCTGATCATGGTCAGCGTCCTGGTGTTATATACCCGCACGATCAGCAGACGGCTGATGACGGATGCACCATTGGAATCTATCTGCCTCAGCCTGTAATACAAATCATTTTTTTGAACACGGTTTCTGCTAAGCCTATCTACGAATGTATATGTCCTGGCTTCTGTCTTCCCGGGAACAGATCCTGTATTTCCCCAGGTACGCCCGTCAGCACTTCTTTCGATCTCAAATTTTTGTCCCGCTGCGGCAGTATATGTTTTCCAGCCCAGTTCTACATTTCCGTTGTACCAGTAAGAGCCCCGGAAATCCATCAGGTTCAATACGATGCGTGGCGCCTCAGGAAAATTAATTCTGACAATTGTATTTTCAGAACAAAGATTCACCGCACCGTTGTCGCATATCTTGTAAGTAAAGCTGGTGTAATTTCTTTTGAAACTTTTATCCGGGGTGAAAGTAAAGCTTCCATTTTCATTTAATATCACTTTCCCGTCAGATGATCCTTTAATTAAATAAGCAGTTAGTTTTTCATTGTTGACGTCCTTATCATTCTGTAACAACGATCCCCATGCGCTGCGGTTAACCATTCCCGTTACATGGTCCTTTACCGCTACAGGTGAACTATTGCAACCACCCGGATATTTATACGGGGCAGATATTTTTAATTCATCTATGGCGATCAGGGCGGTGCCGT
>Ga0209512_1000397_pt1 | contig 75427 bp, 68 predicted proteins | sample frozenSSSSmetaG_FD_184142 | JGI IMG/M metagenome (GOLD analysis project Ga0209512, IMG submission 184142) | Glacier valley bacterial and archeal communities from Borup Fiord, Nunavut, Canada, to study Microbial Dark Matter (Phase II) -... | ecosystem: Environmental > Aquatic > Freshwater > Ice >...
GGAATCATTTTCTTTAGTAAACATCCCCATACTGTGTTTCTCACACGAGCCACAGACTCCAACCTGGTTGATGACATATCTCCTCGGTGCCCAAGAGTGATACCTTGTACTCTCGCACTGTCTGCAAAGATGGCGGTCGCTGCGAAAGTGGTGACTGTATAGAGAGTGGTGATGATCTTGTCCCGTTCTTGTGGTCGGTCTTCGGACGCACAGCTCGGGTGGGTGTCGATGGATGTCTGACAGGCTCATACTTTTCTTCTTCATTGCAGGCTTAGCTTTAAGCTAGGTTGTGAGGAAGAATATCAATCACAACACGGGTTTCGGGGATGGGTTCAAGATCTATGGGATATTGTTAGGAGTAGGTCTGAGAAATTCGGAGCCTGCAGGTACAGATACACTGTTTCACGCGTACTTGTAATCCCATTTATGATTCATTTAATGTCACGCTGCAAAGCTTTTAATTAAAATCTTGAGGATAGCTAGAGAAATACATCCATTCCATTCCATTTTCTGCTTTTGCAAAGTACATAGGTTTTATTCATTCACTGTTCACAGAAGTTGTGAATTTAACAAACGTCAAACTGCAGTCTGCATAAAGTGTTATTCAAGCAACAGCACAAGCCTTTTTCTGGACCTATACAAGCTTGAGACATTAAAAAATAAAGGATATAAAGTCCATTCACACCATCATCTAACGACCCTCTTGAACCTTCGCTCACACCCTCCTCTATCCGCATCCTCCCACTCCCAGCATTCTCAACTCATTGACACAGTTGACAACAACACTGAAGACGCAAGTGATCGTGGTGATAAATCGTGGCACGGATAGAACATCCACCAAACAGGTCGCATGGTCTAATGGTTATGACGCTTCGCTCACACCGAAGAGGTTCCGAGTTCGATCCTCGGTGTGACCTTCAAATAATCTTTTGCTGCATGGTCTTATTCTGCTAGCAAAGAGCGAATAGGAGAGGGGATCAAGAGAGTGGGCTGCCGCATTGTTCTTTTGTCAAAATGGGGAGGAATGGGCTCATGTTGTCTCGCTTGGTTAGCGGGAGAATGCCAAAAAGGAGCAGGTGATGGGACAAGGAGAAGACAAGCATCTTCAACGACAAATTTTTTTTTGCGGACGATGATGGAAAAGAGCAGACTATTACAATACGAGGCATGAAGAAATATGCTTGAACCATGATAGCATTGTCGTTTCTAGGCAGAGAATAAATCCCACCCATTCTAGAGATGATCTATCTATAAATGTCCCCTTTTCAACTCCCCCATATTCATTACTATACCACATCGGCCAAATATCCCATTTCAAGATCCACTCCTGTTGTCCACATCAGTCCTATCCCCACCAACCCCCCAAGCTAGCCATCGCGGGTCCCCTTTCGTTCAACAACCCACTATCAGCCTGCATCTGGAAGTCCCGAACCAGATCATCAAACCCTTCCCACGAGAAGTCATCCTGTGCCCCAGGTTCCCCACTGTTCCCACTCATATCCATATCCAGGTCCCCCAACGGTGCCTCCAACAGCCATGGCATCTGCTGTCCCTGCTCCCCTCGCTGCCCTTGGCCCTGGCGCTGGTGCTGGCTCTGGAGGCTCTGCTGCTGTGCCGCCATCTGCGCCTGCTGATTCTCAAACTGCTGGTACTGTATTTGCAAGACTGTCGGTCCATCGGTGCCGTAGGAGGGAGGTGGGACTGGATGATCCCATGTTGAAGGTGAGAAGGGGGCCGCGGCGTAGATTTCGGGCATGTTCTGTGGTTCAGGTCTCGGGATCCCTTGCTGGAGTGGTCGCAGGACCTCTATGTGATCTGGCGCAATCGATTGCTGATGGCCGTTCTGATTCGCGTTAGGGCACTCCTCAGGCAACGCACAGTGCTCTGGCGGGCCCGATGCCTGCCGACCCATGTCACCAGCAGCAACAGCAGCAAAATCTTCCTCCCTCTTCCTCCTCGCCTTCGCCATCAGCTTCCGCAATGGAAGCCATAGCATCCCGTTCTTGGGATTCCGCGAGTGCTTCACCGCATCATCCCATCCGGTAAACACGGTATCGACGACGCGCCATGCGCGATCCGTAAGCGGGCTGCGCGGCCGATTGCATATTTCGCGCAGAATATACACGATAGCGTGCCAATGAAGATAGGTATGGAACATCCATCCCCATTTCTTCGTCCTGGTGCCTGTCTCCAAGAGCCGGGAGTACTCGTTGATTTCGATGCAGGCGATGAACAGGCGATCGCGGATGAATTGACTGTAGTTATCAGGGGAGTTAGGTCCACGCAGGAGGATTTTAATGCTCATATGCGCCACGATCAATCGTGATAGGGTGGCGGTAACCCAGGCCAATGGCCCTGCGTCGAGACAGTATTGTATATATTTGGTTTCAAGGTGATCATGTAGTTCTCGTATCATCGCCTCCTTCTCCTCCAAAGTAGTCTTCGGCACCACGTATCCAAAGGAAGTCCCTGGAGAATAAGTCAGGTACCGCGCGACCTTGCACACCTCGAAGCGGATGAGGCAGAAAGTCATCTCGGAGACACCAACACGTTCTTCCGGGGGTTCCGTGGCGTCAGGCGAAAGATCAGCGTCATTGATGTTCAGGGGGAGCTTCGTGTCAAAGGAGTGCGCTTGGATGGCGCGCTCGGAGCCATAGTCTTCGGCTGCGCGTACGTCGAGGACGCAAAGACCCCACCAAAGGCGGCGGCGCATTTCTGTATCAAAGGGGGAAAGGCCAAGTTTGGCACCATCGCGGTGAAGGCCCAGGCCGATGCAGAGGCGGACAGCGAGGCCGGTTAGAGACCTGACAGTAATTAGTAACTGTAACGCAGAAAGCAAGGATGTTAAGGGTGATTCCTACCAGACGAACTTTGTTTGATCGTGCCGTCGTACGCAGAATAGGAAGAGAACGAAGGCTTGGAGGGTAATAACTTCCGAGGTGCTCAGGAAATCAGCGCGAGCTAAGGCTTGCTCGACGCCGAATCTGTAGCGAGCTAGTAGTGTGCTCTTGTCGGTGTCGAAGTTTGCTTTCACTTCGTCCTGACTCATAGAGGTAATTACCGAGTAATATATTGCGAATAATAAGGCTTCCATGCTTTTACTAAGAGAGCTGAGGTCCTCTTTGGCTTGCTTAATGACTTTGGCCATGGTGGGTATATGAACAGCTTTTGTAAGGGGATCGACATTTTCGACGTATGCGTCCCAGAAGAAGGGTATCTGTGAGGGTAGTGGATGTAGTGGACGCAAGTCTACGACAGAGCTTGAGTAGCCAAAGAGAAAGCTTTGGTGGCCGACAGTGGGTTTGAGAGTGAACAAGTCGGGAAACTCGTCTTCTTCTTCTTGAACTGAAGAATCATAGTCTTCGAATATCTCTTGTTTGTCTTCCACCTACAAAACATCAGTATAAGCTCGATATACTCCCCTTTAGGACATCCGCGGCAGAATGAAATAGATGTATATACTTCATGACCCAGAGCAGCAAAGACGTCATTATTAACACAGTAACTCTTCCCTTCATCAATGACCAGTTTGCCGAATTCTCTTTCGATAATATCTCCTAACGGCGGTCCATCCCCGATATTAACCAACCGATTCACCCACTTCCTTGTCATCGGATTCCCCTCATCCATCCCCACGACCCTGGCCATTTCCGTCCTCTGCTCATTCCCAAATGGACTCCCCCTCTCACTATCGCCATCCCTCTCCTTCCTTAGCCTCTCTCTTGGACTACTCGTGGCGCTCATCTGCGGCTCTTCCGCCTGGCCACTCAACTCCTGCACCACTCCTTCGAGCCTTCTCAACCTTTTCAGCAGTTCCGCCTCTCTGGCGCTAATCTGTTTCCCAGATTTCGGACGCCGCGGCGCCCGCCCTGGCCCGGGGTAGTGACATTCAACGTGTGCCTTTGCGCAGTTCGAGCAGCCAATGCTGATCTTGTCGCATTTGACCTTGCGCTTGCGGCACACGTCGCAGGAGCGCATATTCAGGCGATGGGGCGGCTGCGGCGGCGACGGCTGTGACACGGAGAGGGAGGTCTGGTTCTCAAAGATATCGCTGGAGGTCGTAAAGGGGGGGCTGGTGGTGTTGCTGCTGTAGGGACTAGGCTGCGCAGGGTAAGCTGGACCGTGGTCGTTCTGCATTGCAGACGGGGAGTTTGAGTTCGGCATGTGGCGGTTCATGTGAATTTGCGCTGCGTGGACAATCGCAGACGCAAGGGAGTAGCAGTGGTGCAGGGCGCAAGAGCTGGGCGCCGTCCGTGAAAGTCTACGGAATCCATGAAGTGGCGATATGTTTTGAGATGTTGCTGACCATTATTCGTGACCGACATTGTTTCGGAGGATGGAGTTAGGAAGTCGTGTATTACGTAATATATTAATGCGCTGATGACATATTTCGTACGAAGTACTAACATTAGAAAATTGCAAGTTCAAAATCTAATCTAATCTTATCTTATCTCACATCATCCTTGCTCAACCCCCCCCCCCGGGGGCTGGTTTAGTGATTTACTTTTGTCCTGGACTCCTGGACCCCTGATATCGAGATATTCTTTTCTGCCTCTGGAAAATCAGCAACGTAGCAGCTTCGACATCAGTATTCCGTGAAGTCGTGAAGTCCGATTCCCGACACTGGGTACCCAGGTAGCACGCCGAAGCCCCTTGGTCCTTCAGTCTACCAGCCTTCCTCGTGAGTTCCCATCCGCAAAATCGGCATACACAGAACACAACGTCAAGCCCGGGACCTTGTTTCAACGGGAACACTGAAAAGCGAAAACGAAAACAATGCCAAATAGTTAACGCCCGTCCTCGTACGGCCAAGCCCTTTCGAGACCGTCAACTATACAAAACACACTCGAAGAGAAAGAAGAGAAATGCGGCAGTCCTCGTGAGTAAGATCGCTGGCAACGAGGGATGAAGAAAGAGAAAGCTCATATTTATAATAGGATCGCACTGTACTATACATTATTCGGCGACCCAAGTCTAATCTCAGCCTTTTGCCTGCTACCATCTCCTTTATCTCCCCTCGACGTCTTGCATACGATCTTTTACTGTTATAATGTCATATACGCTTCTTGGAATTGGAGGATCCTCAATCGTGTCTGCAGAAAGCGACAACAAGACTGTACTGAAGGGCTATGAAGTATGGAGTGGGGGTCGTCGTTGTGCATACCGAGAGGAAAATGGATGCGAGAAGCTTTTAGCTCAAGAGGAATATGTGTACCAGCTGTTGGGCGAACATACGCATATTTTACGATCCTACGGGCTTGTTGAGGTACACCCAAGTGTACACTCACTACGATTGGAGCGAGCATTACATGGTAATGTTCGAGAATTCATCCGAAACAATAGAACGTCGCCTCCATCTGAGAAGGATCGGCTGGAGATGGTTTTGGGAGTATCGAGCGGAATAGCATATGCGCATTCGAAGAATATAATACATTGCGACATCAGCTGTCGTAATCTATTTTTATTCCCTGGCTGGTGCGTTAAGGTTGGCGATTTTGGCAGCGCTATGATCAATGGAATCCTATCTCAGGACAACATTGTTGAGGAGATCCGCTATGAGTTACCTCTCAGAGGCAGAGATTTCAAAGATCGCCCACACGTCAAACGGGAGCTCTTCGCTTTAGGGTCCGCTATCTACGAGATCATGGCTTGGGAAATGCCGTTTGAAGAGCTAGGAACGGATGATGTCGAGAGAAAGTATGCTTTGGAAGAATTCCCTGACGTTTCAGGCCTTCTGGCCAGAAAGATTATTCGCGAGTGCTGGAACGAGCAATTTGATACAGCTAAAGATGTGCATAGGGCTCTGAGGATGCTTCAGCGAAGCCGCAAGTTGAGCTCAGCTGGTATTAGTGACACGGCCGCTGATGATCTTGTGCCTGTTTTTCGTCTTGGTGTCGATTTACCCGCTTCTGCCCAAGATCCGATAGCGACTTCTCTGGAGCAAGGACTCACGGAAAGAACTTTGGGTTCAGCAAGTACCTGTCAGGAGGCCGAGCAGTGATTCACTTAGCAAGTGATTCGAAAGCGACCATTTCAAGAGCTCATCCACGGCGTCTGCGCTTACCGGGAATCATGTGCGTCACGGTCACGCATATGCCTAATGAGCGCGTCGTTTCGACTGAATGTCTTCTCCCTTGTACACAGATTGCAGCGCGAATTCTCTTTTCTCCTTTCGTGCGTTGTGAATTGCGTCTTCGTGCCTAGTGAATTCATAGGGTCGGGAGAAGGTGGTGTTGTTGCATGGTTTTCCAGTTAAGAGGTCTGATGTATTTGGTGTATGCTCGCCCGTCGAAGTCACGGTAGAGGCAAAATCCGCTGTGCGATCCGTCACATTTTGCTGAGGTACGAATGGGCATTGCTGCGGTACCTGGACGCTACTAGGCACAGATGGAGGTCCGTTGCGCTGCGTCGCCTGGGATGTGGTTGAGAATGTTGAGGATCTCCGTTTAGCTTGTCACACCCAGATATCTCAAGCTTCTTAATTCCTCGCCGACAACCGTTGATTATATGCTTGATTCGCTCAGTTTATGTGCCGTGAAAGGAACGGAGAGGAAGGATAGGAACTCTTCAAACTTAGAGTTACCACGAGTAAATTCAGAGTGAATTCAACCCCAGAGTAAATTCACCCCTCCTCAACCCCTCCATCCGTTTTCCTTCCTTCTTCCTTCCTCCTTTTAATTCTTTATCATTCCTACTTCCTTCTTTCTTCATTTGACCTTGTTAGTGCACTGGTGATCTAACGATCAGCCTGATCGTCTACCTTCCTCGCCTGCCAGCACTACAAACCCAGCCGTCCACGTCGTTGCACACGAGGACAAATCCAAAATATAACAACCTTTCCTTTATAAAGTAAGTTGCTCCATCTCTACTCATCTTCTAAGGAGATAAAACAAACAAACTAATAAAATCACTAAATAGTTTCCGTTCGACTTCACGTCTCGATCTCACTTCCTTCAATTATCATCTCTCGATCTTTCCTTCAATTACCGTCTCTCTATCTCACTTCCTTTTACCGTCTCTCGATCTGGAAGTTTAATCATCTACCTTCATCGCCTGCCAGTAGAAAAGCAACAGCCATCCATGTCGTTGCCTACAAGGATACCTTTCAGGTGAAGAGTTCCATCTTATAAAGTAAGTTGCTTCTTCCCTCCTCATCTTCTAAGGAAATGAAACAAAAACCTAATGAAATCACTAGACGATCATTCCGACTTCATTCATCTAAAACGTCTCACTTCCTTCAACTGCTGTCTCTGGATCTTACTTCCTTCAATTATCATCTCTCGATATTTCTTTCAATTACCGTCTCTCCATCTCACTACCTTCAATTACATCTCTCGATCTTCGCTTCAATTACCGTCTCTCGATCTAGAGGTAAGTTCTCCCTCTTCCTTTCGACAAGAGTGGGGGAAGTGAAACTAACAGCTGCATAGTAAGCTCCTATACCAGCCATCATGGCTGAATATAGCGATGCAAAGACTAGCAAAGTCCAGTACCGAGGACTCATTGCCCAGGCATTTACGATGACTAGTCCTGCCATGAAGCCAATTGATTTTCAGCCTTTTGGTCTTCTTTACGGAGGTTACCCAAAGCCTGGAAACGACGGACAGCCTTTTATACAGAAGCACAATAGCAATATGGCGAATCATCAAGATAATGACAAGATTAACATTAAGCTGCTCACTGTAATCAGCGAAGAATCACCAAGTCACCTGGCGATTAAGTTACTCATCCCAGCACCTAGCACCGCGTCTAGTGAGCTTATGGTCACTATTAAGCTATCTAAGGACAATATCGACCTCAAGTCATATGTGATCGACTCTAGCCATGCAGAATGGGCTCGGTTGATGAAGTCTCCACCATACATTCTCACACAAACCCCGGGTTACAAGGTCATGAAGGACCCAAAGAATCCTCAGGCAGTTAGCACTTGTGACATGGATTGGGTCTGTGACAAGATTAGGATCCTTCGGTTGGCGTGGAAAAACAGTCATACGATCGTGGCCGAGAACCTTTTCATCGACCACAACCTCCCACCTCAGGCCTCCATGAGAGCAATCAAGGCATTGCAGGATATATTCATCTGCAGCGACGGCATTATGGATATCTATGTACGGAATGAGAAGGCAAATTTCTCTGCTAGATGGGCCAGTCTTAAGGATAGATTCCGGACGGAAACTACCCTAGGCAACTTCTTCCGCCGCTTTTATACTGCGCAAATCCAACATTCGACTAAGATGGGCTACATTGATACTGGTAGTGCAATCTTGCCTCCAGCCTCGCGCCCTGAGACAAAGCTAGGCGAACTCATTGTGTCGTCCGATCTTATGGAGATTACGACGAGACTGGGGGTGGCTTCGCTCCAGATGTCTGAGTATGAGAACACTCTTGCAAAAAAGTTGAACGCTACGAGGCCTCACCTTAAGCTCTTACGCATCCTAGGTGCTGGCGACACTATCTATTCCGGCTTCCTCCACTTCCCAGACCCCCCCGAGAAGCGCCTCTGCGCTGGTGACCGCCTTAAGATCTCCTTTCGACCTGGAGACGAGATCAAGGAGGAATACTGGTCTGCAACTGTCTCCCCAGGCCATCCGTGCGCTAGGACAGGCGATGTTACCCTCGACGTCTTCCGACCCCATGCTCCTCAATCTCCTAATGCCACGCAATATGAGAGAAGTCGGCGACAATACGTGGATCTTGATGTCTCTGAGCATACTGCATCACCTAAGTTCGAGACAATGGCCGAGGTTCTGGACGCCTTAACGTGCTGCGCTCCAGTAGCCGTGTCAGTGAGGATGGACTTGTCTACAACCACCACTTCAAGGGTTATCAATGGTCTTCGCAATATGCAGCACGGGGGCAAGCAAGAAAACAGACCCGACGGCACACAGCCCTGGGTTCAGTCTCCAGCGATCACAGCACTCGGCCAGCATGTTCTCCTCAGAGACTCAAGAGCCACAACACACAATGACTTCCTTGGCGACAAGGCTAGGGAGTGCCTGTCGGATCTTAATGCAGAGGATCATACCTCTGTAATCAAGTACTTGTCTAGCGTGCCTACGGACAAGCATGGTGTCGCCGTTGGCATTATCGAAGGATACCCAGGCACTGGGAAGACTTTTTTCCTCTCTAGACTGGTTAAGGCCTTGTTGAACACGCACGATGATACTAAGTATGTCATTGTGGCGCCTTCTAATGCTCCCGTGGATGTTGCAGCTAAGGCCATATACGACACCTTGATTGAAGACGCGCTGAGCAATGGCGAAGTGGTCGTCAGAGCCCATTCGGCCCACGTTGAGGCCGAGTATGTTTTGCAATATGCTACTAAATTGCATAGAGATGAGGCGGATAAGGCCATTCCAAGCAACGGGTCTTTAGATCTTGACGCATATGTCCAGGACTGTCTAGTTGGGGTACAACTCAGTCAGGCAGTGAACGTCCGCCTATCTGTTGGCGAAGGCCTATTGCGCGATCGCCGCTTCATCCTCCACAAGCAGTCACTCGGATACTGGGCTTTATCTATTGCTGGGCTCATCCGTCAACGATGCAAGTATACTGATATTGATAAATGGGCTCCACTCGCCAACCTCTTTAACCAGTACATCGAAGAGGGACAATCGCTCCATCAAGAATCGAAGATCGAGCTTAAGCACCAGCTCAAACAGTTAAGACTGTTCACCATATCAAAGGTCAGGGTCGTCGTGGGCAGTCCCACGAACCTCTGCGCGCCAGATATCGCGGGCATAATTCAGCCTAACATGTTAATTGTTGACGAGGCCGGCCGCCTCAATCGCGCTGAGTACCTGATGATGCTCGGTCATCTAGCCATTACTAAGGTCCTTTTGGTTGGCGACAGAAAACAGCTCCAATCCGTCGTCGTGGGCCCAGAACCACTCATAGGCTTTATGCCTGACCTAGAAGTATCAGTTCTGGACTGGTACGAGCAGGTCAACTGGCCTTCAACTGCACTATATGTGCAAAGACGATCATATAAAGGCTTAATGAATCTTGCGTCAGCATTCGCATACGACAACCAAATCCAAGATGACCCTAATTCCCAAAGTACAAAGGCGCATCCAGTTACTCCAAAAGTGATGGAATTCATGAGGACTGAGTTTCCCACTTTCAATCAGGATGCAATTCCCTCATACTTCTTCGAGGTTGAGTCAAGCAATGCGATTGAAGACCCTATCACGAAGTCATGGTTTAACCTAGACACTGCAGCCATAGCAGTCCACATTGTTGAGCAGCTTGTTAAAAATGCTGGTATCCTTGGTAAAGACGTTGCCATTATTACTGCATACCAGGCTAATGTCAACGTATGCCGCTATGCGTTGAAGTCGCTACATGATAGTAACGCAGGCTGCAGATTCGATGATGTCCTTGTAACAACATGTGATGGTATCCAAGGAGGACAGAGACCGTTGGTTATATTCCTTCCAGTCGTCACTGGGCGCCAAGGATTTGTTAACGACCAGCACCGCTTGACGGTGAGTGCTTCCAGAGCATCTGATGCTTTTATTACCATTGGCAACTCCCATACACTAAACCAAGGGAAACGCCATGATTATCTGCGCCAGTTGTTTGATATGGCAAGAAAATCCAAACAACTTGTCCGAGTTCCGATTGGACACCCATACCTTCAGCATGCCCACGTCAAAGCTTTGAGTTCCGGCCACTCCTGACAACATTGAGAGTGACAGGCGACACAGGGTATGCAAACACAAATACTGCAGAGGATGAATGGGCTAATACATCCTGTAACGGGTGGGGAGATACATCCTCCTGGGGCAATACAATGTCGTATCCGAAGGTCCTCGCAAATAGGTGGAGGATGGTCCAAAAAGTTTCGAAGAGAAGCTCCATTCTGATGCAGATATCACCACTACTGTGGAGGGTGATGGATGGGACAGCGCCGCATGGTCGTATACTCTAGTGGGTTGGTAGTAGGGCATACTTGAAGGCATACAGTGCATGGGACTTTGATGGTTAAATGTTCAAGGCCTGCGCCGTAGCTAAGATTAACTTAAGCAGACAGGTATGATGCTTGGTCCTTATGACCATCATCATTCACCACCAATACAACTTTGCTTAAGCTTCATTTTTAATCCCTGCCATGGCCCGCGAACCTACACAACCCACATTTTGGCTCTCCTCTTGGGTGGGCGGCAGTTGAAGTTGTTAATATTCAGTAAACATAACGACATCGATTAAGGAGTTATATCTAGCATTCCACAAGACAAGATCCAAGCTGGCTACACGTTTGCAGGTCTTGAGAATGGCCGCGAGTGTTATTGCGACACCCGGGTCCGTAACGGCAGGCCACATAGAAACAGATACAGTCACCTAATGTACTGTGCTCTGTACAAGCAATTGGGAGCAGATATGTGGTGGCTTTGAGAGGTGTATCAATTGCAAGGCACGGTTCCAATGAGTTCAACAACAACTGCTCCCACCGCTACGCCTACCCCGGGCTGGGTAAATTGTCCGTATCCTCGAATATGTCAGGTCTATCCCGGATGGCGCTGAGTCTATGATACCCACTCTATGCAAGATTCCCTGCCTCTCTGGAGGCCTCAACTTCGCAGACATGGAGCACAGCGGCGAGTGTTGGCGCGACAGCGTGATCAGCAATGACTGAGCAGTAGCGCCAGATGGAGAAGCCTCGTGCAACATGCCATGTAACGGCGATACAACCCTGTTACCCTGATATACGGTGTAGACAAGAGAATAAATGTGCACGAGTACATTAGCTAGCCGTTAAGAATTTAGTTACAGTTCCTCTAGTTACAATAAAGTTGGGGCGCGCTCGGCTTTGCTACCTTTGCTCTTGCCGTCGGACTTCTGTGGGAGGCTTGGGTTCCGAAATACTCTTGAATTGCATATTCTATCTAATGAGCCTGATGTTTGAAATTCTGCAGCTGAAAGATGAACACCGTATCTATTAAAAATAAATGTCCAAAATGAGATTTCATGGCTTTACAAAGCGACCAGTCAAGGATCCGATGATTAATGCTTGCTATTAATTAGTAGGTGCTTTTATTATTTATTTCTACAGTAATATATAGTACTAGCATTTTATAGAATATTTCATTCTGCTAAAAACAATACCCCGCTCCCCCCAAAGAACAAAGAGTCTACTTAATTAGGGTACTATCTCTATAGTAAGAATCTAAAATGATATTCTATGTTTTTAATAATTGCAAAAAGAAAATATAGAAAGATGTGCATCAGCCGTGAATCGAACACGGGGCCCATCGATGGCAACGATGGATTTTACCACTAAACCACTGATGCCGGATTGTTATTAGTAATCTTATTTTTCATATATGATTATTATGATGCACTGCACTTCTGGCTACTGTGCTTCAATTGGCAAAGCTGCTCATGGTTTGCAGCCACGGTGTTTGATCAAGATTGGAAGTGGAGGAGGGGTGGACTGAGTGACAGGATCCTTGGCAGTATTCCAGAGTATTGGTCGCGCACATTGGCGACAACGTCTTGGGGAACTGCGAAGACGTCACGGAACGAATGGGACGAGAATGCTGTTGCAGAATCAAATGGTATTTCAGCGAATATCGTTAATATGGCATGCTGGAAAGGTGCTCAAAGGCATTGTCAGAGTCGTAATTGAAAAGCGGTGTGAGTTTTGTTCAATCGGATCTCTCTAGTTCGGGCCTGCTTTCAAACTCATTACCCGCCTCTTCATAACCATCGCAAACGCACATCTATATGAAGACATGCTGGATCCTCGGTCTCCTATTATTATGACGCAAACGACTTGTAAGAGCTATCGGTACTGGATAGTCGCGCACGAACCCTCCGCTCTTCATCTTCAAATTTGCGTTCGTCCTCAGAATTCAGCTCCTCAGGTCAAGAGAACTCTGAGAAGCATCCAGCTACAGACATCCTCATGAAACGACAGCAATCTTTGGTAAGACCCGCATCACAGCCGTTTTCCTCAGTACGACATCGGCCCAACCTTTCCCTTTCTCTTTATCCCAGCCCCTCTCGGGCCCCCATGATATGAACTTTTTGTGTTTGTTCGCCACATCCAGCAGTGCTCGCAGCATGGCTCCATCTTTCTGGACACCCGGCCAGGCATCAAATTGAACTTCGACAATGGATGGCACCGAAGTCAGCACCTTCTCCAGTAGGCCTTTCGAAAAGTTTTCATAGAAGTCGTCCTCGGCACCCCTGGCGCGAAATCCATTGAAAATCGCATTAGACGTGTCAACCTGAACCATGACCTTGAGTATACGAACATTGACAGCATCTTTCAGGCCCAACGTCTCTGTGACGGCCCAACCCTTGGGAGGACTGGCAAATCCTGGTCCAAGACGTAATTCCAAAGACGATATAGAGGCTCGGCAACGTGTAGAAAGTCGGGCGAGAAGTGGCTTTTTCGTCTTGAAGAATCGACCTGGATGGCAGGGGAAAATCCGAAAGGTGCTTGTGGAGTACAGCAGATGTGACGCCTCCGCATTGATCTGTTTGGAGACGTATAGTATAGACAGCTTTCGGTGGATATTGCGGAAGTTGTCGGGGTCCAGGTCGATCACATCTGGGATCGTTTGGAATAGGATCCCATATATCTTCAATCGCAACTCCGATGGAAGATCAAGCAGCCTGAACGGCTTTCTCTCAGCCTGAGTTGCTTCATCATCTTCGGAGGGGTATGCCGAACGACATTCGGAAGATTGGGGTGTATACGTTCCAGAGGCTCCTCCCCGCGCTCGCAATGTTAGGACGCTGTGGTTCATTATGCACTCTCTCGAGGATCGCTGTGGGAACAGACTTGGAAAGCAGTTATTTGATTGATGATTATCGTAGGTAGCTTATGGCCAAGTATGTAAAGGAAAGAGAAGTATTTGGAAGGGAAGAGAGTGAACGTGAATGTCGCACTACAACGGGCGAAGTCCTTTCAGAGAGCGGTCTTCGAGAAGAACCAGTCTAATGGCCTCGTCTTTAGCAGAGCCATATCGGTCTCCCCAGCTAATACAACACCAAGTCCATTGAGAGTAAAGGAGCGTGGAGTCAAAATTCGTGTACTGGGTGTCAACTTTGGAGAAGAAAGGATGAAAAGACGAGTGAAAGTTTGTTTTATGGCGAAAGGAAATTGCTAGCGTGGTTACTGTTCGCCACCGTACCAGCCTCATGTTCTGAATACGGCGGCCGACATTGACCTCTGCGCCTCTGCGCTTGTGCGCTTGTGCGCCTCTGCGCGTCTGCGTGTGTGCGTCCGAGCTTAGGCTGATTTTTTGGATCATCATTCCATCATTGCGGATCTGAGCGCCATATCCAAGCTGTAAAGCCTTCGAATCGACGAATACTCTTTGCTGCATTCAAATATTGGGCTCTATCGAAGGCTCATTTGTCTACGATGCTCGCCAGAGTAGTGGGCAGTTCGCTGCGCGCTCCAGCACTCAAAGCGGCGGCACCTGCAAGCTTCCGGATAGCTTCATCGACACAATGGACTCGAGGTCTTGCAGATAATAAAACTGGCCAACCGCAAAAGCCCTCCAGTGGATTTTCACAGAGACAGAAAGCGACCGGCGCAGCTCCTGCCTTTGGCGCATCGAAGCCAAAAGGCGACGAGAAAGACCCAGACGTCTCCCCTGTACAACCAGAGTTCGATAGCCAAGCATCGCCATCAGAAAATGTCCTTCAAAACGAACCCGCTTCTGCCAATGAACCAGCACCGACGTTCAAGCTTCCTGATTTGAGAGGTGGTCTTCCGTCGACGTTGGAATTTGAGACAACTGGCCGCACTGCCAGCGAGTCAGCCGCCTCAGCTTTGAATCTCACGGAAGATCCGAGTAAGCCAGCCGGCTCAGGTGGAAAGGGACCAAAGGGAGAGCTTCCAGCATCAGCCTATGTATCATCTTCGGAGAAGAAGCGTGCTCGTGTGGCAAACTACATGTACGGCGCATTTTTCGCAACCTGTATTGCCGGATACGTATACTTGGGAAGGAATTGGGAATCAGAGGAGGAAGAGAAGCAACACATTGATGCCCCATCTGGATGGGCGTTGGGTGCCATGTGGGCTCGTTTCAGAGCTCGCACAGGAGATCAGGTCAACTATTACAGCGAGCCCGCCTTCAAGAAGTTACTACCAGATGTAGACCCAAGCTTCGAGCGCCCATATACCTTGGTTTTGAGCTTGGAGGATCTTCTTATTCACAGCGAGTGGACGAGAGAGCATGGATGGAGAATGGCAAAGAGACCCGGTGTGGACTACTTCTTGAGGTATCTCAGCCAGTATTACGAGCTTGTCATCTTCACAACCGTCCCATGGGCTGTTGGTGAGCCTGTCATTCGAAAGCTTGATCCATATCATATCGTCACATGGCCATTGTATCGCGAGGGTACAATGTACCGCAAGGGCGAATATGTTAAGGTATGTGAATAGAGCCAGCCTGTCAACCCAGCCTCAAAGCTAACAACATCCAGGATCTCTCGTATCTCAACCGTGATCTCTCAAAGGTTATCATCATCGACACTGACAAGGGCCACGTCGAAGCACAACCCGAGAACGCCATTGTCCTGCCCAAGTGGAAAGGCGATGCCAAAGATAAAGAACTCGTCTCTCTCATTCCATTCCTCGAATATATCCCAACAATGGCCATTCCAGATGTGAGAAAGGCTATTGCTTCTTTTGAGGGCACACACATTCCATCCGAGTTTGCAGCTCGTGAAGCCATCGCCCGCCAGAAGTTCCAAGAGCAAATGGCATTGGAGAAAAAGAAGAGGCCGTCAAAGGGCGGTCTTAGTTTCTTGAACTCTGCACTGGGCATCAAGCCGCAGAGCGCTTTTGAGGGAGAGCAGTCGGCGAGTGAAGCATTTGCACAAGGTAAGATGTTGCAAGATCAAGCGAGAGAAAGAGGCCAGAGGAATTACGAGGCTCTTGAGAAGATGATCAGAGAGGAGGGCGAGAAGTGGTTGAAGGAAGAGGCCGCACATGAGGAGGCCGCCAAGCAAGAGGGTATGAAGGCAATGAAGAGTGGATTGACTGGATTCTTCGGCGTACCAGGCAATAAGCCTGAAGGATCCTCGTAAAGAGATATGAGAGGAACTTTTGGTACTGTAATCAGGGAGTCCAAAGTGGCCGAGCATTGCCGATGGCGAACGCGGATATCAGCTGAGCTGCCATCTCTTTGTATGTTACAATTGGGTTGATAGTTTCTTGGGGACTGAGCATTGCATGCGATGGGCTATGGCAGATAGGCTGGTTTGGATTGTAAGATAGATGTAACGAATAATATACTTCCTGTATGATCACTCGTCGTCGTTTTGCAGCTGAGTCCTGACTGTTGATTTGGAAACAATGCTACATTCTTAATTCGTCCTTTAATCTAACTCCTTTATCTCAAGAAGTTGAATGATAAACCATTAAGCTTAGCTGAGATTAATGATTCCTCCCGCTACTGCTGTATTGCCTCACATACAAACGTCTTGATGTGGTCGCCAGATCGTAGATGGGTCTGACAATGTCTCAAGGCAAGCCCTATTCTCTTAACTTGCTCATGTAATCCTGCGGATATGAAGCGTAAATCAATAAATATAAATATAACTTATAAACTAAACTACATATGCCTCATGCTCAGTCGAAAGGCGTCGTCTTCGGTATGAAAAGCTCGAGAACATCTAACATCTTGCCCTATGTCAGGTCAGGATGTGGAGACGCTTGCTAAAAACTTCCGATGTCTTGCCGCCACCACAGCCTTGCCAAAGCAGCCTTGCGCTAGTGACATCGCTTGGGTTGGATGGCCAACGATCAAAACATTGAGGACGGCCTTCCAATTTACAGCGTACATAATATCAAGTACCAAACAACGACGACGACATTTTTTTCGGAGCATTCGAACGCGAACTACTAACAGGGAAAAGTCATCAGCAATACGAAACTACCGCACTTGTTTGTGCAGTTGCCAAATTATTTCACGAAGCTCAAATCACCGCGAAAGCCTTTGTTTAGTCGTTATTTCGTTGCCAGGAGCCTCAACGGTGGTTCGAAACAACACAAGAGATGGCTGCGTCCAACGCAGCGTCTTCTATCTCGGTGACAGGTAAGATCTCATTGGATAGGATTTGCGCGGGGCTGATATCATGTAGTCCGTGTCAGACCTTTCACTCTGAAAGAAGCTGCACAATTGTAAGAGTTCTCCATGACGCTATGGCTTTCGTCGTACTGACACTTAGTAGGAAGAAATGCGATGATGGAACAATATTCCTCGGGGATGGATCGCTGGCAGCGGCGCCGAGCTCAAGAGTCACAAATAAAGGCATACATCCGGTAATCAAAGTGGTGGATGACAAGTGCTTGTAGGTAGACACTGGATACCATAGACCATTCGTCGCCCCTAATCAGCTTTACAGAGTATTCGATCCACCAGAAGATAATGCGATTACAAAATTCTCACGGGGACATGTCTCAAATATGGGCAAGCGGAGCAAAGATCAGACCTTTGGATTCGACCGAGTGTTCGACGAGAACACAACACAGGGAGATGTTTACGAGGCGACTACTAGAGGACTCCTGGACAGTGTTTTGGACGGATATAATGCGACCGTGTTTGCCTATGGAGCCACTGGATGCGGAAAGACTCATACAATCACTGGTACTGCTCAACAACCAGGAATTATTTTCTTGACAATGCAGGAATTATTCGAGAAGATTGCGGAACGCAGCGACGAGAAGCATACCGAGGTCTCACTTTCGTATTTGGAAATTTACAACGAGACGATTCGTGATTTGCTCGAGCCAGGAGGATGCAAACAAGGTCTGATGCTGAGGGAAGACGCCAACCAAACGGTCAGCGTTGCTGGATTATCGAGCCATCACCCCAAGGATGTCCAGCAAGTCATGGATATGATTGTGAAAGGAAACGAGTTCCGGACTATCTCTCCGACAGAGGCCAATGCCACCTCGTCCCGATCGCATGCCGTTCTCCAAATCAATGTTGCACAGAAGGATAGGAATGCTGATGTCAACGAGCCACATACTATGGCAACTCTGAGTATTATCGATCTTGCTGGCAGTGAGCGTGCTAGTGTCACGAAGAATCGAGGTGATCGTCTTCTTGAAGGTGCGAATATTAACAAGTCGTTGTTGGCATTGGGGAGCTGTATCAATGCGTTATGTGATTTTCGCAAGAACAACCACGTTCCTTACAGAAACTCGAAACTCACTCGATTGCTCAAATTCTCTCTTGGAGGCAACTGCAAGACTGTCATGATTGTCTGTGTCAGTCCTTCAAGCGCCCATTTCGATGAAACCCAGAACACTCTGCGTTATGCAAATCGTGCGAAGAATATCCAGACCAAGGTCACGAGGAATGTTTATAATGTCAATCGTCACGTCAAGGATTTCCTTATCAAGATCGATGAACAAATGGCGCTCATCAATGAACTCAGAGCACAACAGAAGAATTCAGAAGGTGCAGCATTTGTCAAATTCAAGAAACAAAGTGAAAAGAGGGAGATCATCGCAAGAGAAGGCGTTGCACGAATTCGCGCAGCATATGAATCTTCTGCTCCAGAGAGACTAGAGAAGGTCAATAATATGAAAAAGCTGCGCCAAATTGAGCGCAGAATATCCATTCTGTCGGCATGGATTGCAGCATTTGATAATGTCTGCGACAACCGAGAGGAGGGCGATATGCCACCAAGTTTGATTGCAATGAGAAAGACTGCGCAAGGAATTCTTGTTGAACTGGAGCATAGCCGCCAACATTATCACCAGAAACAACAGAAAAATAATTGGGAGCGCGCCATTGATTCAGCGCTTCAAAACAGCATTCGTCAGTTGACAGAGGCTGACGGCACCACTGACGGGACTGACGTCGCTAGCCTTGAACGTGAAGCGGAGCTGTTGAAGGCAAATGCAGGACGAGATGCGCTGCTGGAGGTCTTGGAGTTGGAAAAAGGAGGAGATGCGGGTGTTATTCAAGTGCTGCTTTCTGCCCAATTCGATATCATTTCTTCTCTTGAAGACATTCTCGGCATGAACCAAGAAGATGCTATCAGGCATGCGAAATCGGTTCTGACGAAATTGTTCAACAGTTGTTCATCGGCTGTGTCACAGATTGTCAAGCCAGATGGATCTTTGAATGTGACACATGCGTTTCCACCTACGAAGCGGGGAACTCCAAAGAAGAAGAAGCAGATCAACCCTTTCATAGACGACGATGCTCAGGTAGCGCCTCCAATGATGGCGCCTCCCGTTATGGCGCCTCCCGTGATGGCACCTCTGCCAATTCCACCACAAGTTATTTCTTCACCCATGAGGGCCTCGCCAAGGAGAAGAAAGGTCATCCCGGGGAAGAAAGGAGTCTCGTTCACTCCCAACAAGAAGTCTCCGAAGAAGCGAAGCGTCCGATGGCGTGACGATACCGACTCTGGTGCATTAGCAGAGTTTGAGAAGACCCCGCAGAAGATTCAATACACCCCAGAGGCATCATCAACTGAAGCGAGCTTTATCCTCCCGCCTGTCCCGTCGCATCTTGCTTCCGAGGTATTCAACGACTCCACAGATTCGTCTCCCATCCCGGAAGCTCCACAACCAAGCCTCGACATCAAGCCCAAGAACAACCGCTTCCAGGCCGGCTTCTTAGCTAAAAAGGCGGATACGTCTCCTTCCATGTCCGTTAACACCTCCTCATCCGATATTGACATCTCGCCCCTGCGCTCCATCGACCCAAGCAAGGCTGCCAACCGCCCATCTTCGTCCGTAGGTACTGCGGACCCCGCAGCCATCACGACGCCTGAGAAGAGCAGCGACCACTCCTCCGACGGCGAAAACATCTCGCAATCCGACACCGCCAAGATCCGCGCGGCCCTGCGCCGCTCTCGCGGCAGCCACGCCCACAGCATATCCGATAATGCGATCAGGACGGCGAGGAGGAGAAGCCCGACGGCTGCGACGATGGCGGGCAGCCCGCCCAGCGAGAACCCAATGTTTACGGCTGGACAGGCGAGGCGGATGGTGCGGAGCGACAAGGAGCCGATTGTGGGCGTTAGCGTGCTGAGTCCGCGCAGTGCGCCGGTGCTCAAGAGTAACGCGAGACGCACGACGATTGCGGCTGGCACGGGAGGGATGAGTGCTGCGCAAGCCGTGCGACTTGGGGCGCATGCTGGTGGGACGCCCAGGGGAAGGGAGAGTGTGGTTGGCGTGATGGGGAAGGGTGGATGGAGATGAAGCGTCGTTATGCGGGAGGTGGCAGACGGGAGGGAGAGAGGGATGGAGGGAAGGCATGGAAGGGAGGGTGTAGCATTATGATTCATGAGGCGTTTTGTGAGACATCCTTCTTGTTGAAAGCCTCTAGGGCACATGAGCGCTATTGCACGGATGAGCATGGAGTGGGAGTGCTGGTGTTGCGGTGATAATTGATCAGACGCAGCGGTTTCTTGTATTGTAATCCTAGACTTGGGATAGTCATGTTCATTATTCAATTCATATGAAAAGATTATGCTGGATTACCGGGGCAAGCACCAGAAGAGACGAGGGGTAAACAGACACTCCCTTCCAGCTGAGAGTCAAAGAACGGGATCATGAGAAGACTGACACTACAGTTGTCAACGGCATATGACTAAGACGAGGAAAATATGGAAAAGATTAAACTTGCTTCCGCCATGAACTGACCGCGGCTGTTCCCAGCAAAGAAACAGGAGAGGATACTGTACTACCAGGCCCAGACAAGGTACTGTACATACAGCCGTGCTTCACACCTCAGATGCCACAGTAGTACCGCATACCACAGGAGTATTCAACCGTTGATGGCCATTCCGTAGGACAACGCTCGGCGTCTATAACCATTTGAGGTATGACATCGGTGAAACTGAAAACCGTGTCCTACCGGCCAGTAGTGACCACAGCATCTCCTCAGCGCTGAAGCCCCGCGATTGAGCAATTGACAGCGGTGGATGCAGGTCCTCGCAAGGTGCTGCAGGAGCATCTCTGGGTTGAACTCTCTGACATGTTTTTCCGCAATCACGGCGACGGGCAGTAAAAAATGAAAGGCAAAAGAAATGAAATGACCAGACTGGGGCTCGATCCCAGGACCTTATCCGAACATGTGACATGTTAAGGATACGTGATAACCAACTAAACCATCCGGCCGAATATATCTCTCGTTCCTATATTTGCCTTCATGTTCGAAATTTTGATGTGGTCTGAATTTTGTTTTTTTTTCAGGGGCCGATCGGCCAGCTAGACGAGGGAGTGACCCACGAGGAATGGAAGCGAGTCGGCCGAGCTGAACAGCCACAAGTCACGACACGGAGCACACGACTCAACAAGAAGCCAGGTAGCCAGGTAGCCAGGTAAAGCTAAATCCCCATATGAGCTCAACCCCTCAATTTCGGAAGGCCATATCAAATTGATGCCCAATTTCTTCACGGAGAAGGCGGTTTGTTGAGCTCTTTCCCTCCCTCCTTCATCCTTCACCCGTCATCCTTCACCCTTCACCCACCACAGCGAACCCCGGATCGCCGACCCGGCGCGGCGACAAACAAGCTTTCTAGCCACGCGATCATCCCGGCATCAGTTTGTGCGCCCGCCGCCTGCTGTGCCTCTGCTGTACCTGGAGTACGGTGTGCCAAGCTGCAGATTCAACACTACATCACATCGTGGGTGAGTCCGACTGACTGCCGAGACCTGAGAATAATGTACTGTACGTGCTGTAGCAATCAATCTCTTGCCACGCGAAAAGCTTAATCCCTTGCTAATTCCCTGGCTGACGTGGCCAGCGTGCGTGGGCCCTCAAGAAATTAACATTTGCTCCCGGACCTCACTCCAGAGATGGTCCAGAGCAGTCGGTGGCTGCACCAGGGAGTCGGTGGCTGCACCAGCGGAAACTCATATCATGTCCAGGCAAGGATGGAGAAAAGTGAGAAAAGTGAGAAAAGTGACTAAGACCCAACGTCGTTGCAAGCCTTGACATGGGGAGAAAGGATGGGCGGGACGGAGGATCCGCCGGACCTCTGCCAAGGGAGGGCAGGCTTCGTCATCGTTGATTACGCAGGACCACTTTTAATATACGGATCTCCAATTGAACGTACATAGCTTGAGGCTTTGTAGTTTTGGTTGTATGGAGAGGTGCCGCGCAAGAGCCGACGACGAGGGCAGTGGCTTGCAAATGCTTCTTTATGACTGACTGGCTTCAAGTCAATCCATTGCTTGTCGCTCCGTCCTTTGTCCTTCGTTATTCTGTTGAATCGACGTCGACGTCAATGTCGATATCGATATCGTGGTGCCATTGAGGCTTGGTGTCCGTGAAGCCCCGAGTTGTAACTTGTGTGTAGCTATAGCGTCTATTGAAGCCGTCAGTGCTCCATGTCAAGGTATCTAGGTACCTGTGTATGTATGTGACCGGCAACCACCACGGACTACGCGTTGCTCGCGTGATCGCCATTTGCATGAGGGGAACGGCGTCAAGGTACTCCAAGTTATGGTCTGCTTGGATGGAACAGCGTCTCAACTTCATCCCCGGCACTGTTAGTGGAAGTCCTTCTTCGGACGAATTCCCGGAGGAGTCAGGACCATGCTGTCGGACCCTGACCTTGTCATATCATAAGATAGGACGTACCTATGCAGCAGCAGTGGGGCACTTGCAGACGCTCTTCCATACTGCATATGTATGAATCCCAAATTTGTATATTGACGCCGCGTATCCTGCATTTTTTTTGGGAGAGGGGAGGCAATGAGGGCTTTTTATGCTACCCTTCTCCTGCATATAAAGTGCGGCTCAAGAAGAAAACGAGCGTATTATGAGAGGGACATACATTATAAGGGAACTGCTGCCCATCCTAAGAACCCGCCCAGGGTATAGTCGTCGCTGTATAGGAGACATCGTAATACGAACACGAAAATGCGATCTCTTCTGTCTTGTCTCCTTCTCTTTGGCATTTTAACTGCTGCACACTCCGCCAGCATCGATCGACGTGATGCCGACTTCCAGAGCGTGCAGACGAAATTGACCAAGGATATGAGTGGAAGAGGAGGAGATCCACCGGAGAAATACTTCCATGAGTCGATCTTTGATCCACACTACGACGGCCGGTTCGCAGACCACACAATCCCATACGCAGAACGAAAACGAGTCCTGTCGAATCTGATAACATCATATCTGGCAACGTTCGCAGATATAGGCGTCGAGACGTGGCTCATGCACGGATCTTTGCTTGGTTGGTGGTGGAACAAGAAGATCTTGCCTTGGGACACCGATATTGATGTTCAGGTCTCGGAAGAGTCGATGGCTTTCCTTGCCCACTATTATAACATGTCGGTATATCATTATCAGACGCCACGGATTCCTGAAGGTCGGGATTACATGCTAGAGATCAACCCTCAGTATGTCAATGGAGACAAGTCGGACAACTTGAATGTCATTGATGCTCGTTGGATCGACACAGATTCGGGGCTTTTTATCGACATAACGGCCGTCCGAAAGAGTCCACACCATCCCGCTGGTCCAGATGTCTTGACATGTAAGGATGGACATGAATTCAGAGTATGTTTTTCGGAGTTTGTAGGATGGATGAAGCTGATGGCGAAACAGGAAAGACATATCTTTCCCCTCAGAGACACGTATTTCGAAGGCCAGGCGGCGAAGATCCCATATGCATATGCAGAAGTTTTGTCTGCAGAGTACGGGAAGGCTTCTTTGCAACAGACGTTTTATGCGGAGTATGCCTCGTCTCTTTTTCCATGAATGATCGCATTTCTTTGACTGCATGTCAATTTTGTAATGTGTCGGGTTCAAGTATACTAATCTGTCGTTAGCCATTATTTCGATGATTCGAAACTCGAATGGATACCCATGCTTCGGAAGCAACCTACAACATGATCTGCTGTCGCTACTACCGATCGAAGCCATATAATCGGCTTGATTCCTGTGTTCAAGTTGCAGAGAAGGAGCATCGTACCTTGAGATGAAAGAAAGGGCTCAAGGCAGGGAAGAGTCGATAGGATTGAACACCTCGAAGAAGACGAGAAATAATTCCCTGAGATATCATCGTCCAACAGTATGACTGCAACCTCGCTGTTGCAACCCCCATGCGATCAGTTTGTGGACATGTTTGTATGCATTCAAGCCTCATATGACCAAGATGCTGGGTAACTTGATGGAAATAGGATTGTGCAGAGGCCATCTCTTCGCACAATGAACGAGGAGGTTGATGAGGGGCGACGCATTATGAGTGAACTGGAGGCATGGACGAAGAAAGCCTCGTGAGCTCTGCAGGGCTCTCAGAGTCCACAGAGAGAAGGACGGACGTAAGCATAGACGAGCTGAGAATAATCCATAACAGATACCCGTAAAGCTCATCATGCATCTAGAGAACTGTATTCAAAGATGTGCGTGAGAGAAGGCTGAGCTTAAAGACTTGATCCTTTGAGAGGATGTTATGGAAGTGTGAAGCTTAGACATTGAAAGTTGAATATCGGCGCTGTGAACCTGAGGACAACAAGCGCGGATCAAGATAATTCTCCCGCTCCCTTAAGTTCCTCCAGCCTATTTTTCTAGGGGGATTTCCATTCATCTAGCTCCAAATCCAATCCATCGATCTCCAATATTGCCGTTCTTATTTACCTCTGGCTTTCCTCTAACGTTATAGCTAAAACAATCCACCAGAATCCACCACTCCGACGGAAAGGCGTGAGGAACCGCCATGCCTGCATGAAGCTGCAATAAGTATAATCATCAGACAATTCAAAATTCAACTCACTCTCAAGCCCCATCGAAGGCTTGGAACATCAAAAATTCCCAGCAAGGCATTTCAATAACACGAGCTTGTATTCTCAAAGGCAAATATGGAACGATCTTGAGCATCTAGAAGACTTTACAAACCCGATCTCTCCATCTCCTAGTCATGTTATCTCTTATTGATCTCTTATGATCAATGAGTCTCTGTAACTCCTGATTGATCATAGAATCCTACAATAATAGGCTCGTCTCGGATATCTTCTCGCTCTCAACTGCTCTGGATACCGCCAACGAGGCCTCCTGGATGGGGCATATGCACTGGAGACATAACGAACATCATCATCATCCTCCACCTCGACGATGTGCCAAGCAACGGGCCGCACGCGTGGACTGGCCGGAATGGATTCCTCGTCGAAGAAATAAGGAGGGATGAACTGCTCGTCGTTGGCGCGGTAGGCCTGGCGCGCGTATGGCGGATAAGGAGACCGAGGGTAGAGCTCGTCTTCGTGGTAGTGCGAGGGAGGACATGGTTGGCTGCCATCGTCTGGCTGGCGTCGAGCATAGTAGGGATATTCATCCTCGGAAATGTAGCTGTAATCATCCTGATATCTCTGCGGATGCTGGCGCTCATCGTAGTGGTACGCGTGCCGAAGATATGGGCGGCGACGTCTCTCCATGATGCGCAAGGATTTTCCGGCAGATTATGATTGAGGATGGAAGAGATGCTTGAAACTGCTTTAGAGCTGCTTACAAGTTGGATAATATAGGAAGTTTTAAACAAAGGAAGTGTAGAGAGTATCAAGCCTAAATAAAGGGAGAGTTTTGCAACATTTATAAACAAAAGAAGAGGCTCTTCCGCGCAACACAAACAAATGTGCTGCCAAAACTTATAATCTCATAACTTCGCTGCAATTCCCAACGCATCACAGTACCTGTGTGGGAAATATGAACGATGATTGTCATCACAATCTCTAAGCCGTAGTCCCACGATTTCACCGACTGGCACGTCCCATGCCGCTTTAAACTCTGACATCACGATCGATCTTTCTCCTGTGCACATCTGTCTCTTTGGGATATAGGGCAACTTTAAACTGGTTGAACAAAACATTGTAAGGGCTGGCAAGCAAGTAGAAAGCATCAGATACAGCACTGCTAACGTCTTCTTCAAGACCATCCTCCCAGATTCTCACAGAATCAGCACGATTGTTAGAGCCCCACAAGTACAGTAGAACACGTCCCATGCCTTTCGCCAACCCTTCCATCTGCTCACCACCATGTGAGACCAATTTCTTTTTTTGGCAAAGAAATATGTGGTTGACTGGACAGGTCCGAGTACTTTGTGCGAGTCGTGTAATGAATCGCGTACTTATGAGTAGACGAGCAGAGAAGCATGGTCGAAGAGGAGAGGATTATATACCCAGCGAGAGAGCTGAGAACAGGAGGTGGAAGCGCAACTACCAGAAGTGACGAATAGAGTGAGTATTCACAACCACAGCTATTCAATAATTGTGAGACTGCTGGTTCACATTAAGCCCGAGAATCTCAGCACAGAAGAACGGTTTGAGCTGTGAATATCTCGGCACACTTCAGTCACAACCCAAGCTGGAGATAATTGTAGTAGAGCATATCATTTCCTCGTCAGATCTAATCCATATCCCTTCCGTCCTCTCTAATCCCATCATTCCACCAATAACCTCAGAGAAGAAAGAAAAGGGGTATGTACAGACTATAATGTATAAGTTCGTAAGCCCAGCCATCCCACCTCCTCATCCCAGCTAGCCAGCTTCAGATCCCCAAAACTCCGTAGACCAGGCTATGCAAAAGTCATTTTTTCCTCTTCTCAATTCCCACGGCTCGCCGGAGCCATAACAGCACATCAAACAACAGCCAGTCTAATCTGTTGACCTGTAAAACTTCTTATAAATAAGATGCAAGAACAGATTAACATTTAGCTTCAACCCTCCCTCAAATAAATTCATAAACTGATGATTGTTAAACTGCGCCGTCAGACAGTCCTCGAGCGGCACCTGTGCGCTCGCACCAGGGATCTGAATGCTACCCATGCTGCCCTCGATGAAGAAGACGCCCACCTCATCGCACGAGATCGTGATGTTGATCTTTTCATACTGCTTTTCTGAATATCCAGACCACGATACCAGGACGCCTTTGTCACAGAGGTTTCGCGCTGAGTACTTAAAAGAGCCGAATTTGGGCTGGCGGCCGGTACGTTGGAGCTCGCGCTCGTGGTTGTATTGGCGAGTGAAGGGAAGGAGAAAACGTTTTTTGCTAATGATGGTTAGCGAGGTCGAAGGGAACATGTGGGGAGAGACATACCCTTTCTTATTCTGCAATGTCATCATGGCTTGCTCGATGTAGTTGTCATAGCTCTTCCGTTGCTGCTCGAGCCAGACGGCCTTTTCGTGTAGATTACCGAGCGTTAGGCGGACACCTTCGAGCTCACGTTGTCTTTGGATCCGCCTCCGACTCTTGGTGCGAATGTCTACGGCGATGGCATTGAGCAAGTCTTGATAATGGTTTTGGCGCGAGATACGGCCGAATTGTGCTTCTAGGCGCATGATGTTCTCCAGTGCGGTACGCTTCAGTTCTGAGTATGACATCGAAGTGATATCCGTCATGTTGGCATCAGAATATGCGCCACGGGTCTTGCTACCGGATGCAAATTCTTCTCGCACAAGAGCCTTCCATTTTTGCTCATCCTCGCGGGTGACAGGTCGGACGAGAATATCCATAAGGTTTGGCCCGGATTGAACTCGGATGATATAAAGAACACATCGTTTGGTCTCCATAAATAGAGCCTTTACTTCTGCTTCTGGATCTTCGACGTCGTGTAGCTTTGGATTTAGAGTCATCTGGATTTCAGCAGAGGTGACGCCCGACCATTCACTCTCGTTGTTCTTGGCGCTTCCTAGTTCTTGGACAATCTCCCGAAGCATGTCATCCCTATTTGGACAAATTTGCGGCAGTTCGTTGATGACCAAATGGTGAATGGCAAAGATATCGGCCATCTTGATATACAGTGTCGGCTTGGTCTTTGAGTAGAGGTCATTGAACTCGTCGATATCAAAAGTATGTTCTGCATCAGCAACGTCGATCAGACTTGAGAAGATTATCCCCATTCTTTCTATTGCAGTGCCCACATAGGCATTGAGGGGTTGCAGGTAAATATTATCTCCGCCAAATAACTTCCCAGTCGTAATCTGGGTGAGAACTTTGCTGACTTCGCCGAGATTGCGCTTCTGCAATGGCGTTAACTGCCTCTCGACAACGCCCACTTCCTGCGGAGCAGTCAATGCTGGCTGGAGATAGAATCGGAATACCCATTGGCCGACGATTTGCAGAATGTGAGCTTGTTTCTCATGAGGGAATCTCTCGCATAGACATTGGAAAAGCTGCTCAGAGATATAGCGAATCCCATATGGCATTCTAGGCAGAATTTCCTCCAAAGCGAGGAGAAATTGATCCGAAATTTCTCGAAGATCCCGGAGATGATCGATAAATAAATCACGGGTTTCCTTGTCTCTAATAGCTATCTCTCGGCTTACATCAAGCGGCCGACGACTTGGACGTCCTGTACTCAGCTCCTCGTTGTTGATCGCTGATCGATAGATCTGCATTGGATCACTTTCCAGATCAAGTGCCGGATCTTCTATAATGTTTTCGCGAATGAGAGGACCCAAGAGTTCTCGTAAAAATTTCCTGTCTCGTGGTGATCGAGTATAATTCCCCAAAAGCCTACTCCAGAAGAAATTTCCACGGAGATAATCTTGAATGCTTGAGCTTCCTTCTACCTCTTCTTTGACTGATCTGGCAATAAGCTTCAAGAGGTAGTATTCCTCTCTTCTCTTCTGAGCATATCCGAATAATCCCATCATTAGTGTTTCAATGCGTTTGGACTCTTGCTCAGCCATGCCTTGCTCTCGAACCGTGCGGAATAACCTTGCAAGATATTGTGGCTGAGTCTGGAGGGTGAAAAAGAGCTGTTGATAGGAATCCAACTTCTTTCTCGAATTCTTATTGAGAGCCTTGAGATCAAAGTGATTATTCGACGACATTGTTGTGTTAGTAAGCAGACTGCCAGCATGACCGCCGAAGTTGCGTTGATGTTGCATAACGTCGTCCAGGGTGATTTTATTCTTCACGAGGAGTGCAATTTTGATGTCTAGCTGCTCGATATATTGCTCTGCCATCTCATTCTGCCTCACTTGCTGCACCACAGTCTTTCTGAGTCGCTCGAACTCCACTTCTTCATTAAAGTCGAAGTCGCTGTCGTTCAACAAATGGACGAAGTTCTTGACGGTATTAACGGGCGGGTTCTTGCCTGTGGTCAAGCTCTTATACGCTTCTCCCTGTAAGCGTCCTCTTACGAAGCTCTGAATTTTGATTACTTTCTGCATATTCTCCTTGAAGAACCTTTGGTTCTCTGCAAACTTGGCACGGACCAGTCGGCCACGCGCAGCAGTCTGAAGAGCAATTATCGAATCTTCCTCACCCTCGAGTTCTCCCAGCAAATTGCCGACTTCGTTCCGTTGAAGCATCGCCCTTGCAAGTCCCTGAAGTTGAATTATCATCGGAGTATTGGAGTGCAAATCTTGGAGAAACTTTTCATTTGCCACTCGTGAGAGAAAGCCTCTTGCAAAGCTTTGAAGTTTAGTAAGCTTCGCCGTTTGAGCATCGAGTGCATCATAATCCGCCGCAATTCTCTGTCTGGAGAGCATCCCGCGGATGCCTGTTTGAAGATTGATAATAGTCGATTCCTTGGTTTTAAGCTCTGCCAAAGTTATCGCTATGCGATCTCTCAGTGCTCCCGCTCGAATGAATGCCTGTAGCGATGATATGCTTGGAGATTGTGCCTTAAGCTCTTTCCTGATATGCGCAAGTTGTTTTCGCAATAATTTACCACGACATACAGCTTGCAGCGCCCTCCATACTCCAGCAGAGGCCTCCAGGGCCTGCTTTTGTCTTGACATCTGAAATCTGGTCAGCATAGCCCTTGCATTGGCCTGGACTATTGCGATCGATGCCGCTTCGCCCATCAAGATCAGGCTGTTGTCCGAGAGACTCGTTCGCAACAGCATTCCTCTGATTGCGGCTTGCAAGCCTCGAACCGGCCCAGTCATCGTTCTTGTCTCCTTATGTTGCTGAGTCATCTCTTTTCTAACAAGGAAACCTCTAATGGCAGCTTGAATCTCTCTCACGCCAAATGATTCTTGTTGCAACTGAGATATTGTCATGCCTACCTCAGCCCGCGCCTTTCTTGCACGAATAAGATTTTGTAACTTCAAGATATCTCCTTCTCTGCTTTTCCAGAACGCGTCTCTATTCGTCTGTTGTCTTCGAACGAGGAATCCGCGGCTTGCACTCTGCAAATTCACGGCGAATCTTCTCATGTTAAGGCGATAATCAATAACTTGACGAGAGAAATCTCCACGAATACGAGATTGCAAGTCCACAAGCCAGTTTTCTGAATTCCACAAGGTCTCCATCGTTTGTGTAAGTCGCATCCGTACTAAGGCCCCGCGTATCTGTGCTTGCAAATCCAAGACAGCCGTCTCATTTTCGTGGAGCTCCCTATCGATTCTTTCCTCTTCACTCTCCACAGGTTCTGGTTCTGGAGCCGGCTCAACTCCAAAATCTGCGCTCATATTTCCAAAGCTTGGCATACTGACGCCGGCCTTATCGAGCCCTTTTTGCATTGCTTCCAGTTCGTGATGTTCGAATTCGAGCTGTCCGACGAGATTCCCAATGCGGAAGTCAACAACGCCTTGCCTATACAGAAGCCAGCTTAGGGCGTGGATGCAGTATATGACCTTGGGAATATTCTTCTTCTCATAAAGGTCGATAAGCTCGAACCGAAATAAATCTGGCAGCTCGATCTCACTCAGAAATCGAAAGAATATTGCAATATTGTCAGAATGTCGATATTGTAGCTTGGGGTTTTTGAAAATCCGGAATCGCCGCTCAGGTTGTAGAGCTTCCACAATCTCAGCCAGCGTAACACCATCTCGGAGTGCTTCTTCTAGCTGGACAATAGGCGGTATCGGCTTGTGAATGATATCTTCAATCCATTCCTTTGCCTCTCCGATATGGCAAAGATACTCGTAGGCTTGCAAGAATTGTCGTTGTTTGTCCATCCAATTCCGTCCTTCCCAGCCATAACCCGAGCCATTACTGAGAGCCACAGCATTCTTATTGCTTCCTTGCCTGCCTGCCCTTTGCAATCTCCTGCGGCCATGCAATCCAGCAACCTCTTCAGCTGGAGAAGTGATAGCAAATTCGTCTGGCGAGGAAATCTGTGCAAATTTTGATAAGGTGCGTAGGTGACCTGTCGAGGACTTCCCGAGACTTTGAAGATCGGGCGCAGCTATCTGTGGGTGTGGGAGCGCATGGTGCGAACCTTGTGGGGTTGAGTTTGATCGTGAAGCTCTGGTGGAGTCGGCACGGCTAAGTAACATGGAGTTTGGTCTTAGTGCAGATGCACGTATCGGTGGTGGTGGTGAAGCAGACGAGTCGAATATTGGTCTAATATCCAAGCTTTGGCCTCTGGAGTGTTGGTATGATTGCTTGTGTGCTGGCGGAGAGGGCGTTCCTGCGGGTGCCTGAGGAAGAGGCCGGAGAGATAGTCGTACATTGTTGAAGGTTTCTTCTGGTCTTGGGCTATATCCTCGACCAGAGTTCCCCGCAAGGTGGTCCGATGATGGGGACGCTGGAGACATGCCTCCTGCCTCACTCACTCCTCGTCTGTGTCCTGGTGGTTGATATCCGCTGGAGGCAGTGGAAGAGATGGTGCTGGTGCGGCTCAGCAATGATGCATCTGAGGGATGTGAATACGCAGAGGACGATGTTGAAGCAGTTGAGGGCTGGCGTTTCGAATATTGCGTCGAGTAGTCAACGGTACGAAGCTGTTGAAGAGGGTGCCGGTACGACATTACGCCTGGTAGGTGTGCTCGAGGATATCTTTCTCCGTTATAAGCAGGTCTCCAATCTCAGACCGCATCAAGGCATTCGTGATAGGGTCAATGGCGCTTCCGGCCGGTGTTTAGTCTGAGTGACGGCGGGGATGATCCGGAAGGCAAGGCGCAGGTAAATATTGGCGCGCAGCGCAGCGTAGAAGTGAAGGCGGCCGTTCCTTGACGCCGTGCAAAAAGCCAAGAAGGCAAAAGGCCGAAGGATCTCGATGAGTGTGAAATGTTGTATGGAATGTGGAAGTTATGGAAGTTTCAAGAGGTGCGGGGGGAGAACAAGGCTTGCGAGAATGCAGCCGCAGCATCAGAGAGAGGTAGCCCTGTTTGTTTCCTGTTCGATGCTCCGGGTCAACCGCGACGGTCGAAAAGTAAACAAAGCCCGTGCGTCCGGCAACCGCGATAAAGTACTTCCGTGACACGCCGACATGCCGACACGTCTGCGGAAGGCGGTGAGGACGGAGAATCGCCAAAAGGGTCTAGCGCCTGTCGCGAAACTTTCTGCTCTGCTAGCGCCACTCTGTTCACGGAATTTTATTTTTAAGCAATTGATCAGCCGGTGAATCTTTTCTTTCTTCTCTCTTGGGAGAAGGTGACTTCAACCCGTCGACCATACCTATCAAGATCCATCTTTGACGTCGACTATCTCTTTATTCTCATTATACCCATTTCCAGCTTCTATTCATATTTCACTTTCCCTTCGCCCACATGGCTCTCACGAACGGTGATGTCCCCGCTGGACTGGGTTTCGCAAAGGGTAAGCAGCCCCTCGATGCGAGCAAGGCCCTGGAGGTCTTGAAGAACGAGTACGAGACCCGCGATGGCCTCGATATTGAGAGCCTCCTCGACTCGCAGAAGAACGGAGGTCTCACATACAACGATTTCCTGGTTCTCCCCGGCTACATTGGATTCCCAGCATCGGCGGTCACCCTCGAGTCGCCTGTCACCAAGAGAATTGTTCTGAAGACCCCATTCGTTTCTTCGCCGATGGACACTGTCACTGAGCACGAGATGGCCATCGCCATGGCTCTCCAGGGTGGTCTCGGTGTTATTCACCATAACTGCTCTCCAGACGAGCAGGCTGATATGGTCCAAAAGGTCAAGCGTTACGAGAACGGCTTCATTCTCGACCCGGTTGTCCTCAGGAAGAACCAGACCGTCCAGGAAGTCAAGGCTTTGAAGGAGAAGTGGGGCTTCGGCGGTTTCCCAGTCACAGGTTCGTACACTCTCTTCCTTCTTTGCTGCGCAACTCCAAATGATTATCAAAACTATATCATTATAACTTTCGTTCATCCGTAGTCGACCGCAAGGTCGTGGGGAGAAACTATCTGTATGATTGGAAATACAATCATGTCTTAATTCAAGTCATTCGTCAAGCATTAGCTAACTTGCATGCCTTCAGAGGATGGAAAGCTCGGCTCCAAGCTCGTCGGAATTGTCACGAACAGAGATATTCAATTCGAGGACGACCTTGACAAACCAGTCTCGTCTGTTATGATCACCGATCTCGTCACAGCCGCCAAGGGTACATCTTTGGCCGAGGCCAACGCCATCCTCGCCAAGTCCAAGAAGGGCAAGCTTCCAATTATCGATGGGGCCGGTAACCTGGTTTCCATGGTCTCTCGTTCTGATCTGACCAAGAACCTCCACTTCCCGAACGCTTCCAAGCTCCCAGACTCCAAGCAGTTGATCTGCGCGGCAGCTATTGGCACTCGCCCAGAGGACAACATCCGCCTCCAAAAGCTTGTTGATGCCGGTCTCGATATCGTCATCTTGGACAGCTCCCAGGGTAACAGCATGTACCAGATTGAGATGATCAAGTACATCAAGGCGAAGTACCCTGAGCTCGAGGTCATCGGCGGAAACGTCGTTACTCGTTGCCAGGCCGCCAGCCTCATCGCTGCCGGTGTTGATGGTCTCCGTATTGGTATGGGCAGTGGTTCCGCCTGCATCACCCAGGAAGTGATGGCTGTCGGTCGCCCACAGGCAGCCGCTGTCTACAACGTAGCTTCATTTGCTGCTCGCTTCGGTGTTCCATGCATGGCTGATGGTGGTATCCAAAACGTTGGCCACATCGTCAAGGGTCTTGCTCTCGGCGCCACCACCATCATGATGGGTGGTCTGCTCGCTGGTACCACCGAGTCTCCAGGAACATCCTTCGTCTCCCGCGAGGGCAAGCTCGTCAAGGCCTACCGTGGTATGGGTTCCATCGACGCTATGCAAGACAAGAAGGCCGGTTCCGGTTCCAAGGACAGCCAAAAGAGCAATGCTGGTACTGCCCGCTACTTCTCCGAGGGTGACAGTGTTCTCGTTGCACAAGGTGTCTCCGGTGCCGTTGCCCATCGCGGCTCGGTCACCAAGTTTGTTCCATACTTGGCTGCTGGCTTGAAACACAGCTTGCAGGATATGGGCTCCCAGAGCTTGGCAGAGCTCCATCGTTCTGTTGCGTCGGGGAAAACTCGCTTTGAGCTCCGCTCTGCCAGCGCGCAGGTTGAGGGTGGCATCCACATGGAGAGTTACGAGAAGAAGCTCTACGCTTAAATGCGCGTGTGGCCGTTTTTTGAAGTGGAAATATATTGACGGAGTCCTTCCGAGCTGTATCACGTCACAGCGACTGATGATCCAAAAGTTGGGAGGTTAATATGGGCGGCGTGTGGATTGGAAAATAGATGCTCGTGCAGACCATTTGGTGTTTTGGCGCTTTTGCTGCAGATGTAGCGGAACCGACAGCGGATATGAATTTATTGAATCATTGAACTCATGATTATCTGTCTTTTGAAAGTACCTGACTTGATGTGATACGCGTTTTGCCTGTATTTTGACTCTTCAACTTTTCTAGCCAACAGCATATGTAATATTGCCTGAGTGCCTCGAGTTGCATCTATGATCTTAAAAAGACAAGTTCAACCCCCGAGGCCTCAGGGAATGGTATGGTGGAACTGGAAATCAACGATGAGATATCAAGTTCAAGTCCCCAACAGACATTAACAGTTTGAGCAGATCTCACATTCGCATATTCTGGCACAAGCGCCAGCAGTCATCAACAAGGCTTCCGTGGTCCAATGGTTAGGATTCCACCCTTCCACTTTCCTGCGCAAAACAAACGCGGAATCGTTCAGGTGGAGGTTCGTGTTCGATTCACGGCGGTTGCATAAGCACGAGCACATAATTTCTTTTTTTGGAATTTTATGATGTGGATATTAGTGCTGTGGAACCGTCCGAAGTCTGCGGTGTGCCTTTTGTGGATATAAAAAACGTGGTTATGGAGGTATTATACGAAGAGACCTCACTCACAGATTAGCAGGAACAGAAGTTTGTGCTGCTTACACGTGTTTTAGTTTTAGTAGTGACCTCTGAGTCTGAAGTCCTCGTTTATTGCAACAGACACCATGGCTCCTTGACTTTGTTCCGAGAATCGATGACTGCGCGCTTTGGAATTGAATTATTTACAAGAAGAACACATTCTCATTGTGTTGTAGGCCCTCATGAGCGGCGACGGCGAGGTTGGCGACGGCGAGCTAGTGTTGGTGGCTCAGTCTCTCAGTCACCTATTCACTCGGCTGCAGCAGCAGAACAGGGCTCACACCGTCACAATCACCGGCATGCATGGTTAGGGATTTCTTGCCTTGAAAGGACTTTGCATGGCATTTGATTCTTTTGCCGTCAAAATATATCCTCGCGTCTCAGCACCCATAACCGTCGTGGGACTCAATATACTTAGGGTACTTGAAGAATCTTGTGCCTTTGTATCTTGGCCAAGTGATGTCTGGACCTTCCTCGCTGTAACGTTCCGTCATTTGCTCGTGTATCGCCTGGTCCTGTGAATTCCCAACCATCGTCCCGCCCATCCAAATATCCTTCGCATCTTGGCCTTCGAAATAGCCATCTCCATCCCCGAGTTCGATGGTCTCGCATATATGACCAACACAAGGGTAGTCTTCCTGGTACACGCAATCCATTGTCGAGACCCATACATCTTTGATTTTGTTCGATGGTTGCGAAATGCTGCTAGCAGCACTACGATGAGGCAATCGTCTGTAGTGGACAGCGTTTTCTGGGTGGCCGATGGCTAAACCTCCATCCATGTTGCTTATGAAAGCAAGTATGTCGCAGGTATGTAGGCAGCGTAATGTGCGAAAAATGGGAGCCGCAAGCTCACGAACAGGGTCAAAATCTTCATTGTCCTCGAGAGCTAGGTCCTCGCCGTGTATCCAAAGGTGTAGCTCTTCTAATTGAGGGGGGAGGTGCTTAATGAATTCCATCTGCAGCTGTTAGACGAGTAATATTAAAACCCTAGGAGAATTTACCAGATTATAATTCGAAAAAGCAGGCCTTCCATCGTCATCATATGGGCCGCCTGCCATCTCGCAGTCGCCTAGGCAGAGATACTTGAGTCGCGTCCATGTTCCGAAACTTCGGCCTAGTTCAGCGTTGAATGGAGACCCAATATCCAACATTGAGAACCGTTCAAGTCTTCTATTGAAACTGGCAGTTATCGTTCCGATGATATCCTCTGATGGGAACGATATTGTCCCAAGCAATGTCCCAAGCAAGGTCAATTCTTTTAGATTTTCGAGTTTGCCGCTCATGTCGAGAATGTCAGTCTTCCATTTTTCGGGGACCGACATATCAAGGGCAGTACACAAACTTGTCAATGAGTGGTGGTGTTGCCAAGCAAGCATTGTTATGAAATCATGGACTTCAGTATCGCTGTGAAGACCTTCATATCGAACACCTAAATGCTGTAAATTTCCAAACACTAAATCATCAGTTTTCATCTCCTGGTAATATTGTATCCTCTCCTTAGGGATTTCAATCGCTAAATCTCCATGAAAATCGCTCTGATACCGTGGGTAGTGATGATTGACGATGATGTCCAGAGATGTTAGGAAGGGACAAGTAGCCTTTACAACACTTGCCACGTATTGAATGCGGCCGAGTTCGTCAGAGGTACTAGCATTGAATGCCCATGTAAGCTTCCTCAGGGACGTTGGTTTTAAATCCCAAATGAACTCGAAGGGACTAAGGTCCTGTATAGACAAATCCACCAGATGAGGGTAGAGTTGCAGCGATGAAATAATACGAGCTGCAAGTACGTTTCTTGTCAGCTTCGCCCAGCCCAGCGATGTCATATTCGTCGCCGCCGATTCGAGCAGATCGGGCGGGAGCGAAGCCGTAACATCAAAACGAGTCGAGTCATCACAAATTCCATTCTGAAAAGTTGAGACAAGCCCTCCTAGGTCGCGATTTCTGCAGGTTCGATCAGCGACGAGAAGACCGCATAGAAATTGCGCCCTCACTCTGCCAGCGAAAGAATCAGACGCTTCTGTCTTGCCAGGCTTTTCTGGTCCTGCCCGTCCGGCGATGCATGAAGTAAACTATGGGATAGATTTAGATCGATATTTGAATAGAGCGCCGAGACGGCGGGCTTCCAGAAAGAGTGGGAGATGCGACTACAAGTCGCTAGGCTTTGAAAATCCCCATCCAGATAAGACACGATCTCGCGAAGTATCTCGTTCGGCAGTTGATCGAAGGCCCCCATGGTGCTCACAACGTCAATGCTGACGAGGAGTATCCAGCGAAGAGATTTCTGATGTTGAGGGTTTTTATATTCTGAACACTAAAATGGCAACATAATCTGTGCGAGCGAGACAAGCGCGTCGCGTCAAGTCGCGTTGCGTGCTGGCCGAGTGTCCATAGGCATAAGCGCGAAGACGTCGGCCTCATCACCTTCACAGAATCACAGCATCAGGTAACAATGTTGAGCCGCACAATTACTTCCCAAAACCCAGAGCTTAGCTGCATTATCGAATTCATCAAATGTTATACCAATCGACTTCACCTTCTCGAGTCGTTCCTCAATCACATATTCCTCTATTCCTTCCATTCTTACCGTGATCAGTTCTCTTCCCGCTTTATTCCTCCCTTCTCCCTTCTCCCTTCTCATTACACAGTACACACAACCGCGACTTGGGCAAGGCGGATCCGATCCTGGAATCAATCGACAATAACGTCGGTGTCTCTGCGGCTTCTATGCCGCATCGGGCTCGGGGCATTGGCCTTAAGAGCGTCAAGCGCCAGCGAACGCAAAGTCGACGTCTCGACTGATCTTCTTCTTCGCCGCCCCCAGCCGTCAAAAGTCGCCGTCGCCGCCGAACCGGCTGATGATGCGTAGAACTCTTTTGGGTTTCTAAAATCGCCCACCAACATCTTGGGCACCACGGCGATCGATGCCAGCATTGAGTCGTTGGCTGATCCTTCCGGCACTAAGGAGGTTCAGGTCGCTATTCCCAAGTACGGGAAAGAAAGAAGTCGTGGAGGAGGGTCAACTCCATTAAAGAGGTTAAGCACAAGCATCACAATGGAGTATGCGTAGCAAAATGGAGTATTGAGTTGAAATAAAACATCGCATCGGAATGCAGCATGGGCATTGAAATCAAGCACAACATGCTGAAAATAGAAATAGAGTGGTCGAAATAGAGAAGTCACTAGGGAGCATCCGAATGCACAGAATCACTAGTAAGGAATTGCATATAATTGTTAAACTTGAGTTCCATTGTTGAGGTTTTTTACTTCTCGGGTTCTATCACCAAGCTTTTGGGAAGAAAACCTAACCCATTTTAGGATACATCAACATATGATTCTTTCCTTTTCCTTTACCTTCTTAGAGCCTTTACCTTCTTAGAGATCTGATCCTGCTGGCGGCTTGTCAATGGTTAATTCTAAAAACGTCTCTATAAATACTAGCAGGGAAAATAACCATGTTTAATCCTTGGATGGAGACGAATGCTTCGACCTTCCACTGCGTAGGAACTTAGACTTCATGTGAGACATTCTTCTAGTTCTCTATTGTAATGGGAGCTCAATTTCCTCCCGCTATTATTTTCGATGCACAACCCAGCTATTATTATCTTTGTGAAAATGATATTGGCATAGCTAAGAAGGGTCCCAAGGCGAATGGGCCCGATTATTGTTCTTGACACAATCAATCAAATCAAATTCGATCCCAATCACGCACAGAAGCCTCTCTGCAAAACTCAGGAAATAAACCTTCATCGTTGATTAAACGTTTTTGAAGATCAGCAATGAAACATATTGTTCCTGGATAGGTGGCTGCATTTATTAGAATTTTGCGTAGTGGAGAATCACCAGATGTATTGCTGTACGCAAGAGGTATATTGCAGAATATTAAATCCTCGAGTGTTTCTGTCTTATCTCAGAAGTATTACATGTGTGTATCTGATCAGAAAGATAATTTTGAAGGGCTTCGGCAAGAAGACGTTCAGCAGGGACGAAACATTGAAGATGCATGCAAGGCCGTTTTACCCTCAAATAAGTTGCATAAGTTCTCGTCGTCAATATTGGCATCTTAAGGCAGCGCGACACAATATTCAACATCATTAATATTCCCAGGTGTCAGCCAGATGAGAATGATGCAGAAAATTTTCGCAGAGACGTGACTGAGAGCAATGCCTTCAGCAAGTGGCCAATGATCGCTGAGTTTTGCCTTGAAAAACGTAGAGTTCCTGCAGAGGCTATGCTTACCCGCCCTCAATTTGCATTTCTCGGCCCCGACAAGGATTGTAATATAATTCTATGGCTCGAAATCCTCCCTATGAGATGTTAGGACTGAATGGCAGAGTATCAGTTTAACAAATACTCAGAGTGAGGACTTTGCTTTCATGGCTGGTGGCTCGGCTGAAGCCTTGGCTGGCACTGTTGAAGATGACGTTGATGGGTTCGAGAATGATATGTTTGTTACCTGGCTATGATTTGTTGGCACTGATTAGTAATATAGAGATGGAACGGGGTATGGCCTACCTTAAATCGATAGTATTTTAGTTGAATTGTGAATAAGACTGAAGTTTGTTCTGAGGCTGAGCACGATAGAAAGAACCAGGATCAAGAAAAGATTTTGGATTGCTGATGAGAATAAAATGATGATGGCGCCTCGAGGAGAATAGATAAAGGTAAGACCACTGTTTACTGAAGCTAGGCGTTTGAGTTGCCGATCTGTTGGTGACATTGATACCTTGATGTGAATTTAAAGATTGGAAACATGAAGCAAGCCAAGCGAAACATAGATCGGCACTCAATCTTGGAAATCAAGTAATATCCCTGGAATAAATAGCAATTGATCTTGTGAAAGTGCCAAGGTCGAAATTCAGAAAACGTCGTGTCCAAATTTAGAGGACTAATAATAGCAGACCAAGAAAGATATCAAGGCATCAACAGTCAAGCAAATATACCAAATTCCCTCAAAAATGGACTTTGAATTCTGTCATAACCTTTAAAAAGTTCTCGTGTAGGATGCATTATGCCAAAGGAAAGAAGAAGCTCTGGAATTTTCAAATACGCTCTTTTGACTATGTAACTAGTTCTCTTGTTTGTATGAGAATGAAATTCTCTCATGACAAGCGCTTGCATAGGATTGGGTAATTAGCTCCACTCATTTCCTTCTTTTCCACTCCTCATATTCGTCAACGAGCAAAAATTCTCCCTATTCTCGATCCTGGTAACACAGATATTTGAAATCCTTAGTTGCAAGATGCATGACGCTTATGCTTGCGAAGTTCGCCAACGCGAGATGCTCCTGGCCACTTATGTTTTTCCTTGCAACATGATAAATGCGCATGAGCAACTTCTTGATAAAACTCCATATAGGTGCTAGTCCCGAAAGGCACATTATACATCGAAATGTGATTGAAATTGCTTCCGTCCCAGAGACAACAGTAGTATTGAACAATTAACCGACGGAGGGGTGAGTCCTCTGGCGTGTCGCAAAATGCAAGAGGTACATAGCGGAAAACTACTGGTAGAAGCCGCAGATCCTCTTCCTCTGCATAGTCGAAAAGATCACGGATTTGGTTTATGACGGTGTCCTGAAAAGCTGGTGCATGGAGCCTCTCTCCCAGGACGAAACATTTGAATAATTGCTCGATTCTGCGTTCTGCGTATGCCTGCTTCATGGCTTCGTTGGCATTGTCTTCCAGAGTAACATAGGCCTCTGCGCGAGAAAATTCCTTCGTGAAGATCCAGGCTAGAAAAATGCTGAAGATTGGCTCTTCTGTTCCTCTATCATCGAGCCTCACAGTTCTGTCTTTACCCCTTGGCCATGGGCTGCTACAGGCTTCCTTGAAGAAGTCCGAGTTCTCACACAGAATATATTCTGGAACCTGTATTGAAGCTTTGTTCACCCCTACAAGGACGGTAATGCTAGTGGAAAAGGAAAAGGACTTTCTATTGGGCAGTTAGCTTCGTTCTCTCATAGTCTAGGTGATTAATTTACAGGGAGAGTTTGGCCTTCTTTGCTGGAGGCTCTGAGGAAGCCATTGTAGATAGATCACTGCTGCACCGATCTGTCAGTATGGAAACATAGTAACAACTCGTTAAAGCATACATAAATAGAGAACTTACACTAGCATATAGCGACAGTGAGTGATTGAACAGGATGATCAGTATATAAGACGGTGGTGGCAGTGAAGTAGGTGATGGTGATTTCTTGTCCGAAAATGGTACTCGAAAAGAGAAGGAGTGTCTGAGGATGAGGTGAATTTGTTTTATCAGTGGCCAAATTCTAACTGAGGAGAAATTGGTGAAACTGCAGACAGTTGAGGTGTTGCAATGCTCAACGCGTCTCGATATGCGGTATGTGGTTTTGGTGTTGAATACTGTGATGTGAAATTTAGATGTGTAAGAGGATTAGATCGAGGAATGAGGTGATGAAGAAGATATCAACTGGTATGGCGATGATATATGAAAGATGGTTGGGTTTGGGTGAGGGATCATTTATATGCTCGTGAATCGTCCGAAATAGAAATTGTAAGGCTATGCCAGAGGCGCCTAAGCACCAATGCCTCACCACGTCAACTCAGCTGCCAGTCTACAGTTTACACGCTCTGTGTCTTGTCATTTTTATCATTTTTATCCTTTTTATCTTTATTTTTTACTTAGTCAACCAGCAATTTCAGTTATGGAGCAGATGCACAAGTATCTTTGAGGGTTTCAAGAGCTTTTCGCACATGCAATATTAGATGAGATATTAAATATTAACAATGGGGCCCTTTCCCCTATAAATTTATCGTGAACTAGAGATCTTCTTGAACTTTTATCTTAAAAAAAAAGAGACCATGACTGACTTCTTAAGAGCAGTATAAGCCATGAGAAATAATTTAGCATATGCATTTTGCCTGGTATTTGAAGAGGCATAAGCCAAATCAAATGCCATTTTCTAGGAAATCAAAGAGGCTTCTTTCTAGGTTGTTTACATCTCTTCTATGAGGGAACCATCAATTTGCTGTTGATATTTATGAACAGAAAGAAAAAAAAAGGAGTGACTGAAAACAATTTTGTTTTTACCAACAATAATTACAGAAGTTCAGAAGTCCCATTGTTTATCTAAAACTTCAAGCAATTAAATTCAAATCCATTAATTGACATGAAAAGCATCTACAAGTATATACGAAATGAACTCATTTAATTTTTGAATTGTACTTGTTGCTTCAACCTATGAGTTTGCCTGTAATCCTGGAACCTTGTATGTCTCTACACAGGACCCCCCGAGCTTCGCAACTTTTATAAAACATTCATTCCTTTGTTCCCTCGTACCCTGGATTCTGATTTGAGTGCTCACGATAGCAACATGGATTGTCTTCCCATGGCGCCCCTGGAGCTTCGATACCATCATGAGCAACGCTCATGTCGAGATGTGCAAGATCCATGTACAGCTGTAGACCAACTCATTAGAAATATGTAGATAATCCCAAAGAGCCATTTGCATTCTCATTGCTAACTCCCCCGAATTCTCTTCTGCATGGCACCTGCCTCCTGCCTCCTGCCTCCTGCCACAGCCGCCCAAGTTCTGGCAGCCAGGCAACAAGTCCCTATGTATTTCTCAAGTGAATCACGAATTCACCATTAACGCACAACGCGTCTTGGGAATCGTCTCAAGATAAAAAAGCACACAGTCGGCCTTTCCCTCTTACCTTTTCATCTATCTCTCATCACATCCGAACCAACATTGGGTCTTCAACTTCAAGAAAATGGCGAAGATGGACGTGATGGACGCGGATTCTGACTTATCAAACCTTGGCATATCAACTTTAACCATCGAGGACAGTGATAATGGCAATGTCAACTCTTCAATCGCTTCGGAGACTTGTCCTGGAACTTCTACCTCATCGCAAGTGCCAGATATTGACACGAGCCATTCACAAAACAGCTCAACTACCAACTCTCCCTCCCGATCTCCATCGATACGGGGCACAAGACACAGAAAGAACTCCTCGTCCGCCTCTATCACCCAATCTTGCACTTCTTCACCATCTTCCACAAAGCCGTCATCGACATCCTTCCTCTACCCAGCTTCCCGCCACCAGGTTCTAGAACATGCATTCAAACACCAAAACCTATGGCGAAAACTCATCAACATTGCCTTTCCCTACAAAGATTGGACCGTAGACATCGTTTCCCAGAAAGACGCGTTCGGTTCGAACCAGCTTGTGCTCATCTACAGCTTTGACAAGCCTCATGAAATCTCGGCGCCGCAGAGGGAGAGACTGACCATCAAAGTCAAGTCGGTTCTCGTGGCAAATGGCATCGAAGATGTCGATGTGATCGTCGACCTCAGCGATCCCCAATTTGCTTGCACCAGACCCCATCAGCTCTTCATCGACTATGATCTGGAGAAACTGGCAAAATACGGCACGGAGGACTTTCCAATGGTGGGAGCCAATATCGGACAGGGAGACGATCGGACAGGATCCCTGAGCGGATACATCTCGATTGACGGCCCCTGTGCGGGACGCTACGCATTGGCATGTAATCATGTCGTCTTTCTTGAGGAGTCGCGGTTTCAGGACGTAGCTTATTTGTCATCTGCATTCAAGTCTATAGAAGCCTCCGATACTTCAAGCACCGACAAATACGAAGGCAAAATCAAAGACGAAGGTTATGACGACGACGACGAAGATGATATCGACGATGAGGACAAGAGAATAGGCCCGATCACATACCCAAGCAACCGTGCGCTCCGACCTCTACGAGACAGACTCATACAACAATACGCCGCCGAAATCGCAAGCTTGCCAGATGCGAAGAACGATCCCAAGAATGTGGGCTGGCCCAGCGGATGCAGATGGAGAACCATCTTTGAATCGATGATGCGCGATGATGAACTTGTAGCCCGGGGTTTGGCTCCGCTCAGCGAGTTTCCCCGAGGAGAAGAGGAGCTACGGGTGAACCCTCCCTGCGCGAAGATCCTCAACAAAGCGTATGGAATCCTCCCCGTGGCGCGGCCTCTGGGGGAAATTGCACTGGGCTCTGGCTGTCGAGGATTTAAAGAGGAACAGTTCGACTGGAGCTTGATTAAGATGAATAGTTATCGGTTCGGAAAAGACCAGAGCCGTGCGAAGAACATTGTAAGTATCGTCTATCCCCCACCTCCTGCGGATTGATCAGCACTCTCGCTGACAAGACGACATAGTTGCCCCCAGTTGCTCTTTCCGAGAAGGCCCTCGCCGCTTTCGACGCCGGGTTGCCCAACCACCTACACCTCTCAGCTACGCTGGACGCCTCGGCCATTCACCTCCGCAGTTTCCGCACCAAGGCACAGATCGAAGAAGCTAGAGCCAGCGCCGACGAATCCCGCCTGCGCGTCCTCAAATTCGGCGGCAGAAGCGGATGGACGGCTGGGAATATCAACGCCTTCGCATCATATCACTGGGCATCTGTGCGGGGGTCGGTCGTGCAGATATCGGTGCTGGGGCTGGTGGAGGAGGAGGACTTTGGGCTGCCGGGGGACAGTGGGAGTCTGGTCTTCGACCGCTTCGGTGACGTCGTCGGCGTGCTGTTCTCGGGATCGGGGCAGTTTGAGGGCAGGACGAAGACGTATCTTATGCCGATGGAGTCGCTGCTGGAGAACATCAAGTGGTCAGCGTACGCGAGCAGAGCCGAGATGGATTGGTTTGAGACGGAGGAGCAGAAGGCGCAGAGGGAGGCGGAGGAGCGTAGATGTGAGGAGGAGAAGGGAGAGGAACGGGAAAGGGTCCCCGATGAATGGTGAACAAAAGTTCATCTGCAGATACTCGGAAAGGAAGGACTATGAATCGATGGGGATTTTGTCTTCGAGACACTAATACACAAATCGACCCAGATCAGACTAAATGCATGCATTCTGCCATTTCCAAACACTTGCTATGGGCTAATGACTACGCAAGCATGTGCCGTGAGCCATATTGATGGGTTCCTTTCGTTCTAATCTGTAGAAAACGCTTATTTTCTCTTCTCTTCTCTTCTCGTCGTGATGCTGAATTTATCCCTCAACGACCATCACGTATAGACGCAAACGACCCTACTTAGAATGAGTTGCTGTCTTAATGCTAGAACTCATCCCGTAGCTCGTCCCTTAAATATCTCTTCGAGTCATTGTTTAGAAGACCCCACGGCCTTGCCACTATCTAACGAAGTGCGAATACAGGGAGGCTTAGGCGCTTGATCCTAGTCGTATGCAGCTGATCGATACATGTGCTTCCTACAACGCGCAAAACAAGGTGACATCTGCTGCGCAGCTGTTCGTGTCCCATTGTGGTCCTACCATGTACCATGCCCCTGTGTCGTCCTAGCCCTGCGGGATCGTGCCGTCCACCTAGCACTATGTATTTGTGTGGAAATAACAATATACTACGTAGTTCCGCATGTCTTCTCTAGGAGTATAGCCTGTGGCTTCGCCGACGTCGTCTTCATCGTGGCACACGGTGCCGATTTTCGCTCCCTCTTGCTAAATTTCCCAAGCCGTCTTCCCGGTAGTTCTAGCGAACTCAGCTCTAGTCGATTCTGATTCGAAAACGTCATCCGTGGTGATGAATGTCGTTGGAAATTGGAGTAACGTTCTTCCCGCTCCTATATGTTCTTCCGAAAGCATTAGGATCGCTCTTCCGCATACTTTCTTGCCCATTATTAAAACCGTAAGACCGATCCCCACGATTGTACCTGCCAGAGATTCAACAGGCTTGATAATTTATGAGGCATTTAGAGGAAATTGCAGGGTATAATTATATTAGACATGAAGATTTATCGCTCGCTGTACTTGCTATCTAGTTGTCCTATGATAATGTGCTGCGCTCACGTGATACCCCTATCATAACCCACCACGTTCGTTGCCCATTTCATCGTGATTGAATTCCGATCTCCTCATGCAAAAGTCGCTCCTCAATCCTCGTTATCGGAAAGTCATGCTCGCAGTTCCCCTCATGCAAAAGTCGCTCCTCAATTCCACTCATCCAAAGTCATGCTTGCAGTTCCCGTCATCCAAAAGTCGCTCCTCAATTCCCGTTATTGGAAAGTCGTGCTTGCAGTTCCCCTCATGCAAAAGTCGCTCCTCAATTCCACTCATCCAAAAGTCGTGCTTGCAGTTCCCCTCATCCAAAAGTCATTGTGCACTCCCCATCATCCGAAAGTCGTCCCTCCAGTCCCTCTCCCAAAATTGCTGTAGCCAAGATTCGTACTCAACCTCCTCCCTCTCTCGCCGGGCCCTATGCTACTACCGCGGAGACCAATCGGACTGGACATGCGTCTCCGGACGCTTGCGACGCCAAGCCGGTGCTGGCGATCTAGTGGCGGGCCATCGACGGTGTTGATTGCCTCTTCCGCATCGCTCTCAGTCAAGAATTCGTCTCCGTCTATGATCGCTCCAGCGTCGTCTTCAACATACACGCATTCATCCTCATCACTGCTGTCTTCGTCGTCGTCGCTGTCGCTGACTTTGTTAAACCCGTCCATCTCCACAAGGCAAAATATCGGTATCGCGCCAATGATCGCAATGATTCCTAACATCCACCACGCCACAATCACATATCCCCTCTCCAATCCCCAAGTAAAGGCCGTGCCTGCTAAGAATGGCCCAGCGGCTCTCCCCACAGCCGACATGGTTGTAGCAACTCCATTAAGCGTGCCAAGCAGCCTCATGCTCCCCGCCGAGTTCGTCAGGCATATCATGGAGCACGGGAACATGAAGATGCCGACGCAAGCCTTGACGGCCATGATCGCAAGCATCGTCGCCTGCTGTGTCGTCTCGTCCCGAATCAATGCCGTGTAGGGCGTCGCGAACATGACGGTCGGGATAATCACCGCACAGACACGGTAGCTCGCCAGAACGCCAAAACGGTTGACAACGACCGGGAAGACGAAGAATTGCACGATCCCGGCAGTAATCCCGTAGAGTGTGAAGAGGGTGCCGATGCGTGAGGAGGAGATGCCGAAGCCGCCGGTGAACTTGAAGAAGGAAACAGCAGACGAGGTGGGGCGCGGGTGGTGCATGAAGATGGGGAGGAGCTGATCAAAGGCCATGCTGTGGAGGGCGAGGAAGGTGTAGGAGAGGAGGTTGAGGGTGGATTGGGTGTTGAAGACTTCCCAGACCGAGGGTGGTGCATGGACGGGGTGAGTAGGCCTATGCGAGCTTGGATCGAATGGCCGGCTGGAATCCAGGGAATTGTTCCGTGAATGAGTATGGTGCAACAGAGCAGCGCTGAGTTCGTCATCGTCGTAATCTGGGTTGTGTTTCCGGCCTTTTGGTGGCTTGACGCATTGCATGATTTTTTGCCCAAGGGCAATGCCATAGTCGGGCATGTGCTGCCGCGTTTCGAGGGTTTCTTTCATGAAGAGGAAGCCAACTAGGATTCCAATGGCGAAGAAGACGGCCGCAATGAGATTGGGGAGCAGAAATGGGAATGCGGTGAAGAGTTTGCTGTTTTCAAAGAGACCTGGGAGATTGACAGCAGGACTGGCGAAGAAACCGCCGAATGCTGGACCGAGGACTGAGCCGATGGACCAGACGAGAGGCATGATGGAGAAAGCGCGAGGCTGGAGTACCTTTTCGGGGACCATCTCAGCGACCATGGTTCTGATTATGCCCACGTTACCATTGCCGGCCCCCGAGAGTGCTCTTGCTGCAATGGCCCAGGGCAAAGAGGTCGAGAAGCCCCAGAGGATGCTCAAAATCATGGTCGACGTAAGGCCCATCAGAATCATCTGCTTTCGGCCCAGAGCGTCAGATGCGCGACCCCATACTATGGCTGTGCAGCACTGGCTCATGCTGAAGACAGCACTGGTGATTCCTCGAGACTCGTCAGCTGGAAGCCTGGATGGTGGATGATGGATGATCACATACCGGCCCATTTGGCTACCTCTTTCTTTTCCACGCCGAAACTTTCTATCATCTCAGGCTTTTCCATGTCAGGAACAATCAAGAAGTAGTCGTGGCCTTGATTCGGGCTCAGCTCGGGAAGCAACGTACAAGATACGGGAAGACGCTGGTGGCCGCGATGGGCTCTGCAAATCTACATATTGCTGGAATGGTTTTAGCAATTATGGCATGCTCCTTGAATGATTCCCAACATCAGATAATAATAAGATAATAATAAGATAATAATATAATAACATACCCAAAATGGCGAGTTGCTGAACGGGCAACTTCGGCGGACCCCGTGACACCTTCCCCATCTTTACGGCAGCACGGCCTCCTCTCTCTCTCCAATAACGGTCTGCCGAGTGTAGCCTCGCTCTTCTTTAGGCTCTATTAAGTATATTCTGATAATGATGATGATGATGATGATGATAATAATAATAAATTAATCCGCAAATGATATATAGTCTAGAATGCGGAGAATGCGGAGAAAGAGCAGAAAGAGAAGAAGGAGAAGACAGACGTTGGACAAAGTTTGAGTCAATCACCACTTACAAGCTTACAAGCTAGAGGGATCTCTGCAATGCATGCATGCACTGCACAATAATGCACATGTTAATCCCAGCACAGAAGATTGAGATTATGGATTATGGGATTATGAAGATGGAGATGGGGACGGAGAAGAGAGGGGAAGCCTGAAGGGACATTACAAAGCACAGTCGTGTAGCCGTGTAGCCGTGTAGCATCAACTGAAGAAACTTGCCCAATCAGAGCGAAGAACTAGCATCTAAAAGACCATCCAAAAGACCAAAAGAAGACATCCGTTATCGCGATCGACATCACGTGCGGACCCTTTTCCTTTCCTTTCCCCTCTCGCTATCGTATCGTTATCGTTATCGTTATGGTTATCGTTATCGAGCGGACGTGTTCAAGCGAAGAGAAGAATATTGAAAACTACATGTACGACAATAGCCAACATTATCTTAACAAAAAGGCCGGATGGTGTAGTTGGTTATCACGTGTCCTTAACAATGTCACATGACTTGTTCGGACAAGGTCCTGGGATCGAACCCCAGTCTGGTCATTTATTTTACCTTTTGCCTCCTTCTCTTGCCCCTTCATATTTTTTGGTTTGCAATTTCACTGCATTCGAGGTCCGGAGAAGGGAAATCGAGAGCGTAGAACGAAGACTTATTGGAATTCGCTTCCTTTTCTGGTGAACTCCACTCTAACGATGCATACGTGATGAAGGAGGGCAACTCCGAATACCGACGCTAACCGCTGTTGGAAGGTCGAAGCAGTAGAGAAGTAGAGCAGATCCGACGATTACCAATTGCCCTCCATTGAAGAGACCTTTCACTTTCTGAATATCTTATATCTTCATTTTCATATATCTATATCTGTATATCTGTATTCTGTATTCTGTATATCTTCACATGCATCTATATATGTTGAGTGAAGAGATGCGAATAGTCGCTGAATAATCCATCATCGCTGTTATTGTTGCTACCTTGCCGGGTAAGATACAGCGCCATATAGTAAGTGAATCCCCACGCCCTCGACAGCAGCTACACCATAATACCTATGCCTCGAGCCTCTTGGTTGACCTCCCTCCCACAGTAAAGCTGCCTACAAGCTTATTTGTGCTTCAAATAGCTAACAAGCACCTCAGTGCTGAAATACTGAGCCTCATCACTCTCCGTCCACCGGCCTTCCCTGACTCATTGGACGCGACGGCATCATGGGCTCCAATGAGCAAACTCCCCTCATCACCGCCCCGACCTTTCGACGTATTCGACAGCCTCGAAGCTCGTCCAGCATCGCGAAACGTTTCTGCGGCATTGCCATAGGATCCTCGCTCCTTGCCCTCATCTTCCTCGGTTTCCTTCCTGCGCTGTTTCTCGGCGGAGATTCCAACCATGGCCCGCCTTCTCACGGACATCACGGACATCCTACACGCCCATCTCGCCCAAATGGAAGCTTTACAAACGGGCAACTAGAGGCCTTGCTCCTGGATTGGCCAAGCACCGACAAGCTGTCCGAGTGGAGCAGATACTACACCGCAGGACCACATCTCGCCGGCGCAAATATCAGCCAGGCTATCTGGACGATGGAGAAATGGCAGGAGTTTGGAATCACGCATACAAACATTGCCCCATACGATGTGCACCTCAATTATCCGCTTGGCCACAGACTTGCGTTGTATGAGAATTCCAGCAACACCTCGAAATCTCATCACGACGAGGGCGATTGGAAGGTTAGATTTGAGGCATCTCTTGAAGAGGATGTCCTCGAGGAAGATCCAACCACTGGCGCCGTCAATAGGATTCCGACCTTCCATGGATATTCAGCGAGTGGCAATGTCACTGCTCAATACGTATATGTCAACTATGGTACCTACCAAGACTTCGAGGACCTCATCAAGGCCAACGTGAGTCTGAAAGGCTACATTGCTATTGCAAAATACGGTGGAATCTTCAGAGGCTTAAAGGTCAAGCGTGCACAGGAGCTTGGTATGATCGGAACAATCATCTACACGGATCCGGGAGATGATCATGCACCATTACACGACGCATCTGCGGACTATCCCGACGGGCCCTTCCGCAATCCGTCCAGCGTCCAACGAGGAAGCACCCAATTCTTATCCATCGCCCCCGGGGATCCAACAACTATCGGCAGGCCATCATTGCCTGGTGTACCTCGCGATGATCCTGCTCTGTCCATCCCCACCATACCCTCTATCCCCATCTCCTACGCCGATGCGATTCCTATCCTCAAAGCACTCAACGGTCATGGCCCAACTCCGAAGGACCTCAACAAATACTGGGATCGCAACCTCGGTCTCTTAGGGCAGGGAGTGAACTACAATGTTGGGCCATCGCCGGCTGGCCTTGTGCTTAATCTGGTGAACGAGCAAGACTACAAGATAACGCCCATCTGGAACGTCATCGGCGTCATTAATGGCACTCTGCCAGACGAAGTCATCGTCGTCGGCAACCATCGCGACGCCTGGATTGTCGGCGGCGCTGCTGATCCCAATTCCGGCTCTGCGGCTCTCATGGAAGTCGTCCGCGGCTTCGGCCACGCTGTGAAGCAAGGCTGGAAACCGCTCCGGACCATTGTATTTGCATCTTGGGACGGTGAAGAGTACGGATTGATTGGCAGTACGGAGTGGGTAGAGGAGTACCTCCCATGGCTTAGCGCTGCGAGTGTCAGCTATGTGAACATTGACGTCGGCTGTTCCGGGCCAGAGTTCATCGCCGCTGCCTCGCCGCTGCTGAACAACCTCATCTACGAAGTCACGGGTATGGTGCAGTCGCCGAACCAAAGCGTCAAGGGACAGACTCTGCGAGATGTCTGGTCCGGGGATATCCACACCATGGGCTCTGGGTCCGATTTCACAGCTTTCCAGGACTATGCGGGCATTCCTTCCCTTGATTTTGGCTTTACAGCCTCGGCTGATTCTGCCGTCTATCACTACCATTCAAACTACGATAGCTACCACTGGATGGAGACGTATGGGGATCCCGGATGGCACTACCACGCCGCCGCAGCTAAAGTCCTGGGCCTGCTGGTCGCGAAGCTGTCGCAAGCGCCGCTGGCGCCCCTGAACACGAGTGACTATGGCAGAGCGCTGAAGCAATATATCAAGCAGCTAGAGGATAAGTTGGATGTCAAGCAGGAGAATTCAGAGACTCTTCGGTTCCGGCCTGCCGTGGACCTGTCTATCTCGACCTCCGATGATCTCGCATATCTCCATCCCTTCCTGCAGGATCTGCAGGACTCGGCGAGCGCATTCCTCGAGAACGCGGAGAGCTTTGATGGCTTCGTGGCGGAGCTGAGGGAGAGGGCCGGCGACGACATCCCCTGGTGGAAGTGGTGGTCCCGCCTCAAGCTCTACATCCAGATCCGCAAGGCCAACCGGCAGCTTAGGATGCTGGAGCGGCAGTTCTTGTACGAGGAGGGCCTCGATGGGAGGAATTGGTTCAAGCATGTCATCTTTGCACCGGGGATCTGGACGGGGTATTCGGGTGGTAAGTAGTCCTGACAGCCCATCGTACACTGGATTGCTGACTGACGATCATCGTAGCTGTTTTCCCGGGCTTGGCGGAGGCGATCGACACAGTCGATTTTGAGGCGGCGGTGCGCTGGATCGGGATCATTAAGGGGAGGATCGAGCGTGCGACGAAGAGTTTGGAGGTTTGATAGCGTAGCGAGCGCAGCTGAGGTGGCGTTGATTTGGGATATATGTACCTGAGTTTGGACTCGTGGTACTTTAATGCGTGGCTCTGCCTTGGAGTTAGTGGATGAGCGGGGCCATCTGAATGGCTTCCTCGGATGTGATCAATGCGATGGAAGATACGACATTAGCATCAGGGCGTCACAACGAACACATGATCTTGAATGACTGATATGCTGAAATGGGTATGTGAGACCTGAACCACCGCCGCTATCCACAACCTCAAGACCTCGGGCGATCAACACCTAGTCACCTACACACAACTCCCCCCTCTCTCTTTCTCCCCCATTCTTTTCTCTGCGACGCCATTCTTCAGATGCCATCCTTTGACCTTCGAAGGCCGTCAGTCACTACGCGCCCAACGTCTCCAACGCCGCCCTCAGCTCCTTAACCGCCGTCTCTGCATCCTCAAAGTTCAACGCCGAGATGGCCCATCGCGCATGCTTCTGCGCCTTCGCAATCGCCACATCGTCAGGCTCGAATTTCTGCCGCGGCGCCTGCTGCGCATGCCGCGCAGGCGCTGGGGCCGCAACAGGCGGCGCGACGGCCGGCACGGGTGTGTACCCCGGCGTCGAATATTCGCTGTATCCGTGTCCTGGCGGCTTCGGCGGCTGGTAGGGGCTTTGCGTGGTCGGTGGCGGTGCAGGAGGGCTTGGGAAGTCCACAGCGGGAGCGGAGAAGGGGTGAGTGTCTCTGGGCGGACTGGCGGTGGTTGTGCGCGGGGACGGGGCGGGCGGCTGGTTCGTGGGGATGTCGGTGGGAGCCGCGGGAGGGGTGGGGGCGCGCACGGTCGTCGGCACGGAGGGGAAGTAGCCGCCGCCTATGGAGTCGGTGCTGTCTCTTGCGGAGCCGGGAAGAGGGGGCTCTATCGGCGAAATGTCGTAGGGGCTGGAGGAGGGTGCGGGAGCTGTGGGGGTCTGTGGAGTCGGGGTGGGCGTGTGCAGCGAGGACAGTTGATCCTGCTCGTCGGGGACTTCTTGGATGCTCGGCGGTGGTGGGTACGACGGGACGTGGCCGTTCAGCTGTTGTACCTCGGGGTCGTTGGGATCGAGCCGCGCTTCGGGTTCTGGGGTAGGTTCGGGGGCGGGGTTTGATTCGTTGGGGTCTTTGCCTTCTTTTATTGCCTTTACGACGCGGACGGCATTCCATTTTGCGTAGCGTATTTTGGATTGGATTTCCGTATCGGGCTCCCCCCAGATATTCAAGAGCTCGAGGAAGGTGGAGGCAGCGAGGAAGGTATCTGCTGTTTGCCTGTGGAGGTCAGTCACCAAGACCCAGCGAGCGTCTATTGGACTGGGACGTACTTTGTGACTTTGTTTGCTTGAACGGCCCTGTCTGCTCGTTCAAAGGTCTCCAGGCCAAACTGCTCGACATAGACCTGTCCGGCCGTGTCGTCTACTATCGCATCATCGTTTGCATATTTGCTTTTGGTCTGTCGTCATGTCATTGTCAGATAACCAAACCCAAGAATGCAGAGCTTTCAGACCTACCTGCTCCAACTTGTCCATCAGTCTTGTGGTATACTGTAGACATTCTGCGTCGGTGTTATGAAGGCCTCTTGCTAGCAATTGGTTGACAATCCAGTATTCGCCTGTCTAAGATGTCAGGGGAGGCATATGCATATCATGACTGAGAACAGCTTACACCAGTATGCGATTGCCGGCTTCACTTTCTCCAGCTGCGCCGCCCTCTGCGCAAAGCGGGTGATGTCTGCTGTTGTCTTGAGCTTGGCGGGGAGCTGCGCAGCCATGGCGCCGAGGTTATTGCTCCTGTCTATGAAGAGCTGGGTCGTTGAATGCAAGTAGCTGATATGGGTGCTGTTCTGCGCCTGAGGACAAACGTGAAGAGTGTGAAGAGTGTGAAGAGTGTGAAGATGTCTGAAGTATCAAGATGTGAAGATGTCTGAAGATGTGGTGTTTGACAGAGAGACAAAGTCAACAGAGCGTCCCCTCCTGACGTACCCAGGAAGGTACCAATGTATCATCTCGTGGAGGTTGAGTGGTGAGTGCACAGACCAACAGACCCTTGTCCCCTAGGCATTACCCCAGGATTCGGATTATCCATTGTTCCGTAATATATGTACCAAATGTACCTCGCTGTACCCAGAAATGTGGCCACAACAACGGGAAGAAGGACAACTTGTCGATATAACACATATAACACATACCACACAATGAAGGGACTGTGATCCTCCTCAGAATATACTCATCTACTCTTGCTATATCAATCTCACATCTCAGCCTACTACCCTCTCCACAGTGTCGTGATCTCATAATGATATACACAGGAGCTCTAGCAGCTGTGGGAGCTGCTGCTGCTTTGCTCCTCGCCTCACCAGCAAGCGCCGCGGGCCTCTATCCAAAGAGCTCAGCCGTTCTGCAAGTCGATGCCAAGAACTACGACAGACTCATTGCCAAATCCAATTATACCTCTGTGAGTTTCGTTTCGATCACTGCTATGTTATATTTTACTGACTATTCTTATTCTTCAGATCGTCGAATTCTACGCTCCATGGTGCGGCCACTGCAAGAACCTCCAGCCAGCCTACGAAAACGCCGCCAAGAGGCTGGCTGGCCTCGCCAAGGTCGCAGCTGTCAACTGCGATGATGATGCCAATAAACAGTTCTGCGGAACTATGGGAGTTCAGGGTTTCCCGACATTGAAGATTGTCAAGCCCGGAAAGAAGCCAGGAAGACCAGTCGTTGAGGATTATCAAGGAGCCCGTGAGGCCAAGGCCATCATCGATGCCGTCACATCGAAGATTACGAACCATGTGACAAAGCTTACGGATAAGGACCTGGAGACTTTCCTGGCCGAGAATAATGATACGGCAAAGGCTATTCTGTTCACCGAGAAGGGCGCCACAAGCTCTCTATGGAAGGCCGTTGCGATTGATTTCCTAGGAAGCATCAAGGTGGCCCAGATCAGGAATAAGGAGACGGCGTCTGCTGAGCTTTTCGGTATCAAGAAGTTCCCAACCATTGTTCTTCTACCGGGCGGGACGACAGAAGCTATCACTTATGATTCCGAGATGAAGAAGGACGCCATTACGTCGTTCCTCTCTCAAGTCCATCCACCAAACCCAGATCCAGCACCTCCAAAGACCAAGGTGCCCAAGGAGAAGAAGGCAGAGAGTAATGCAGAGAAGAAGGCAGAGAAGAAGGCGGAGAAGAAGGAACAAAAGAAGGAGGCCGAAGCCGCCAAGGAGTCGTTCGAGTCATCATCTGCTTCCCATAAGTCTTCAGAGGCTTCTTCTGCTGCTGCGTCCGCGACAGCTGAGACGCTGGTTGAAGATTCCAAGCCGACCGAATCACCCAGCCCAGAGGTCGAAGCCGAGAAGCCAATTACACTTGAAGAGACTACACCACCCATCCCAGTCATCACTGACGCGAAAGAACTAGCCGCGGCCTGTCTGGCCCCCAAGGCCGGAACCTGCGTCCTAGCTTTCATTCCCTCTGCCCGCGGCGACATCGCTGTGCAGGGTATCAGTAGCCTCGCCGAGGTCGCTGAAAAGTACAGCAAACTTAAGCGCAACATCTTCCCATTGTATACTATCCCAGAGGAAACCGAAGGCTCGTCCGAACTGAAGGCAACGCTCGGTCTCACCGGCGAAGTCGAGATCGTCGCCATCAATGCCAAGAGAGGCTGGATGAGAAAATACTCCGGATCCGAATACGGACAAGAAGCAATCGAGAACTGGATCGATGCCATCAGAATGGGCGAGGGCGAGAAGACAATCCTCCCCGGTATTCTCATCGGCAAGACTCCAGAAGTGGTACCAGAGCCAAGCACTGCCGAGTCAGCGCCTGATGCTACGCCAGAACCGTTCGAGGAGCCGCAATCTACAGAGGCTGTCACGCCTGAGGAACCGGCGGAGCCAACTCCCGAGGCCGATCCTGAGAGTACCCCGACGGCTGAGGATATCCCAAGTACGGCTGCTGAGACGACTACTTCGACTGCTGAGGAAGCAGAACCGGAGAAGACGGCGCCGGCGCATAATGAGCTATAGTGCCGCAATTATCTGTCTTCCTTCAGTCAATTGTGCAAGGACAAGCAGTGTCAATTCGTGATGCGTGTATAACAAATGGCGATAGCAAAAGCATCATCATTCCCAATGACTATTTTGCCTCCCTATCTCGTGACTTTGTACAAGATTCTTGACGCCCAACTCCATGACTCCCATAACATGCACGTAACTACCTGCTCTTATCCTCATACGGCGCTCCCCGCCAAAACCTTCTTGCCCTGCCTCCTCACCACATTATCCATAATACTCCTCACCTGCTTGCAGCCATCCACCCCAACCGCAAGCATGCCCTCCAACCTCCCCAACTGCACCCTCGACTCCATCACACACACGGCGACCTTATCGCTCTCCCCCAGCGTCGCGACCGTCAGGAACGGCAACTCCTGCTCCTCCAGCAGATTCAGATCGAGCAGCGGATCGGCGGCCTCGTCGTTCGACGCGTACGACGACGTCGAGCCGGCCGTGCACGCGCAGATGTAGTCCGGCATCGGCACGCCCGCGTCGATGAGCGCGAGCGTGCTGGCGTTGAGCAGCGCCGCCAGCAGCGACCCGTCGAGCGACAGCACCTGCAGCGCGATTGAGATCGTGCTGTGCGGGTACAGGTGCGTGAACAGCGCGCTGCTGAACGTCGACGCGATCGTCAGCTGCATCTCTGAGATCCTCCTGCGATCCGCGTTAGCAACTGCTGCTCAGAGGGGGGCGTGGGTGGAGGCGCCGCACTTGTCGCCCTTCATCCTCTTCTTCCTGTCCGTCCCGCTGAACCCCGCGATCCCAATCTCGACCAGCACGACGGCCTCGCCGCTGCCGCCGGCGGCCTGCGCGCCGCGCTTCCCCTCCGACGGCCCCGTCACGGTGCAGATCACCTTCGTGTTGCCCATCTCGAGGTACGAGGAGCCGTCGGCGGCGGGCTGCACGGAGATGGACGCGGTCAGCCGGCGCAGCTCGTTCCACCGGCGGCCGTCGAGGCGCAGGAGTGCAAGGGAGTAGGAGGATGTGTCGAGAGGCATTTTGGCGTATTCGTGCGTGTGGGATGGTGTAGTTGATGGGGATGTGGGGTTGGCCTGCGATTGCGATGCGATGTCCAAAAAGTTGGAGGAAGATAAAGTCGCGCCGGATAAGATAAGATTAGATTCGATCCCTCTAATGGCGATTTCTCAATGAATTCAAATTTGAGAGCCTCAGGAAACGAAACAAGGAATCTTAATCTGGAGGGATATTTTACAAAGCAATAGTTCATTGGTGGAGAGGCATGATAGTCTTTGTATTTTTTTATTTTTTTTTGCTACTTTTTGTACTAGTACATTAGGGAGAGGAGATATATTGTCATACAATCCATCCTCAGCTCAGAATTGAACTCGCTGCGACCCTATCCTAAGTGTCCCAATACCAGCTGTCCTTCCAGCAGTCTTATCTCTACCCTACTTAATATCTCATATATCTCACATCTATCATCAGTGTCTGACAAGGCACATCTTGCCTTCAGTTAACGTAATTGGCTGAGTCAAGAAATCTACTTCCTGTTTTGTCGGTTCGACAAAATTTGGACCATGCGGATGAAGATGTTGAGGAAGTCAAGTTCAATGCTATAGAGTAGTTAGCATTTGAATTCTTACACCAAGACGAATTGGATTTCACATACCTGATGCTCTCATTGACTGGATCCTTCTTGATAAGACCGCGCTCAGCAAGACGTGCGTGTTGCAGGACCTTCTGAACATCATAGAGAGTGAAGCCACCGAAGACAACCAAGCCACCATAGAGCCAGAGGTTCTCAGTGAATGCAAGGGTGCGGACAGCAGTTGCTGGGAGAACGAGAGGAGCGAAACCAGAGACGGCGACGATAGCGACACCGGCGAGGAGAGGTCCACCGAGATAGAGGTACTTGTCAGTCTTGGCTGTGGCACCAACGAAGGCGATTGAACCCATCATAGCAACCGTATAGAGACCAGCGCGGGCCATGATTGCCGGCGGTGCCATAAACATGAGAGGAGCGATGAAAGCAGCTTGCGTGACGTTGAAAGCGGTCCAAAGAGCATATTTCTGGACGTAGTTCGATGGATCCGTAGCCCTCGTTCCGTACATTGTCGCAAAAGATAATCCGAGGCCTCCGATCATGATGATCCATGGGTTCGTAGCCATAATGCGGTAGACGAAGCCAGACTGGTACATGGCTCTCGCCGCAATCCCGATGATCCCAACGCCCAACCCAGTGTGCAAAAATGTCTGATTCAGATAGGCGCGCTCGAACGGCGGCATTCCTCCATCCTCCCGAGTCTCGCGGTTGAACACCAGGTTGATGGCCAGAAGAGTGCCGCCGAACATGGCGCCTCCTACCAGCATGCGCCTGAGGAGACTCCCGCTGGCGGTCGGGATCGCAGGTTGCTGGACATTGTATGCGCGAGCCTGTTGAAAGACTCTCTTGATGATCGGCGAGTTCTTGAGCGGCGCGGTGGCGCGAGATGTGAAGAAGGCATTCGCAGGTTTGGTGCTATGGAATGCTCGGACCGGGGCGGATTTGAAAGCAGTCTTCGAGACGCTGGAGAGGGTGCTGGTCAGCCGGAGTGGCTGGCGGACGGCAAAGGACATCTTGAAGTGCTTTTGATGTAAGGCACTCAGCTGAGATGTGGTGTTGCCGAAGAAAGGTGGTGAAGGCGAAGGTGAAGGCGATGGGATAATGTACTGTCAATGAGTAGGTTGGTGGTGATGACGTTCCCTTCCGAAAGCTGCCAAGATATGGAAGCTGACATGGAAGCTCGGAGAAGGAGCCTTTTAAATCCGGGCACCACGGATTGTTTCCCGTGGAAAAATGTGCCACTGGAAAATGTGTCGACCACGTGACTCCATCCCCCTGTGGCCCTGTTAAATCATTAAATCTCTACTTTAGCTTTACCGTCTAGCCTATTTCTACCTACTAATCGTCGGATCCGCCTAGTCACTTCGCTCCAGTTTAAGTAAGCAAACTGTCCTGCGTAAGCAAACTGTCCCGCTTCGAACTTTTATGTACCTTTACATAGTTGCTTATACATAAAGGTACTTGGATAGAAATATTCAATTTTCTATCTCATGTATATACGTGCTGAGATAGCAAAACTGCCTCCATAAGTATCTTTACATACAAATTACTAGCAAAACTACACGGAACAGTTTGCTTAGGGGGGACAGTTTGCTTACTCCGACTAGGTCCGACGATTATTAATCTACCGAATTACTTAATATAAGAAGTCCGTCTACTTCCACTTATGCCTTATATTTTATACTACTATTACCCTTATTCATTATTATATACTATCTTATTAATAGAGTAATAGTAATAATATACTTTATTTTTAATAAGAAATTAAATATATCTTTTTCGAATATTGAAGAAGGGGTTTATCAAATCCAGTGACGGACTCGCAGTTTTGATAAATGCAGTTGCTGGCAGCTATCAGCCACTCAACCACCCAATTGTCCTTCAGGTGCTCTGGGAATGAGCCAGACACGACATCTATGCGCCAGCCATCCTACCTGGAGACTGTATGTGTTTCTGAGCAGGGTCTAGCACCCAGACACCACTGGCCACGATCGCGACCCTCATCCTCTCATCCTCAAAGTAGGTGGCTGAATGGCTGGCAGCTCCAAGTACTGAGGACCGCGCTCAGTGGCTAGAGTTATCAAAAACAGAACTGGATTCAGGGAACCCATTGCAGGAACTTGGGACGAAACTCACAACATCTGTTACGGGGAAAGCCAAACAGCAGAACAGACACCGAAAGTAGAATATAGGTGAATTTAGCATTGGAGGTAAATTTATTTGTTTATATAAATGTTTGCATCTTCGACTTATTCTCTCCTTCCTTCTTACATATCAGTCAACTTTGAAGACAGCTCGCAGTTGGCTTCAGCATAGTTCCTTGCAAAGTCCTATTCAATACACCACTCCACTCGCATTGCTTCATATCAGCAACTGCTTCACGATGTCTTTTTCCGATGTCCACAGCAATGTTGGTGGTCACCAACTTCAACTTCATCAAGGCGGTGGTTTGCCGCTGTCTGAAACTGCATCCAAAATGGAACACTTGAACGTCACTCCAAACTCCATTCCAACTACCGAAGTTCCGGATACGAAGGCTTCCGCTTTCACTACGTTCGAGACCAATCCCCTTAGCTTTTCAGCGTAAGTGGCTTTTAACGTTTTAAAAATGTGCAATACTGATCCTCTACACAGCTCCTTTGGCGATCAAATGGTTGACTTCTACGTTGGAGAGTCTCGCACAAAGTTCAGAGACTATAAAAAGCTTATCTGCGAGAAAATCCCAGTCTTTTTGAATTGTTTTGATGGCCGCTTTGCCGAATCACTCATCGACTCCGTCAACCTACCAGAGGATGGTCCCTTCGTCTTCGATCAGGTTCTCAAATGGATTTTTTCGGGCCGTCTCGAATATTTCTATGGATATGACAAGAAATGGAAGTCACTCTGCTCTATCCCGGACTGCGCCGAATGGATCTACAACAGGATCTACGTCTTCGCGGCGAAGTATTTGATTGAGGATCTTCAGGACCATGCTATCAGTTCCATCATTTTTTCATATACGAACGACGCAAACTGTGTCACCATGGCTGCTTTGACTTATATCTATTCGAATACGACAGATGGTTCGCCTTTACGGCGGTTTCTAGCCCTGAGCGTGGTTGATAAGGTTTTCCATGATCTTCAATTCTCAGGCTGGTGCTCTCGTGGTTCTCCTGCTAGCAGTGCTTGTCACCTGAATCGGGATGGACTTAAGGATCTATTTGAAGAATGGCCTGAATTTGCAGTTGACTATCACGATGCATTAGTCGATATAGGAAAAAAGCATACACGTAAGGACTGTTCGGTTGGTCCGCCTGATGAAGATGATGGATACTTTTGTGAAGTATCACAATGGGAAGGTCGCTACATTGTATCTGAATGGCTTTGTATGCCTGGCGACGTCGGATGTGGTTCAAAGAAGAGCAACGACTACGCCTACCAAAGGGCCCCTTTTCACAATAGGGATAGCCTCTTGAAGGTCTCTTGCCAGCACCACAAACATGCTGCGAATGTACCTTGCACAGTTCCGAACCTGTACGCAGGGTACGAGCACCTTCGTCGCCTCAAGAGCATGGTTTCTAAAGTTCCAGCTGCGGAGCCGTCAGTTGACCTTTCATTTCCCTAGTCTATTCTGCAGCCTTAGGAATTGCTTATAAATATCTAGAAAAAACGACCCCACAGAGTTCTCTACTTCCAAAAAACCAAAAAACTGGGGGGGGGTGGGGGGGGTGGCATTATCCATATAAGCTGACATGGCCGACGTCTCTGAAGTTTTAAACTCTGTTGCCACCATCTTCACTTCTAGGATGGAATCTGGCCGGAGGAAGACATGAAATCCCTTAATCCATCACATACCAGGCGCTTACTTGGAGTTCAGTGGTGATTCTGGCTACTAGCCTGTTATGACGCATGATATCGCTACCTAAGGATGAAGGGTCTGTCAATAGGGGTGAGGATAAGCATCTCAGGATTTGCATACAGAAAGATCCTCACAGTATTTAACTTGGCAAGCAACATCCCTTCCCTCTCTACCATTAATATTCCTACGTTCGATGTGTCTTATACCCTTTACTCGTGGATATTGCTCCTTCTATAAAAACTAAGCCATCGATTACTATGCAAATACCACTCTATCCCTCAAAAATGATAATTCTCTGCCAAACCTCGTTTCACGACCCCGGTACTCGTTAGATGGCCAACCACTTCCTGCGCAAGAATCCCAGCTTTCCGTGGATACCATACGTGAGCTCAAAAACATCCCGGAGATTGCTGGGGCGGCACTTGCCTGGATTATCTTCGCCGTTATTGCAACTGCATTACAGATACTTGCTATCGCGGTGGATGCTATAGCTGTTGCTATAAATTCCTCATTACATGTAGCATATGGAGCAACGCAGCAAATTCAAGTTTGTTCATAACCTCACCACTATCCATTTCATATCCTGACTGTGTCAAAGATTCCCAGCAACATTATGTCATCAACGACGTCGAGAGCTGAGTCGGTTAGCGGGCAACCAACAAGCGATGAGCCCACCTTTATATCGGGGACAGGAAACTCTGCTGCGATCTGTGCGCTTTCTCCACCATCATGACTTCTTTCAGTAATGAGCCCACCTTTATATCGGGGACAGGAAACTCTGCTGCGATCTGTGCGCTTTCTCCACCATCATGACTTCTTTCAGTATCGAGGCTACCATAAACATTTCAAGAGTGTCTACGCCGTCTCCATATGGATCTTGTTGCGAAAATAAAGTCGACACTTGCTAGGGAGAGGTTGCCTTCAAAAAAAATGTATGAGATCAGAATCTACAACCCATCTCTCTTCGGTGGCAACTCGAATAGGCGGTACTCGATTCTCAGATACACAGCTTCTCAATGTGAAATGATAAGCTCGCGGGTTATCCTATTTTGACGCCCTTAACCCATCGATATACTACAATCTAGCTCTCACACCTACCGCATTTCCGGTCCTGGATCGCGCCTCATTCACCCTCTTCCATGCATCAATCCTTCTCTGGTGCCCCTGTTCGAATATCTCCCTCCACTCCGTCCTGAACTTCGGCAGTCTCCTTCCTGGCTGGCCCGGCGCCGGTTCGCCTGCAAGCTCTCTCACAGTCTCTAAATATTCCTCAAAGTCAGGGTACGGTGTGGTGAACGGGACGCCGTCGCCTTTGTACGGGATGCGGTAATTCTCCCACTTCTCCTGCTCTGCAACGGAGGGTAGCTGAACGCGGCCGGCAAGAAATCGGGCTGTGAGCACGACTTGCCATTCGAAGACTTTGAAGGTAAGGCCTGCGCCCACCTGGATGTTTCATCTAAATCAGTGGTTTGTTCTCTTGATTGTCCCAGGAGAATGGAATTGACACGAGCCGACTTACAGCACCAACGAAAGCGAGAGTGGGATCCTGTCGCTGGAAGATGTGGTGGTAGAGACCTGGCACGCGATTGCTCTTGACCGGAACATCAGAGAGGAAAGGCAGTATCCACGAGTAACCGGTGCCCAAAATAATATGGTCGACGTTGTCAACTTGCGACCCATCTTCGAAGATGACAGTCCTCCGTCCATCGGTACTTTCAATTCTCTTGATAACTGGCCGCGTCTTGATGTCCGCGTGCTCGAACGCTGTCTTGCCGAAATAGGGGTGCCGTCTCCCCCGCACCGCGGCATTCACAGGGTGCTAGGAGACGTTGACGAGGTCACGCACGATGTCCATCCCTGAGACGGATGCGCCAACCACAACGACTTTCTGCGTCAGCTCCAGGAAAAGATTCGTAAATATGAGAAACTTGACAAATGGTTTGAGCGTCCTGTGGCGGATAGATCCGCAATATCGCCTCAGTTGAGTTCATACTCTGGCTTCTCCAAAGGTCTTAGAGTGTTGCAAATATTATGGGCTTCGTACACCCTAGCACGATCATGACTACGAGTTGAAAAACCGCTCTATTCTCTAAGAAGACCTTGGACGCGCTGGCGACAATGGGTACAAAGCCAAATGGCCTCCGATCGAAGGGGACTCTCCGCTGAGTACTGTAGATGCCAGTAATCGGATCAAGGCAACCTTCAGCTCTAGCGGCCGGGATATGTTCTTGCATCCATGTACCCTTGGGAGAGAGCCTCTTGGGGACATCTGGTCGGACGTGAAAATTCTGTTTATGCTTTATGTCGTTCTCTTGTGGCGTTTCTCTCTAAGACCTGCTCAGGCCGCTCCAGATGTCCGCATTAGTCTGGACTCAAGGCCACCACCCAAACGAACAGATGTAGGGGTGTCATGGGCGGCAATATCCGGGAGTGTAGTTGCACTCATCGTAATCGAGGAAGGTTGTTGGCGTTTGGCGAAGGAAGCTCAAGAACGTATTAAGGGCGTTTCGAGCATCATTGCGTGTTGGAGATAACATAACAGGTGTCGACGGAGTTAGAGGCTGCAGACCTTTAAATGAAATCCTAGGTCTATTGCTAGACTCGCATTGCAGGAATGAGACTGTTGACTCTGAACTAGACGATGGTGCCACCTTATGGATACTATATTCCTCGAGACATTCTCCACTCATGATTGCAGCAGAAGGAACTAGGGAAGGTAAATTGCAGTATTATGAGGTAGGAGAAATATCAGAACCATCGTTTTTCGAAGACTTTCCTAGTAATATGCCGCCATTGGTCGTCTTCCATTTAAATTCCTCAAGCCAGTTGCTTTTTAGAACGCTCTTATCCCCAACTGCGGCGGCAAAAAGTCATGCCTTTTCGATTGCATTGTCTTGTTGGATATATACTAGACATCAGCCAAATGATCTTGGCAGATTGGTAGTTTCGGACAACTGTCCGAAACTATCACTTCTGCCTATTCTGCCTATTCTTTTGGCATTTATTATTCATCGTATATATATAGGCCTATTCCAAAGTATAGATAGCTGATTTTCAATGAATTCATTTACTCTAGTCGATTGGTTCGTTCTAATTCTATTTGAGGAGTCGTATATACCTATATTCAATAGTTATGAGCCCGGATGCTTCAACATCTGCGACAAATTGTTGAATCATATTGAGCATTAGTCAAATCATCAACCAGCTCCCATTTGAGCATTGGCCAAATCATCGGTCGGCTATCATATTTTGGAGTACTAGCTAAATCAACGGCCGTTCTCACATTTGAATATTGGCCGCATCATTGGCCAGTTTTGAGTAGTATCTGTTGAATAGAGAGGGTGGTGCCTACGAGGCACCGGAGGATTCTCATGAATATGAGAATCATGGAGAATCTTCACATTATGCATGGATGGTTCCATGCATGTTTCCATCGGCTCTTTGAGCCTTTGTCACGGCCACCTATATTAAGAGAAGGATGGTCCATAGCATAGTTAGACAATCAATCACTTTCATTCATCTATTCTACTGTGTTGCTCTACTTTTGACAGTATCTGAGCAGCATCCCTACTCAAATCTTAATTGCCACCATCAATATGGCAGATACGAAAGGAGTTTTGATGGTGAATATACTAAATACAGTACTAAAGCTCACGAAAAAGAATTATGCCGAATGGTGTATTCATATGGGTCACATGAGGTCCTTGACCAAATAGCCTAAGGACCGGTGTCAAAGTTTTGCGCTGTGCAGAAATATTTCTAAAAGAAAAACAAGAGCATTTCAAATTCATTTTTATCTATAACCACGCACTATATAATTTATTAAGTAGACTCATTGGATTCCTCCTACATTTGATTAAATCTTGACTCGTGACGAGCCAGAACTAGCGTTGAGCGCGCGGTTGAAGCATTACATCGCTTCATCTCTCGAGGGCAATACACCTGGGTAATAACACCATGGAGGTAGATGATCAGTCATGTCCATCCATCTCAATCCAAGTTAACAGTACACATTGTGTGATGTATGTATACACAAACGCGAACTTAGAACCAGCAAGGACCCTGCGGCCCATTCCTAGCTTCCGCCATCACACAAAAAGACTTGAATGATTATATTAAGGTATAATTACCACTCCCATAATGCGCATCGAGGCTAACAAGACCGTCATCCTAGACCACGGGTCCACTGCATGCCGCCAGAATCCTTCAAACCACCGAAGCCAATGTTACCTTAGAGCAATCATATCAAATTGTTTACACCAACAATTAGTAGAACCTTGCCTTACCGCCCGGACATAGCACAGTTGTCGCTCCTTCGCAGCTGTATTTCTCCATATCTGGGTCACTACACTGAGAATATCTGTCAACGGCTTGACCGACGTCGATGCTCGTGGATGTATGAGTCGAATGGCACCCATGGAGACGCTGGTGTTTGGTTGCTGCTTCGATAGACTCAGCTAAGTACTTTGATTCTCTGAATTGACGCCGTTTCTTTATTGTGTCGGTATAATAGTGATTGTAGTTGATAGGGTAACTCTTAAGATCGTCTGTGATCAGTTTAAGCTCATGGATAGATGCCACATTCCTACTCCTTAAAGCATCATGGATCTAAAAGGACTAGAGGCGGGGTTGCATATCCTTCGGACACTTCTCTTAGAGTAGTACTTCAAGAAATCGGCGACAGACTTGTGCCACTCGCTCAATGTGTTCCTCCGCCAGGGAGTGGCCAGTTTGATGATTGTTCCCAGAAGAGTTCACCGACAAGAAGCGGATTGAACTTCCCGGGCAGCTCTCTTCTCCGTATTCTAATCAGGACTTAACTCACCTAATCCTGTGCTTATTCCATTGACGTGATATCCAACCAGATGTGAGCATGCGACCGGCAAAACGAGCTCGACACGCGAAAGAAATCGTGACACCTGGAGAAACTGTCACTGATGACCCTCAATGGATGAGTTACGTATCTTGCAAATGATCTATAGCTTCTCTTTTGCTTACAATGTCTCAAGAGGCCATGACACATACGTTGGCCCCTCTAGTAGCGAAATAAAAGCGACAGTCGCCGGCACCATTCAAAAAACCAACAAGCTCCTATCTGTCCGCCCCCTTCGCGCTCGATATACTCCAGAAATTGGTGATCTAATCGTAGGTCGCATCATCGAAGTCCAGTTCAAATGCTGGCGCGTCGACGTCAGAGCTCCCGTCCTTGCCAGCCTACCTCTCTCAGCCATCAATCTTCCCAGTGGCATTCTACGACGTAGAACCAAGACGAATGAACTGAAAATCAGGACATTGTTCAGCGAAGGAGATATTTTGGTGGCAGAGATGCAGAGTTTACATCAGTATGGAAGTGCTAGTTTACATACGAAAAGCTTGACATATGGCAAGTTGAGGAATGAAGTCCTTATGAGTGTTAGTGATACTACTGGCGGAGGTGGTGTGGTCAGGGCTCACAGACAGGTTTGGACGATTGATACAGTGTATAGTGGTGGGCAGGTTGATGTGATTCTCAGCGTCAACGGCTATATTTGGATCAGCAAGCATATTGAGCCTGTCGGCGGAGATACATCGATCAGGAGGATTGAGGAGAACGTCAGCAGTACCGTCTACTCGAGTCAGAATGATGAGATTGAGGCCGAAACCCAGAGAGAGATTGCTCGCATCAGGGGAGTTATTCAATTGTTAGTGGAGCAGGGATTGAGGGTTGATGAGGATACGGTCATGAAAGGTTATGAAAGTGCAGTGGAGGTGGACGGCGAGGAGGAAGGGGAATGCAATGCTTATCTTAGAGGAAAGAAGGGCCAACATAAAAGTGGATTCTTATCCCCCTGAATAGGGGTAACGGATGAGCGAAATGCACGAAGTTCAACAGAAGTTCTCGGTGTTTGCAAGCTGTAATTCATAGTTTCTCTAAAGCCCGAGCCCCTCATCGGCGGTAACAAGGTGGAGAGTGAAAAAAAAAAAGGTAAATATTCTCCTTATTAGGGCCGAAGAGGCTGGCGACGTCATGCAACTTCATGCTTCACGTTTAATCTTCCGTATATCGAAAATTCTCTACCCCAATAATATCCATGGTTTCGAACATTCTTGTGCATTCCAAGTCTTAAAGAGATCTGCCTCCCGAGTGACTCAGGACTGCCGAATCCAATCCTTGCCTCCTGTCAAAAATCCACCGACAAGCACGCCTCTGCGGCAAATCGGCACTGTTCATGATGCTTGTTGTTAAGGACCAGACTCTTAGTGAACTACGTCGACGATTTTAATTGCAAATCATGTCACGAAGACTTAGTGGAGTAGGTAGAGAACCTCCTTAGGAATGTAAGATTCAAGAATCCGATTCTTTTGTAATCTTGGGATCTACTTATATATAGATAGGTGGAGCCTTACTCACTTCTCAAGTGCTACTTTATTAAGACTCAATTCCGGATACCCACACTCCTAGGATCTTTCTCATTTCTTGATCTTAGATTCTGTCTCTCTGCTTACTTCAAACATTTCTATATTGCCCCGTTCAGCTCTAGCACAAGTACAAGCAAACATGGTTTCTTTGACGGTTTTTAAGGGCTCGAAGGAGGGCAAGATTGTCAAGTCCACCACAACCAAGACGCTTGGTGCCGATGAAGTTCTCATCAAGGTCACTCATTCAGGAGTGTGCGGTACCGATGAGCACTACAGGCACGCTGACATGGTTCTCGGCCACGAAGGCGCCGGTGTTGTCGAGGTAAACTCCCTACCCTACCGCTCTCTTCCCATCCAAAACTAACAGATTTTAAGGAAGTCGGAGCATCTGTCAAGGCCTACCGCGCCGGCGATTCCGTAGGCTGGGGCTACCAACACAACTCCTGCAACAACTGCAAGCAATGCCTGACCGGCCATGAGACCCTGTGCCCTGAGCGCGCCATGTACGGATCTGCCGACCTAAACCAAGGCTCGTTCTCTCATCACGCTATCTGGAAGGCTGATTACATTTTCCCTATCCCTGACTCTCTGGGCCGCGAATACGCAGCACCACTTATGTGCGGAGGCGCAACCGTCTTCAACGCCCTACGATCCTTCGGCATGAAACCGACTGATCGTGTAGGCGTTATTGGTATTGGAGGACTTGGACATCTCGCCATCCAGTTCGCTGCGAAGATGGGCTGCAAGGTAGTTGTGTTCTCGAGCTCAGACAACAAGAAGGAGGAAGCTATGAGACTTGGTGCGACCGAGTTCATCACAACGAAGGGCGCAAAGGAACTCAAGATTTCGGACCCTATTGACCAGCTCCTCGTCACTTCGTCCATACAGCCAGACTGGAAGCAATTCCTTCCCATTATGGCACCCAGAGGAACGATCTTTCCTCTCACAGTTTCCCAGGATGATTTGAGCATTCCGTATATGGCGGTTATCGCTGGCGAGTTGAAAATTCAAGGCTCCTTCGTTGCTACGAGGAAAGTCCAGCGAGAGATGTTAGAGTTTGCTGCACACCACCAGATTAAGCCGATCATTGAGCAATTTCCAATGACAGTTGAAGGAATCACTCAATGTATGGAGAAGTTGGGGTCTGGGCACATGAGGTACAGGGGTGTTCTTGTTGCTTAGTCAATGCGAGGCTTAGATAATCATCAAAAGATGAATAATATAGTTTGCCTTCAGGAGAGAACCATAAGATGAGAACCATAAGACACGATTTCAGGAGAGATGACTAGCGAGCATTAGAAAGTTTCTGGGATCCTAAAGTCGAACATTTTCATTTCTATTACAAAAGGTGTGGATTACTTCTCGTGAGTCAAGACTCAAGACAATGCGGAGGACAACGCGTTGGATGATGCCCTTTCTTTTGTTCTGTGACACGTTATCTTGAAATCGGTCCTTATCCCTTCTAGACCCGTATTTGTACGGAGCCTGCTGCCAGCGTAACTGTGCTATTTAGCAAATTCTCGTTTAATGTTGCTAAGCATATGACTGACTCATTCGGTCAAGAGAGTGAGTGGATCCCGAAAAGTGGTTTGAACCCACACATGCCGGGCTCGCCAGCGGCAGATCAACGTTGTCTCAGCCCGAAATACATGTGTATCTAGTTGGTGGAGTGGAGAAGAACATGATCTGTTTAGGTTGGGTAGTGGATGAACGAATACTCCTTATAATAACATACTGTAACTCGCAGAGGGTTACAGCCTTGACTCTCGTTAACGTTAAAGCCGGATATCTCGGCTACAAGTGTATACAGCACGAGGCAAAATAAAATAAACACATCAGGTGAGGGAAATCTCCAACTTACTGTCCACTTCTATTGTCCACTTTTATTGTCTTTATCGTGGGCTGGTATCCAGTTTATTTCCTTGTGGTACGTCATGATGTATCCCGAGTCTCTGAAAAGGACTGCGCCACTATGGGCTACGTCACCGCGCATCGAGGAAAGTAAGCATTCTTTGGACCCTCTGGACCGCACAGAGTGTCTTGTGGGCTTGTAGATGGGTTTTCGGATTGCTATAAGTACTCCGGATTAGTCCGTCCTGACCTTGCATAGCCATTGACTGCTTTAGACTTGAGAAATCCCGATTCTAACTCGTAATATATTGTCTCTACTACCTCTTTACCTTTCCCTCGACTAATAGTCGATAGGTAGATATATCAAATATCAAACCTATCTATTGTGTAGAGGCGCTAGCATCAACCATGGGGCGCAACTATCAGACACTCAATCCGGCGACGGGCAAGCTGCTCAAAGAATTCCCAGAGATTTCCGATGTGGAAGTCCAGCTCGCTTTAGACGTTGCCCAAGACCGGTACGAGAAAGACTGGCGTTTCCGTCCCGTAGCGGAGAGAGCTCGCGTGGTCGCGAAAGTAGCAGCTCTCATGCGGGAGAAAATCGACGAGCTGGCTGGCTACATCACTCTTGAGATGGGCAAGCTCATCGACCAGTCGCGCGCGGAAGTCGAGCTCTCGGCCGCTATCCTGGAGTATTATGCTACGCATGCCGAAGAATTCCTGAAGACCCGTCCAGTCCCCGAAGCTCCTGGATCTGTCATTGTTACGGAACCCACAGGAGTAATTCTCGCTATTGAGCCCTGGAACTTCCCCTACTATCAACTGGCTCGTGTGGCGGGTCCCCAGATTGTCGCCGGCAACGTCGTCATTGTCAAAGACGCCCGAAATGTACCACAGTGCGCTGTCGCTTTTGCAAACCTCTTCAAAGAGGCCGATGCCCCAGATGGCGTTTATACGAATCTACTCTGTAGCTTTGACCAAGTCGATGCGCTCATCGACGATTTCCGTGTTCGTGGCGTCACGTTGACAGGCAGCGAACTTGCAGGTGCACAAGTGGCAGAACGAGCAGGCCGACAACTGAAAAAGGTCGTCCTTGAACTGGGCGGCAGCGACCCTTTTATCGTTCTCGAAGATGCTCAGCTTGACCATGCTGTGGTTGAAGGTGCCGATGGCCGTTTGAAGGTTATGGGCCAAGAATGCGTGTCTTCCAAACGCTTTATCATCGTAGGTAAAGAACGCGGCCGTCTCTTCCTCGAAGGCCTCGTGCGCGAATTCGAAATCCTCAAGGTCGGCGACCCATCTGATAGCTCAACAACTCTAGGCCCTCTTGTATCAGAGAGTGCCCTTAATCACCTTCTCAAACAAATCGAGACTGCGAAAGCCCACGGTGCTCGCATCGTCATGGGAGGAAAGCGTATCAGCCGCCCTGGCTTCTATATTGAGCCCACTATCATAACGGATATTGCTGAGGACAACCCTCTATTCCAAGAAGAGACTTTCGGTCCCATCGCTGCTTTCTACGTCGTTGACAACGAAGAGCAGGCAATCAAGTTGGCTAATGCGACAAAGTTTGGACTCGGCGCATCTGTATTTGGTGGCGATATTGCGCATGCGCAAGCTGTGGCCGCAAAGATCGATAGCGGCATGGTATTTATTAACTCGGCAGCATACTTTGCACCAGAGCTGCCATTTGGAGGTGTCAAAAATTCGGGTTTTGGTCGTGAACTAGGAGATCTGGGCATTGGTGAATTTGTTAATCGCAAACTCATTCGGACTGCTTAAAGAGGAAAGCACTTTTTGTTGGACACAGTACTGATGGACTGTGGGCACGGAAGCAAAAGTGATAAAAGGCATGTAGAATAGAGTCTAGCTAAACTATCAAATCTATCTACTATTTATATGTTCTCGCCTGAATGGGCATTAGTCGGCTATTGGACTAGAAGACAGGTGAATACTCTGCTCTGTTCGGTGTCTGCATGATGTGAGACATGCAGATGTGAGAACTAAATATCATCTCAACACTTTTGTCATTGTGTTTCTCTCTCAATTTCCTCGGCTCGATTACGTCTTTTGTCCCTTGTGTATATATCAATCATTATCTGTATATGTATTAACGGATCCTAGTTTCTGAGCATTCCGGGCCCAACTCTCCAATGCTTGTTCAGCATTAGGGGCCTTGCGTCTAGCGCGTCTCGTTGGTATCGCTGGTATCGCTGGTATCGCTGGTTTCGCTGGTTTCGCTGGAGAAAGGCTTCCGCTGAGATACCTCTTCTTTTCCTTTAATGTTTTCAATATGGTGCTAAATAAGTTTTAACAAAGCCGAAACTTGGAGACTTGGTGCAGACGTCGCACCTTCTTTTAACGCCAAACATAAGCTATATAGAAGTTAGCGAAATAAAATATACTTAATTCTTACTCTGCCTCACCTCCGATCTCAGTTTGCTTTACTTTCGGGTTGTCCTCATGATGCTGACGGATTATTTTCCGATCATCATTAGTCAACGTTTTGCGCGGAGACTTTGCTAGAGGCACAACTGATGGGACCGAGAAACTGCCTGAGTTTCGCCATGCTTAGAGCTCGGGCACAGTGAATGATGCTAGTTGTCGCTGCGTGACGCATGCTTGAGGCTGTGCTAAATTCACGAATGGCCTAGTAGGTAAGCTGTATGATGTGGATGACATGATTTGTTGCAAATAGTCACGAAGATAGCGTAGTAGAGTAAAAGATGAATACAAAAGAATGAATTGATTGAATTAACTCAACTATGAACTACTATTTAAATGTGATACGGCGTTTGTATGAGGGTTCGAGAACCCTCATGCATTGAACTGTCGTCTCCGTGGAATTCTCACATTCTCACGGAGACTGCCGTTATTGTTGGATAAAGAGGTTTGGTGCCTGTCTGTAGGCACCCGGGGATTCTCACTTTGGAGAATCTTCACGTCATGCATGGATGATTCCATGCATAGTTCCATCGGCTCTTTGAGCCTTTGTCACGACCACCTATATCAAGAGAAGGATGGTCCATAGCATAGTTAATCAATCAATCACTTTTCATTTCATCTATTCTACTGTGCTGCTCTACTTTTGACAGTTATGAGCCCGGACAGCGCATGCTTGATGAAGATTTGAGAAATTTGATTCTCACTTTGTTTGAGAACAGTTTGGTCACACGACTCTGTCTCACTTTTCCGTTTGCTCTACTCTTAAGCAATACACTCGTTCTCAAAGTTGAGAACACCTCAATCTATTGATTGAATCTTTGGTGTCATCATCACCATGTCTGACTCAAAAGGGGTGACCGTGGTGAACACGGCAAATACGGCCCCGAAGTTGACGAAGAAGAATTACCCCCAGTGGGTTATTAATATGGGCATCTTAATACGCACCCAGAATGAGAAACTCTAGGACTATATCGACGAGCATTGTCCAAAGGATGAGAAGCTGACAACACCACTCAGTCGTCGACAAAAGAGAGAGCTAGCTAATCTTATGATTCTAATGATCACCGCTGAGGCGATGCAAATGCTATCGTCTCCAAATTATGAAGATGGAGCGCAGCTTTGGGCTGCACTCAAAAAGGCTTTTACAACCACTAGAAAGCGACAATACATTAAATTAGTATAGGAGCAGAGAGCCCTACAATACGACGGATCAATGATGGCATACAACAACGCCTAGCAACGGCTTTAAGATGCAATTGTCGACATAGGCGTACAAGAGACCCCTAACAATAAGAAATTCCTCGACATACTGCGAGTCCTACCGCATGATAAGTTTAGAACTGTTATTTCCATATGGCATTCCGTCGATATTGAGACAATCACCTCTAAGAAAGCAATGGATATGATTGTACAAGAAGAAAAGAGACTGGAAATGGAAGGAGAAGACAAGTTAAAGAATGGGGCATACTTTGCAAAGAATGGACGCAAAGATAAGGACAAGAAGAAAGGAGAAATACCTACCTGCAAGCACTGCAAGAAGAAGGGACATCTCTAGGATAAATGCTATCAACTGCATCCGGAATTGAGGCCTAACAATTGGAAAGACAATTGGAAAGATAAGAGAAAGGAGAAACCGTCTACATCACTTGCTTAGGATGCTTAAGACGACGATGAACAGCTCGCATTTACGTTCATGAGCGGAGACAAAAGACAGGAACACACAAGCTGGTTTGTGGATTCAGGGGCCTCAAATCATCTTACTTTTAATAAGTCTCAACTTCAAGACTACGTCGAATACTCAGTCCCAAAGCAGTGTGGAGGAATCAGCTCCAACTTCTTCATTCATGGGCACGGCACTATGAAGCTCAAATGTCTTAGTGATAAGTCTCGGACTATCACTCTCTTAAATGTGAATTATTCACCGCAAGCTTCAGCAAATCTGCTGTCTACAGAGTAGGTTAAGGGCATCGTTTGGACTATTGTAGACGGAATCATGAGAGGACGACTTAGAGAAAGGATTATCTTCCATGCTCCACATCTAGGAGGCTAGTACAGGCTCCGAATTGAGGGCCGAAACGGGCCCGTATTTAAGACATCTAGCCCGCATTCTCAAAATGAGAAATCTTAAGAGGAGGATTCTCAAATGCTTTAGCATAGCCGTCTTAGCCATGTTAATTATGGAACGCTCACGAAGATGCATTAAATAGTTGATGGCATCCTAAAGTTTAGCTCAAATTCCGTCCCTTCCTTCTGTGAATCCTGCACAAAGGCAAAGTCTTACAGAATTCCTTCGAGGAATCTAGTTCCTTTACCTACAAGAAAGCTAGAGCTTGTCTATTCAGACGTGGGAATTATGCCAATTGCATCTGTTAGAGGGCACAAATACTACTCAACGTTCACAGAAGCAAAGACTAGATATAAATGGACATATCCTATGAAGCAAAAGGGGGACGTTAAGAAGATCCTACCTTTATGGAAAGTAAGAGCTGAGAGTGAATCTTAAGAGAAGCTCTAACGAATCCGCACAGACGGGGGAGGAGAATATGATTCTCATGATCTTCAACAGTTCTTTCTTAAAAATGGCATTAAGCATGAGAAGACTCCTGCATATACGCCAGAAATGAATGGCGTAGCAGAGCGACTAAATAGAACGCTCGTTAAGACTGCTAAGGCCATGCTCAACGAAGCTAAGCTTAACGAATCCTAGTGGGGGGAGGCCATTATGACAGCTACGTATTTAAGAAATATCGTTCCTACAGCTGCGAACCTAACTGTCATGTAACGCTAGGTCTTGAACGTACAAGACTCACGGAGGTTTCTTGCGTAAAGGTTTAACTTAACAGAGGAGGTAGGGGATCATACACAAAGGCTTTAAGTAACACGTTACTAGTATATGTAAGATACTGTATTGAGTTGAGCACGAAGCTCCTATCTAAGGGAATACTATCTACTTATATAGAGGCGTCGTGCTAAAGGATATCTCTAGATATCTAGATAACACAATATCCATGATATCCTTATATCCATCACGTGATCCTAAGTCCACGTGACGTAGCTATCTGCAGCTAACCGCTCAGCCGTAACACTAGGTCCCCCTCTAGAGGCCTAGTCCTCGAGGCTTTTGCTAACTAAGAAATGTGCTAACTACTTAAGCGGGGTTGTGCCCACTCTTTATGTCCTGACGGGTTAC
>Ga0209512_1000398_pt1 | contig 75097 bp, 66 predicted proteins | sample frozenSSSSmetaG_FD_184142 | JGI IMG/M metagenome (GOLD analysis project Ga0209512, IMG submission 184142) | Glacier valley bacterial and archeal communities from Borup Fiord, Nunavut, Canada, to study Microbial Dark Matter (Phase II) -... | ecosystem: Environmental > Aquatic > Freshwater > Ice >...
TTTTCTCGCGGATTCGAAGAGCCTCTCCGCCGGATCGGGTGGCGACATCAACACCGCCGGAAGATCCTGGGGCATGTATGGCTCAAATGGTGCCGAGTCGAATGCCTTAGGAGTCCTCAAGGATGGAGCGGGGAACAACGCTTCGCTGAGCGTCGGACAGACACTGTCGGTGGATATCGCCGTCAATTGGCGCAACGGCTACAAGGGATTCGCGGCCCGTGATGCCGCTGGTGCGGAGATATTCACCCTCAACGTCGTCGCAGACGATTATATTGTGTTTAATGCGGAAACCGGCAACGGGTCGATCGCCAACGCCTACAGCATCAACACGGTATTTGCCATCGCGATGACCCAGACGAGCGCTGGCGGCGGCATGTGGAAAATCACCCGCAGCGGGGGCGTCAGCGATCTTGATACGGGAACCTACAGCGGAGAGATTTCGAATTTCAAAGTGTTTGTCGGCAACACCGTCGCTGGGAGCCAAAACGATCTCATGGTGAACAATATCAGCGTCGGCAATATCAGCGCCATCCCCGAACCCGGCGTGGGAGGTCTTCCGCTCGTGGTTGGCGGGTTACTTATCTTCTTTCGGCGCCGTCGCTAACGGCAATTGAGTATCGAGGCTGGATTTGAGCACGGAGTGCATTGCCACACTTCGGAACACAAGAAAAACATGTTTGATGCTTAAAGCGTCAGCAGATTGAGCACCCCGCGTTTCGCAACCGATCACGGCGTGAACTATCAGACCTTGGTTTGCTGGACACGCAAGACTCCTCACCGTTCATTTCCCTAATACCAGCCGTGATTGAGGGAAACGGGAATCCGGCTGCGGACGGGGCCTTGGAGATATTCCTCCCGAGTGAACCCAGGTTCTCCATCAGCTCCGCCAACCACGTCACGCTTGCCGTCTCGCTGATTCGTGAGCGGGGCCCAGGCCGCCGTTTGAAGATTCTCGCCGATTCGTAGCATAGCGGTCATATCCCCGCGGAATATGACCGGTAAGAATGATCCGATTATGAAATCCGACCGCCCGGGTCGCCTGCGGTATTCCGTCGAACAGAAAGCAGCCCTCGTCGAGGCTACCAATCCAGCGGACTGAGCGGCACCCGTTTTGCAGCCATCCACGGTGTGAACTATCAAACTCTGGCCTCTTGGCTTCAGGACCGCAAACCAGCCGTTGAAAATCACCCTTCCTCAAGGTGCCAGGCTTTTGATCGCCAGCTTTCAGCAAGTCCGGCTCGTCGCCCATGAGATGCAGCGTGCTCCTCGTCCCAGCGATGCCCACCGGCCAAACCCCAAAAAGGCCTCAACTCTCGTTTTCCATACACAACCGCAATTGGCGGTCGTCCTTCGGCTGTTCGCGGTCCCAGGCTTTTAAAAACGCCTCGATCTCGCACAGCAGGTTCTCGCAGTGTTTGTTCCACTTTGCGGTGCCGCGGAGGATGAGCGAGCTTTCGCGCAGTCCGGTGAAACGGATTTCCTCGGCACCGGCCACGCGGAGTTCGCATAGTTCCACGCGGAGGGTTTCGAAAAACGCCAGTTCGAAGCCGTTTCCTGCTTCCATTGCCGCGCGGACGAGCGAAACAGTGACCGGCGGGGCCAGCGGTTCGAGTTTCTCAGCGATCCGCTCGCAGCCGATCTTGATCAGCATTTTCCGCATGCGGTCGAAAAGGTCCTCCAGGTGGAGCAGCTTCAGCGGGCACTTCGTTTCCAAATACTGGACGATGCCGCTGCGGATGTCCGGGATGAAGGGGAAATCCTCGTGCTCCGCCGCCAGGGCCGCCCGCTTCAGCGCGTCATCGAGCCACGCGGTGTCATAATCGATCACTTGATAGCGTCCGATCTGAAGCGCGGGGCGATTGCCGATGAGAGAGATCACTGAGTGGCTTTTGAGAGGGGGAAAGAGAAGTGGGTGAAGGTTAGGGGGAGTCAGTTGAAAAGGGTTACATCAGTCTTTGAACAGGCGCCGCTGGAAAGGATCGCGCGCGGCCCGGCGGGAGAGCGACTGGATTTCCGCGATGAACTCGTTCACGTCCTCGAACTGGCGATAGACGGAAACGTAGCGGACGTAGGCGACCGGATCGATCTGATGGAGCTTGTCCATCACCTTGCCACCGATGATGGCGGACGGCACCTCGCTGACGTGGTCCTTGTGCAGGTCCGTTAGAATCTCCTCCACTGCGCGGTCCAGTCGGTCCATCGGCACGGGGCGCTTCTCGCAGGCCTTGATCAGGCCGCTCATCAGCTTCTCGCGGTTGAGCGACTCGCGGGTGCCGTCGCGTTTCACCACCCGCAACTCGGTGCGCTCGATCTGCTCGTAGGTGGTGTAGCGGTAGGTGCATTGCAGGCACTCGCGGCGACGACGAATCGAAGTCCCATCTTTCGATGATCTCGAATCGAGGACCTTGTCTTTGAGTGACCCGCATTGGACGCAACGCATGAAAGGTGGTGGGGAACAACGTCCGGATACTAAACATACATCCGGTAGCGTCAATTCAAAATCCACGCCACATTTAGTAGGTAGCGGGAAATGATCGGCATTTCCGAAGGGAAGATTTTTAGAATTCCGGACCATGGACTGCGTGCAGCCTGCTGCCGCTTTCCGTAGCCAGCCTGCTGGCAAGGGGCTGCCAAGGTTTCGCCCACAGCAGGCTGCGGGATCAAAGCGGCAGCAGGCTGCCGCATTCCAAGACTCACGCCTTTTTCGCGTTCTGCTCATCGCGGATGCCGCCGATGAACAACAGCACGGCTGCCACACAGATACAGGAATCCGCGACGTTGAAAGCCGGCCACCAACCGCCGCTGCTCGGCACGATCTTGTCGTAGAACGGCAGCTTGAAGGCGAGGAAGTCCACCACGTAGCCGTGGGAAAGACGCTGCCAAAAACCGGCGTCCGCGTAATCGCTCAGAAGGAAACCCTGGACCAGCCGGTCAGTTAGGTTTCCAAAAATTCCGGAGAGCAGCAGTGCCACGGCGATCTTGGAAAGCGGATGATTGAACACACCTTTCTTCCAGAAAATCCGGATCATCGTCAGTGCGAGCACTGGCACCACGAGAAACACCACCGGTGCCCACGCCGAGCCGTTGCCGAAGCCGAACGCCACGCCCTGGTTGTGCACGCGCACGAGGTGGAAGAAGTTCTCGATCACCGGAAGGTCATGCGCGTCGGGCGACCCCGGCGGCGGAAATTTCCCGACCGTCCAGAATTTCGTGACCTGATCGAGCACGTAAAGCGGCAGGGTGAGGACGAGGAGAAGCTTCGGGAAAGTCATGAAGGGAATGCGGCGGTTGCCGCGCTCCTTATTTGGAACAATCGCCCGCGAGTCAACGATCACGTTTCCCATCATTTCTTCCGCTTCCGGCGGAACGGATGGAGAAACTGCTTCCAGTAGCCGCTCGGCACCGGGTGCCCGCCGATGCCGTAGCCTTCGGGCCAGCGGTTGTCCTCCGGCATGTGGTGGGTGCCAAAAAGCTTGTCATACCAAGGAAAATGCACCGCGAAATTGACGTCGATCGCCTCCTTCTCGATCCCGTGATGCCAGTGGTGAAACCGCGGGGTGACGAGAAATTTCTCCAGAAATCCGAAGCGAAATCCGAGGTTGGCATGCACGAACGTGGCATACAGATAGACGATGAGCAGATAGGAGTTCACCGCGCCCGGGCTGAAACCGAGCACGATCATCGGGATCACCGTGGTGCCGCGTAGGATCAGGATTTCCAGGAAATGCATGCGCGCTCCGGCCATCCAGTCCATGCACTGCGCCGAGTGGTGCACCGAGTGGAAACGCCACAACATCGGCACCCGGTGGAAAGTCCGGTGCACCCAGTATTGCACGAAATCCGTCAGCAGCATGATGGCGATCACCTGCACGACAAACGGCAGCGCCGCCACCCACGCGCGGAACGCACTCCATTGCGTCACTGCCAGCAGTGTATTCGCCGGCAGCAGTGAAAGCCATGTCAGTAGCTGCACCAACATGCTGCTGATGAAGAAGTAGAAAAGGTCCTCACGCCACTCGTAGCGGAAAATCCCCTGCCCCGATCGGCTCGGGAAAAGATTCTCCACCGGGATGAACACCAGCCCGGTCAGCAGCAGGCGCAGCAGGAAAAAATCGAGGCCGAGGTAATACGGCGCGGGTCCGGACGTGATGGGCGCGAGGCCGTTGCCGCAGATCGTTAGACCGAGCAGACTGAGAAACATCGCGGTCATGCCGAGCGTCTTGGTCGGGCGCAGCAGCAGGCTCAGCAGCGAGAACGCGAACGCAAGGATGATAGTCGCGAACAGCGCGGGCCGATACCAGCCGGTGTGGTGCAACTTCGACAGCTCCCGGATGCTGAAAACTCCCGGAAACCAAACGCACAGAATCCCGCCCAACGCGGCCAGCGCGAGGATGATCCCCAACGCGCCGCTCCACCAGCCGCTGCCGAAATACCGCAGCGCCACCGGCACCTCCAGCTCGTTGCGGATCTTCTGCCGGGTTTCCTTGAGCTTTTTCATGCGGATGGTTTACCTGCAAAGTCCGCGTTTTAGCAAGATGGACAACTGGACCGCGGAATTTATTCCGCCAGTCACGCAGCCATCCACCCGGGCGGAATAAATTCCGCGCTCCAATTAGCCAACAACCTCATCACACCGCTCGCACAGCCCGCTTTCCAACAGCGGCTCATGTTTCCGGCAGCGCGGGCAGAGCAAATGATCCGTCTTGCGGGCGGTGGCGCTGAGTTCGTCGCCCACCGTGGCGGTGAGGCCGGCGATGATGAAGAACTCGGTGGCGAAGGCACGGTCGTTGAGGAGTTCGAGCAGCGGCGCATCGGCAGCAAGGATGATTAGAGAAACATCCGCCTCGTTGTTGCGGGTGAATTCCTTGGCCTGGATGCGGGCTTCGATCGCCGTCTGGATGACGTATTTGATTTCGAAAAAGCGGGTCGCTTGTTTCGTTGCCTCGCCGGGGACGAAAGCGGGATTCGCCTCGGGAAAATCCTGTTCGTGAATCGTGCCTTCTGTGAAGCCAGCGTGCTCCCACGCTTCGTCGGCGGTGTAGGCGAGGATCGGCGCTAACAATTTCGCGATGCCGTTGAAGATCTCATGCATCGCGGCCTGCGAGGCTTGGCGGCGCGGGGAATCCGCAGCGTCGCAGTACATCCGGTCTTTCGTCGCATCAATGTAGATGGCGGAGAGATCGTGCGTGCAGAAGTTGTTGAGCGAGTTGAAGACCTTGCGGAACTCGTAGGTTTCGTAAGCGGCGAGGCACTCGGCGATGACGGAGTGCAGGCGTTCGAGGATCCATTTGTCCAAGAGGGTGTACTCGTGGGCAGGATGCCCACGCTCCTTGAAACCCTCGAGATTTCCTAGCAGAATGCGCAGCGTGTTCCGCAGCCGGCGGTAGGGCTCTGCGACCTGTTTGAAAAGATCTTCGCCGAACGGCACTTCGTTCTGCCAGTCCACGGAGGAAACCCAGAGGCGGACGATGTCGGCGCCGTATTGGTTGTAGAAATGGGCGGCGTCAGTCGGCTTGCCGGACTTTGCGGCATCGGACTTTGAAATCTTTTTCTTGTCCTTATCGACGACGAAACCGTGGGTCATCACGGTCTTGTAAGGGGCGAATCCACGATAGCCGGTGCTCAGCATCAGCGAGCTTTGGAACCAGCCGCGGTGTTGGTCGGTGGCTTCCAGATAGAGATCGGCGGGACAGCTCAGTTGTGGATGGGCGTCGAGCACGGCGGCGTGCGAGCAGCCGGAATCGATCCAGACATCAAGCGTGTCGCGGCATTTTTTCACCCCGGCAGGCAGGCCTAGCAGAGTGGCGAGTTCGGCATCGGTTTTTTCGAACCAGACGTTCGTGCCTTCCATTTCGAAAAGGTCGGCCACTTTGTTGGCGAGTTCGGCGGAGATGATCGTTTCGCCGTTTTCATCGAAGAAAACCGGCAGCGGCACGCCCCACGTGCGCTGGCGCGAGATGCACCAGTCAGGACGCGATTCGACCGTGCCATAGATCCGGTTGCGGCCCCACGATGGCAGCCACTCGACCTTGTCGATTTCGGCGAGCGCTTGCCCGCGGAGCGTTTCGAGCGAGATGAAAAACTGCTCGACGGCGCGGAAGATGATCGGCGTTTTCGAGCGCCAGCAATGCGGATAGGAGTGCTTGTAAACTTCCTGGCCGAGCAGGTGCCCGCTCTCCGCAAGGATCTCGATGATACGGCCGTTCGACTTAAAAACGTGCATGCCGACGAGTTCGTCGAGACCGACTTCTTCGGTGAATTTCCCTTCGTTATCGACCGGGGAAAGCACGGCGAGACCGTTCTGTTGGCCGGCCACGTAGTCATCCGCGCCATGGCCGGGAGCGATGTGGACCGCGCCGGTGCCGGTCTCGGTGGTGACGAAATTCGCGAGGATGAGCTTCGACGTGCGGTCGAGGAACGGGTGCCCCGCCTCAAAGCCTTCGAATTCCTTGCCTTTGCTTTCCTTGATCGTTTCCGCGAGGGCGAAGCCGGTTTTTTCGGTGAAAGCACCGATGAGTTCACGGACGATCACGAACGTTTCGACCGCGTCGTCCTTGATGAATTTCCCGACGATGTAGGTGAACTCCGGGTGCAGAGCGATGCCGAGGTTGGCCGGCAGCGTCCATGGTGTGGTGGTCCAGATGACCATGCTGGCCTGGCCCGCGAACTCGCCGGAGACGAGCGGGAACTTGACGAAAATCGCGGGGCTTTCCTTGTCCTGATACTCGACCTCGGCCTCGGCGAGCGCGGTTTGCGCGCCGTAGGACCACTGGACGGGCTTCTTCGCCTGATAGATCGATCCGTTTTCCACCAGCTTCGCGAACACACGGACGATGCTGGCTTCGTAGCCGGGATTCATCGTGAGATAGGGATTTTTCCAATCGCCGAAAACCCCGAGGCGACGGAAGGACGCGCGCTGGATATCGATGAATTTCGACGCGAATTCGGTGCAGCGGCGGCGGATTTCCGCAGGCTCCAGACCGGCGGCTTCCTTGACCACCTTGAACTCGATCGGCAGCCCGTGGCAGTCCCAGCCCGGCACGAACGGCGCGGTGAATCCGGCCATGGTCTTCGATTTCACGACCAGATCCTTGAGCAGTTTGTTCAGCGCAGTGCCCATGTGGACGTCGCCATTCGCGAACGGCGGGCCGTCGTGGAGAATGAACTCCGGAGCATTCTGAGCGCGGCGGCGGGCGAGGATTTTCTCGTAGAGCCCCTCGTTTTCCCACTTCTCGAGGCGGGCGGGTTCGTTCTGCACCAGATCGCCGCGCATCGGGAAAGTCGTTTGCGGGAGAGTCAGGGTGTCTTTGTAATTCGGGGCGGCGCTCATGACGGGGCGCGGACGCTAGCAACCGACTCAGGACGGGTCAACCACCGGGCGCGCACTATTATACTGCCGCGCATGGCAATTTGTGGAAAATGCCCGGGGAGTTTCCACAAATTGCCATGCGCGGCAGTATAGTAGGGAAAATCTCCGGGAGCCCGCTATTGCCATCGGCGGATTCGCAGGTCATCAATTCAGGCCCAAACGTTTATGTCCAATTTCCCCACCAAGTTTCTGGCCACGCTCGCCTTACTGGCCACCACGTCCGCGGCCGTCCGCGCGGATGGTTTTTCCTTCGACTCGCTGCGCGAAAAGGCCCGCAAGATGGCCGCCGCGCCGACTGTGGCACCGAAGCTGGAGCTGGCGGATTATTGGAAAAACCTGACTTACGACGGGCATCGCGACATCCGTTTCAAGATGGATTCCGGGCTGTGGGCGGAGACAAAGGGCGATTTTTCGATCGATTTTTTCCACCCCGGCTGGACAGCGAAGAAGATGGTGACGATCCACGAGGTCACCGACGGGAAAGAGGAGGTGCTGAAGTTCGATCAGAAACTTTTCGACTATGGGAAACGAAAAGTCCCCGCCGGCACGCCGCCGCCTCCGGGGTATGCCGGCTGGCGGGCGCGGACGCATCTCAACACGGAGACCTACATGGACGAGTTCCTAGTGTTCATGGGCGCCAGCTATTTCCGGGCGATCCCGAAGGACGCGCCGTACGGGCTTTCCGCGCGCGGGCTCTCGATCAACAGCGGCCTGCCGGGCGTGCCGGAGGAGTTTCCGGATTTTTCGGAGTTCTATCTGGAAAAGCCGGCGAAGGATTCAAAAACGCTGAGGGCGTGGGCGCTCCTGAACGGCGAGAGCGTGGCGGGTGCCTATCAATTCACGGTCACTCCTGGAGTGGAGACGGTGATGGACATCGATGCGGAGATCACGCTGCGCAAACCCGTCGTGCAGCTCGGGCTGGCTCCGTTTTCCACGATGTATTGGTTCGGCGAGGGCACGCATCCGAAGCCGTATGATTTCCGCCCGGAGGTGCACGACAGCGACGGCCTGCTGATGGAACTCGGCAGCGGAAACCTGCACTACCGCCCGCTGGAAACGACAAAAGACCAATTCCGCCACTGTGTTTTCACGATGGAAAAGCCGCGCTCGTGGGCGCTTTTGCAGCGGGACCGCTCGTTTTCCTCGTATCAGGACCCGGAAGCGCTTTACCACAACCGCCCGAGCGTGAAAGTCGAGCCGGTCGAGGGATTCGATTACGGAAAACTGCATCTCATCGAGATGCCGACTAAGGACGAGACCGACGACAATGTGATCCTGCTGTGGGAACCGACGCCAGTGCTGGAGGTCGGAAAACCGTATCATTTCCACTACCGCCTGCGCTGGATGCGCGATCCCGCTCCGTCGGGCGTTTTCTCGGTGCGTGCCACCCGCGCCGGAACGCCGGTGCAGAAGCCGGATCAGGTGCTGATGGCCATCGATTTCGCAAAACCGCTTCAGCCACAGGCCAAGGTGGGCGATCCGAAATGGGATGACATTTCCAAGCTGAAACCGGTGGTCACGATCAATCAGCAGACGGTAAAATTGATCCACGTCGGGCTTTCCGACCTCAGCATGCCAAACGTGGACGACCTTCCCGCAGGCCTCGGCCGCAGCGACAAACTTCACATGCCGCAAGTGCTGCGGGCGTTTTTCGTGTGCGAACCGCCGAAGGACCTGGGTGACATGGATATGACTTGCGAGCTTCAGGATGATACCGGCAAGTGCGTCTCAGAGCGCTGGGTATACCTCTGGAGAAAGACCCAGTAATCGCTGGGTCAAGCGCTACACGCGGAGCCTTTCGGAAGCCTGAATCTTTAAAGAATTATAATTGGAATAATTCTTGATTGCGACCCAGTCGCAAGTATTTTGCCGCCGCAATGGTCAGCAAAACCCCAGATCAACCGGCCGAAATACAGATCCCCGAGGAAATCTCGGGGCTTCGCATGACGCGACAGCGGCAAGAGATTTACCGCACCCTGATGCAGGAAAGGAACCATCCGACGGCGAACGACGTGTTCATGCGGGTGAAGGACCGCCTGCCGAATATCTCGCTGGCGACCGTTTACAACTGCCTCGAAGCACTCGTCCAGCACGGCATCATCCGCCAAGTCAATTTCGAGCGCGAATCGTCCCGCTACTGCCCGAATCTCAGCGAGCACGGCCATTTTCATGATGCCACCACCGGCGTCATCCACGACGTCGATTTCAAACCCGGCGTCAGCCTCGCCGACGTGCTCAACCTCCCGCCCGGTGCCGTGATCGAAGACGTCGAAATCACCCTCCGCGGCAAACTCGTCAGTCCGTAATTTCAAATCTCCGATCTCAAATTCTTCCACACATGAGCCTGCAAATCACCAACCTCCACGCCACTCTCGAAGATGGCACCGAAATCCTCAAGGGCGTCAACCTCGCCATTCCGAAGGGCGAAGTCCACGCGATCATGGGTCCTAACGGTTCCGGCAAGTCCACTCTGTCGAAAGTGATCGCCGGTCACGAAAGCTACATCGTCACCGCAGGTTCCGTGACGCAGGACGGTGAGGAAATCCTCGGCAAGTCGATCGACGAGCGTTCGCGCGGCGGCATTTTCCTCGCGTTCCAATATCCCTCCGAAGTTCCCGGCGTCTCCAACGCCAACTTCATCCGCGCCGCGCTGCAAGCCCGCCTGCCGAAGGGCCAGGACATCGACGCGGTCGCCTACTACAAGAACCTCTATTCGAAAATGGACCACCTCGAAATGGACCGGAAATTCACCGCCCGCGCCGTGAACGAAGGTTTCTCCGGTGGTGAGAAAAAGCGCAACGAGATCCTCCAGATGATGATGCTCGAGCCTGAATACTGCATCCTCGATGAAACCGACTCCGGCCTCGACATCGATGCGCTCAAGATCGTCGCCAAGGGCGTGAACGCCATGCGCTCGGAAGCCCGCGGCATGCTCCTCATCACCCACTATCAGCGCCTGCTGGACTACATCAAGCCGGACCATGTCCACGTGATGGCCGAGGGCAGGATCGTCCGCTCCGGCGGTCCGGAACTTGCTCTTGAACTGGAAAAAGACGGCTACGAGTTCCTCAAGGAGTCCGCCCTCGCCTGATTTATGAACCGCCTCGTCCAACTCACGGAAAAACAGCAACGTCTCCAGGCATTACGGCCCCTGGAACCGTCGCAGGTTCGTGCGTTAGAGGAAAAGGTCATCGCCGCCTTCGACATCGAAGTCATCGCCACCAGCAACCAGATCGAGGGAAATTCACTCACCCTTCGCGAAACCGAAATGGTGCTTTCTAAGGGCGTCACCATTGCAGGCAAGCCACTCAAGGATCATTTGGAAGCCATCAATCTCAGCGCCGCTTTCGACTACGTGAAGAGTCTGGTGAAAAGCAGCGATCCGATCACCGGACGACTCGTTCGCGAACTTCATCAAATGGTCCTCAGCCGCATTGCCGATGACTGGGCGGGTATTTACCGCACGGTTCCGGTTAGAATCGCCGGAGCGAAGCACCAACCACCCCATTTCCTCGAAGTCCCGCGCCTGATGGACGAATGGGAAATTGAAATCGCGGCGGCGGCCCCCCGTCTCCACCCCGCCCAACTGGCTGCGGATGTGCATGATAAATTTGTCACCATCCACCCGTTCGTCGATGGCAACGGCCGCACCGCCCGACTGCTGATGAATCTCGTTTTCCTGCGGGCTGGCTACCCGGCCATCGTCATTCCATCCGACTCCACCTCGCGGCTCGCTTACTACGATGCGCTGGAAAATACCCAGACCGGTGCCCAGCCTGAGGCTTTCCGCGATTTCATCGTCGCCGCTGCCGATGTCATGCTCGACCGTTACCTGGCAACACTCGCCCCGGCTCTTTCCTGAAAACTCACACTAACAATTTACCCAGCATGTCCTACGACACCACAGACCTTCTCGATACGGAAACCCGCGAAGCGATCGACATCGACCGCACCAAGGGCGATTTCACGTTCCCGGAACGCAATAAATTCGACGCAGGCCGCGGTCTCACTTCCGCGACCGTCGATTACATTTCCGACGTGAAGAACGACCCCGATTGGGTTCGTGAATTCCGCCACAAGGCGCTGAAGGTTTTCCAGGAAAAGCCGATGCCCACCAACTGGGCGACCAAGGATCTGGAAAACATCGATTTCGACGTGATTCGCTATTATCTATCCGACGGTGAGAAGCCGAAGCGTTCGTGGGACGATGTGCCTGCCGACGTTTTGGAAACCTTCGAACGCCTCGGCATTCCCCAACAGGAGCGCGCGTTCCTTGCCGGCGTCGAAGCCCAGTTCGACTCTGAAGCCGCCTACTCGAACGTGAAGGAAGAGCTAACGAAACAAGGCGTCATCTTCGTGAACTCGGCCGACGGTCTGAAGGAGCACGAGGAGATTTTCCGCCCGTGGTTCGGCAAGGTCATCCCGACCGGTGACAACAAGTTCTCCGCGCTTAACTCCGCAGTGTTTTCCGGCGGTTCATTCATCTACATCCCCAAAGGATTGAAACTGAAGCAACCGCTGCAGGCTTATTTCCGCATCAACTCGGAAAACTTCGGCCAGTTCGAGCGCACGCTCATCATAGCGGACGAAGGCTCGGAGCTGATGTACATGGAAGGCTGTACCGCACCGAAATTCGAGACCGCCACGCTGCACTCCGCCGTCGTCGAACTCGTCGCACTCAAGGGCGCGAAGATCCAATACGTCACCGTGCAAAACTGGTCGTCCAACGTTTTCAATCTCGTCACCAAGCGCGGCATCGCAATGGAGGACGCGGAAGTCAGATGGATCGACTGCAACATCGGCTCGCGTCTCACGATGAAATATCCCGGCGTCATCATGAAGGGCAAGCGCGCCCGGGGTGAGGTCATTTCCATCGCTCTCGCCAACACCGGACAGCATCAGGACACCGGCGCGAAGATGATCCACGCCGCCGATGACACGACTTCGAACGTCGTTTCCAAATCCATCTCCGTCGGCGAAGGCCGCTCCACCTACCGTGGCCAAGTTCACATTCCGAAGCATCTCAAGGGTTGCAAGAACAACACCGAATGCGACGCCCTGCTCATCAACAGCCATAGTCGCACGGACACCTATCCGGCGATCACGGTCAAGGGCAACCGCCACGCCACGCAGCACGAAGCGTCGGTCAGCCAGGTTTCCGACGACATGCTTTTCTACATGCAACAACGTGGTCTCAACCAAGGCCAAGCCATGTCGCTAGCCGTCAACGGCTTCATCAACGACCTCGTCCGCGAGTTCCCGATGGAATACTCCGTCGAACTCAAGCGCCTCATCGATCTGGAAATGGAAGGCAGCGTCGGCTAAACCGTCGGCTATCATGAGGAACTCTTGACCGCGTGAACTGAGCCGACATTTTTCGCAGATGACTCCTCCCGACCTCAAGATCAAAAAAGCGCGCCATCAATGCCCACTGTTTTCACCAAAGATGGATTTCGTTTCTTCTTTTACAGCAATGACCACACTCCCATTCACGTCCATGTTCGCAAGGGTGAGGGAGAGGCCGTTTTTGAAATCGAAGCAGAAGTCACCCTCCGTGAATCAGTCGGATTTAGGACACGAGAACTGGCCATCGCTGAAGAACTAGCAGCAGAGCACAAAAACTTAATCATCCAAAAGTGGCATGAATTCTTTGATTGATTCCCCCAAAACCGCACGCTACGAGGCAGGCCAAATCGTAATCGAAATGGCCGGTGGCGAGGTGATCTCGTTTCCGGTGGATGTGAGCGAACGCTTGAAATTCGGCACGCCCAGAGAGCTTTCAGAAATTGAACTTTCGCCATTCGGCCTGCACTGGCCACAGCTTGATGAAGACCTGTCGATTCGCGGCATACTTGCCGGGAAGCAAACCCATTAGGCCAGAAGAAATCCAAATCTTCCCATTCTCTTTCCCATGACCGCTCTCGAAATGCCATCCCTCCTCGAATCCCCACCGGAAACACCGGTCTATCTACCCGCATGGTTCGCCGCACGCCAGCAAGCCGCCTGGCAGCGCTTCCTCGCTACCCCCGCGCCGAAACGCGGAGACGAAACCTGGCGCTTCTCCAGCATCAAACAGCTCGATTTCTCCGGCTTTCAAAAGGCTCCGGCATCCGGCGTGAACGAACTGATCGAACGCTCGGCCGGCATTGAATCGCCAGCGGCGAAGCTGATCTTCGTGAACGACGAGCTCGTCCATGTGGAATCGCATCTGCCGGAAGGCGTGATCTGCCTTCCGCTCGCCGAAGCACTCGTTTCCCACAGCGATCTCGTCCAAGCGCATTTCATGAAACAGGAAACGCGTCTCGGCTCCGCCAAGTTCGCGGCGCTGCATGAAGCGTCCCTAACGAACGGCCTGTTCGTCCACGTTTCCGACAAGCTCGAAGTCGAAGGCACCATCGAGGTCCACCACTGGATCGCCGGAGAAAACACCGTCATCTTCCCGCACACGCTCATCGTCACCGGCAAGAGCTCGAAAGTCCGCGTCGTGGATATTTTTCGCTCGGCGGACGATTCGCAACCCGGCCTCGCCATCGCTTTCAACGACCTCAGCGCCGGCCAGAACTCGAAACTCGACTATGTCGCGATCCAGGCCTTCAACGAAGCCACCCGCGTCATTCAGATCAACGAAACCGCCACCTTCCGCGATGCGTCCGCCATCGGATTCATCCTCAACACCGGCGCTTCCTGGGCGCGCAACGAATCGCTTTCCCGCCTCGAAGGCCCCGGTTCGCGCTCGGACATGCTCTCCGTCAGCATCCCGGCCCACGAGCAGGAATACGACCAGCGCACCTTCCAGCACCACGTTTCGGAAGGCGCATACTCGGATCTGTTATATAAGAATTCCCTCTACGACGATTCCCGCACGATCTTCTCCGGCCTCATCTTCGTCGATGAAGGCGCGCACCACACCGACGCCTATCAGACCTGTCGCAATCTCCTGATGAGCGACACCTGCGAGGCGAACTCCATGCCCGGCCTCGAAATCAACGCCGACCAGGTGAAGTGCTCCCACGGCAGCACTTCCTCCCAGATCAGCGACGAGGAAATCTTCTACCTCTGCGCCCGCGGCATCGCTCCCGGCCAAGCCCGCCAGCTCATCGCCCGTGGTTTCTCGGTGGACGTGTTGGAGCGCCTGAAAAACGATGAAGTCGAAGAACTCGTCCTGAAATTCATCGACGACAAGTTCGACCACATCGCCTCGCGCGGAGCATAACGTTTCCACACATTCTGCAAGGTTGCGGATCCGTGATCGTTTGATTAAGGTTTTCCCAATGGCCAACCCCCACGATCATCCGACCGCGCTGAAGGATCTCCAGGATTCGATCTATCGAGAGAAGGTTCTGCGGGCGCGTGGCATGACCGTGGAAGAAAAGATCGACTCGGTATTCGAGTTGTCAGACTTCCAGTTCGGGATGATGCATGCTGGCGCGATGCATCGACTGGGAACATCAGATGAAGCCGAAGGTTGGACGGAAGTCCGCCGTGGACTGGAGCGCATCGCTTGGGTCCATGACCGGACGTTTTTCACCCTGGAAAGGCCTCAGCAGCAATGACCCTGTGGGAACTGGCAGCTGATGTTTTTGATGCGGCGGAGTCCTTGGAGATTCCGCACATGGCTGTCGGTGCGGTCGCCGTTGGTGCCCACGGGATCCCCCGTGCGACCCGGGATATCGTTCTTCTGGTTTCGGTGGACTCGCAAAAGGGTATCCATCAGCTAATCGCACGTCTTGAGTCGTTCATCGAATTCGAACCACAGGCGCAATTCGATACCATCACCTGGGGGCGCAGGCATGTGGGGGTCGCCCGAACCCCGCCTCCCTTCAAGGTGGAATTGTTTGAGATGTTTGACGACCCGTTCGTGATCTCCGAATTTTCCCGCAGAATAAAAGCTCATGTTCCGATGCTTTCCAGGGACCTGTGGCTACAGACGGCGGAAGATCTGGTCGTTCAAAAACTGCGATGGGGACGTCCGAAGGATCTGGATGACGCGCTTGATGTGGTTGCGGTTCAGACTCCGCAGAAGCTGGACATGCCTTACATCACACAATGATGTTCCATCCACGGCACCACCGGACGCTTGGAAAGCATTCTCGCAAGCCTGCCTCCGATCTAGCAAACGGCCCCATCATGACGCGCCTTTCCCAAACCCTCCGGACAACCGGTGCATTTCTGCTCTGCTGCTCCGCACTTCCCGCAGCGGACAACGCGCGGGTGGAGTTTGCTTTCGGCGTGTTGGAGGAAGCCCGCGGGGTGAACACCGCACAGGATCATTTTGAAAAAGCCCGTCTCGCCGATCCGCTCGCATTGCCGCTGGTCCAGCGGGCGGTGAAGCAACGGCTGGAACACGACGACCGCGGGGGAGCGGTGAAACTTTTCCGCGATCTGAGCATGGCGCGTCCGGACGACTTGCTGGTGCAGTTTGTCTACTCGGATTTCCTCATGCAGCAGGGTCAAGGCGACTCGATGGCGATGAAACTCGCGACCGACGCACTCGAATCCGTGTTGAAAAACAATCCGGGAAATCCGCGCATCATCCAGCGCCTTCATCAGATCTATCAAACCAGCGACCGCAAATCCCAAGCCACCGCACTGCTCGACCAGCTATCGCCCGACGACCCAGAATCCGCGCTGCTCTACGCCTCGCTCACCCGCAGCGCGACTGAGAAGGACGAAGCGGCCCAGCGGGAAAAGCTGGATCAACATTACCTCCTCGCACTGGCCGCCCATCCGGAAATCGCCGTGCTCGCGCGCGATGCTTCCGAGTATTTCCGCAACTCCGACCGACCGGAGAAGGCGATCGAAGTGTTGGAAAAACACGCGGCGGCCGCGCCATCGTCGCTCGATCTGAGGACGCGGCTGGGCGTGCTGTATTTCACCACCAAACACGACGAGAAAGGCGAGGCGGCGCTCAAGCGGGTGCTGGAAATCGATCCCGGTCAGGCACTCGCCCATCAGGCGCTGGCGAAATTCTATCGGTCTCACGACAAGCCGGAGTTCGCCCGCTTTCACGCGAGCGAACTGCTGAAACTCCGCAGCGGTTCGCCGGACGAGTTTCTCAAGCTCGCCGACGAATGGCTCGCCGCCAACGATCCGCGTTCGGCGCGGCTGCTGTTGGAGCGTGCGGTTTTCAATCACCCGGACCATTTCGGACTGCTGCAGAAACTCGCCATCGCCACCCGCCGCGATCCGGAGACGAGCGCGAACGCCGCACGGCTTTTCCGTGAGGCCGAGGCGGCGAAACCGGCCGACGTGAAAAGCGAGCCCGCTTTCCTCATCGAGTCCGCCGAAACGCTAATCGCCCAAGGCCAGAGCAAGGCGGCTGAGGAACGCCTGCGCAACGCCATCAAGACCTATCCGCCGGAGGCGAAAAAGGAAACCGCCACCGCGCTCCGGCGGCTGGCCGATCTTTGGGATTCGGAAAAGCGCAATGCCGACGCCGCGCGCTCTCTCCGCCAGCGTGCGGATGCGCTTGATCGTTAATGTTTCCTAGCAAATCCCGGTTTGCAAAAGTCTTGCACAAATCCGGGGGCGGCACTACCTCCCCGCGCATGGAAACCACTCTGATCCTTTTCAAACCCGACGCCGTCGCCAAAAACCTCACCGGCACCGTCCTCGCCCGCTTCCAAGCCGCCGGCTTCCTGGTCCGCGGCATCAAGATGATGACCCTCAGCGACGAAATCCTCGCCGAGCACTACTCGCACATCGCCGACAAGCCATTCTTCCCCTCCGTCCGCAGCTTCATGCAGGAAACTCCGGTCATCGCCCTTGCCCTCGAAGGTGAAAACGTCATCGCCGCCGTCCGCGATCTCCTCGGACCTACCAACGTCATCGCCGCCGTCCGCGATCTGCTCGGACCTACCGATTCCGTGGCAGCCCCCGTCGGCACCATCCGCGGTGACTTCGGCTTCAAGGACGCCGATGCGAAAATGCGCAACGTCTGCCACGCTTCCGATTCCGTCGAAGCCGCGCAAGCCGAGATCAAGCGCTTCTTCAAGGCGGACGAAATCTTCGCTTACTGAAATTCATGACCGTCGAACGCGTCAAGTATATCATCTGGGCAGCGGACCTGGCGCGGGCGACGGCATTCTATCAAAAAGTTTTCGGTGCGGAGGTCATCCGCGCCAACAGCCACATCTCCGAACTCGAAATCGCCGGTGCCATCATCGACATCCACGGCGGTGGCGAGGGGATAAAGACCTGGACCGGCATCAGCTTCCAGGTGGCGGACGTGGTGGCCGGAGCCGCCGAAGTGGTCGCCGCAGGAGGAGGAATGACCCGCGAGCCGCAGGAAGAGGACGGCGAGGCCCCGCATCTGGCGATGTGTTTCGACACGGACGGCAACGAGTTCATGCTGATCCGCAAGCGTTAGAATCCGCTGGGACTGAAATTCCCATCGACACCCTGGTGCCGTGATGGAGCGAGGGAATTCCTCTTGCCAAAGGCGGGAGGAAACCCAGCATCCCTAACGTGAGGAAAATCTGTTTCCCCATCGCCGCGCTCATCCTGGTGGTCTGTGGACTCTGGAAGGCGAATCACGGTTATCCGGAGTCCGAAGGCGGCATCACAACTCCCTCTAGGGCAAAACATCCTGACTCCGAATCCATCAGTGATCGCGAACCCTCTGGCGTTTTCCGGACCAAGGTCGCCAACCGGGAACCCGCAGGCCCACGGGCCACCCACGCTCCGGAACGGCTCAAGGAATTCATGCTGCCGGAAGTCGTCATCGACGGACTCACCCTGGGCGAGGCGCTGCAAAAACTGATGGGCGTTTACGAGGAAACCTGCGGGAAAACCGGCGAAACTCCGCTCCGCCGGCGTTTACGAGGAAACCCGCGGGAAAACCGGCGAAACTCCGCTCCGACTCACCTTCGATCTACCGCCCGGAAACGCGAAGAAACTCAACCTCAAGCTGAGCCCTCGGAATTTCCACTCTTCCGTCCAGGTCCTCGCCACCTACTCCGGGATGAAACTCAGCCGGAACAAGACGGTCTATCATTTCGAGCCTTTTCCCGATGAACGGAAGCAAGTGAGTCTGGCTTTTGAGGTCCCATCCGATTTCGCTTCGCGGCTGATCGAACAAGCGAGGATTCCTCCCCTCTCCTGCTTTGAACAATTCAAATTCCCTTCCTCTGTCGGAGCCTTTCCCGCCAGCTTGCCCCTCGGAGCAATCTCCGGACTCGATCTGGATCCCTCGACGCAGTTGACGCTCGGGCCCTCGGGAAGCCAGAAACTGGAAACCACCAGCAGCGCCGATGCGGCGATGATTTCCGCGCTGACCGAGACGCTCGGCGCTGAAAAACCGATTCTGCACACATTCCCCTCAAAGGTCGTCGAAATCCCGGCTGACTCCGTTTGGACACCTCCCGAGGTTTCGCAAATATCCGACGGGCAGTTGCAGTCGCTGATGCGTGAAATGGCAATTACCAAAGGCACAGAGCTGACCACACTTCCTTCTATCACGACAAAAAGTGGTCAGCAGGCAAAAATCGAAATGATCCGCGAACTCATCGTCCCGACCGACGATTCCGCGACCCATTTCGAGAAACATGACATCGGCAAGGTCGTCAATATCGCGGGCAACGCCTTGGGATTCGGCCAAGAAACCACCATCCGCTACACCGATACGACGGGCGGCCCGGATGACACCGCAAGAAGATCATCCCCATCAGCCACACCGATCTCAAAGATTCCGGCTACTCCAGCGACGGCGGATCGCGCATTGTCGTGCAAACCCGCCCGGACGGCTCGAAGACCCTGCTCATCATCACCAGCCAGTTGATCGACGCCACCGGCCGGCCGCTGCATGGTGGGGAGTGATCGAAAGGGCGTGTCAGGGCAGCCTTGCACTGCGGCAGCCTGCTGCCGCAGTGATACCTGCAGCCTGCTGCGGCATGAACGGGTGCAGGATGGGTAGCAAACCACGCCCACCCTCCGCCAACAGGCTGGCCCGACCGGAAAGCGGCAGCGGGCTGCGCGCAGTCCAAGGGAAGAATCGACACGGGTGTCCGGCGCTGTTATGGACTTCTACCAGACACAAGCAGGACCCGGTTGATCGCGGTGGTGGGGGCAGCGGGTCAGGGAAAACCTGGTTGGCGGCGAAGTTGGGAGAGTGGCTGGGAGCGGAGGCGGGGCATCTTTGTCTGGACAGTTTTTACCGCGATCTGGGGCACTTGCCGGCGGAGGAACGGGGCAAGGCGAATTTCGATGATCCGGCGGCGATCGACTGGGAGGCGCTGCGGGTGGTGCTGGAATCCTTGGAACGCGGTGATTCGGCGCAGGTGCCGGTTTATGATTTTTCAAACCACGTGTAGAAGGGCAAAACGCTGGAGATGGAGTGCCTGCCGATCGTGGTGATGGAGAGGCTTTGGCTGCTGCATCCGGAGTGGCTGCGGGAGAAATTTTCGTTTAGCGTGTTTGTCGATTACCCGGAGGACGAGCGGCTGTTGCGGCGGATCTAGCGGGAGGTGCTGACGCGCGGGCGGACGGAGGAATCGGTGCGGGAGCAGTTTTCCAGTCACGTGAAGCCGATGCACGATCTCTTCGTGGAGCCGCAGCGGGAATGGGCGATGCGCTGTGTGGACTCGCCGCAGACGCAGGCGGAGCATGATGAGCTGATCGCGGCATGCCGCGGGTCTTCGTCGTGACACAGACATTCTTGTCTGTTCTTCGGGTGGCTGGGGCTGGTGAAAGAACAGACAGGAATGTCTGTATCACGTCCGCGTTCGGCGGCCTTTCAGTTTCTGGGATTCCACCAGCCGTTATTTTCGGTGGGGCCGCAGAAGCCGATGTGGGCGGTTTCGTTGTCGCCGCCGTAGATGTTGGATCCGCGGTCGGAGGAAGGGCTTTCCTCGGTGACGTGGCCGTCGCACCAGGCGATGAGCGCCTTGCCATTGAAGCGGAAATGCACGCTCGGCTGGAGGGCTCCGGCGGTTTCCCAGCGCGGATTGACCGATTGCCGGGGGGCGGCGGAGGCATATTCCTGCAGACCTTCCGCCACGGCAAAGGCAGTGGTGGCGAACATGAGGGTGCGGCCGGGGTTGCCGACGTTGGCCGGACGATTGGGCTGATAGGTGGCACCGGGCATGCCGCCGATGTAGGTGTCGTTATAGCCGTAGCCGCCAGAACCATCTTCCCAAGAGGCCTCGCCGGTGAGGTGGCGGGAAAACTCGGGGCAGACCCCGACGCGGCGGCTGAGGCCGAGGTATTCGGCGAGCAGGCCTTTTGCCGGATCGAATGGGACGCTAGTGCTCGCCCGTCCGCCATGCCAACGGATGAGGTTTCCTGGTTTCCCGAACGGGCAGTAGGTTTGGAAATCGGCCGAGTAGAGCAGGTTAGCGGCGGCGAGCTGGCGCAGGTTCGAGGCGGACACGGCTTGGTTCGCGCGGAGCCGGCCGGCTTGGAGGCCGAGAAATCCGAGCATGCTGATGCTGGCGATGATCGCAATCACGATCAGAGTCTCCATTAGGGTGAAACCCCGGGATTTCCGCGATGGTTTCATGGTTCGGCGGCGAGGCGGAAATACCGGCCGCCCAGCCCGGATGGCAGGGTGACGGTGACTTGCACGAGGTATTCCCCGGTTTCTCCGACCGTGGCGGGAGAGCCTGACACGATCATGGCGGGACCGCCAGCAACGGATTCAGCAAGCGGTTGCCAATCCTGGAGCGTGGAGCTGCTCTCCAGGCGGAGTTTTCCATCGGTCCGATAGGCGAGGCGGTTGAAACGCAGGAGGGTCTGGGTGGGGGTGCTTTCGATGGTAGGAGTGGTGTCGCCGGTGAGGTAGGCGATCAGGTTCGGGATACCGTCGTGATCCGGATCGGCGGTGGAGAGTGCGTCATTTCCGATGAGGTTCCGGCTGGCAGTCCAAGCGGCGTAGGTGGTGAGAACGGGGGAAAAAGCGCCGACTGCATCGAGATCGAATCCGCCGAATTCGTGGTCGGTGGGATAGGGGTCGTTGATCGGATGTCCTTGGGAATCGAGCGAGCGGAAAGCAGCGTTGAGCGAGCCGACGACATCGACGACGCGCACGTGGGTGATGCGGTTGATGTCGAGCGCCGGAGAAAGGTGACGGAGCTGTGCGAGATCGAAGGGTGTGCCGAAGCCACCGCGGGCTTTGCCAGCGAGGTTGAAAAGATTGGTGGTGTCTAATGTTCCGTAGGTTCCAATCTGGGTGGACGTCTGCGTGAGTGAGATGGATGGGAAGCGAAAGAAATAGATTCCGTCCGAGCTGACTTCGACATGGGCCAGCTCGAGAAAGGTGGTGTTGAAGGAATTTTCAAACACCGCAAAATCGGGACCGGGAATGTCCGCGATGGGGCTCGCGAACGTCACGGTGGCGGTACCGCCGTCCCCCAGAGAGACGACAGGAAACGGGTCACCGTTATCGCCTGAAACGGCATCGGCCGGTCCGGTGGCGCTGCCCTCATCACCGAAAGTCGGGTAAGATTGAGGATCGCCCGTGTAGGCAATGTTGGTGGGACCGCGGACGATTTCGGCCGATGTGGCCCATCGGGTGAACCGCGCATCCGCCGCAGGGATGGAATCCACGGAAAACGGTCCGGCGAGGACAGCAGTGAGCGTGGACAGCAGCAAGCAAAGAGGAAGTTTCATTTTACCCGGGGAAAATCGAAACCCGCCTCCGTTTTCACGGAGACGGGAGTAGGGATGGAATCAGGCCACGCGCCTGCGACGCAGCAGGGTGAGCGAGGCGCCAGCGATGAGCAGGATCGAACCGGGCTCCGGGATAGCAGCCGGGGCATTCACCGCTTGGGCCGGGCCGGATTCGCCGAAAGCGGCATAGCGCCAACCATCCCAAGAGCCGTCGACCAAGGGACGTCCAAGCACGCCGGTATTTGATGCGACCCATTCTCCGGGACCCGCCTCATCATAGGGACTGCCAAGCGGCGGCAGGACGTGTGCACCGCCGGGTGCCGCACCATCGTTGTAATTTCCGCTGTTCTGAGCGTTGTTGACGAAATATTGAAGGTATTGTCCGGTACCCGAATTGTATGGCGGGAAGGAGTTACCCTGCCATTGGAGGTCGAAAACAAAGCCACCAGCCACACCGGATGCGGTGAAAGCTCCGTTGGAAGAGCCAGCAAGGGCGTTCAGCATGTCCGCTCCGGTTTTGGCTTCGCTGGTTTGCCAACGATATCCCCAGGCCCAGGATTGGATTTGACTGGGCCATTGGATCACCATAACGGCTTGGCTAACACCCACTCCCGCATCGGGCCCGACCCAATGGGTCACATCCGAAATGAGGAATGAGGCCGCCCGGGCTTCAACCAAGGTTGCAGAGCAAATAAGCGCGCCCGCTGCAATCAGGCGCATGGTTCTATTCAATTTCATATATCTCTTCAGTGTATTTAGTCACGAAGAGAGGACTGCGGACAACGAATCGCCCGCGTTCTTCTCCCGTCGATCCCCTTTCGCGGAGGACCATGAATTCCCGTTTCCCCGGACAAGTCCGGCTGGCGGGTGACGAGCTAAGGAAGGGCAAGTATTCGGGCTCCCAGCTTGGCCTCCTCCCCGCCTTCACCCTTCTTTCGAACGATTGGCTGTGTTGGGGATTCGTATCTGGATACCGCTGCGCGACAGCTCCGGGTTCTCACCGGATTCCATGCGACTTCCGTGGTTGGTCGGCCGTAGGGTTGGGGTTCCGGCGGGCAGTTACAAGATGAAACTGGTCCGCGGCATTGGCGTATCCTGCCATTTTCTCCGCATCATCCGCAGGAGGGCCGGGCGGGCGGAATTCTTGGCGCTTGACCCCGGCGCGGGGGAGGATTTCCTTCGCTGCCATGTTCCGTGAGGTTTTGAAATCCAAGTTGCACCGGGCGATGATCACCGGCTCCGATGTCGATTACGAAGGCAGCATCGAGATTCCCACCGATCTGATGGAAGCCGCCGATCTGTGGCCCGGGGAAAAGGTCCTCGTCGCCTCCATCACCACCGGCGCCCGGCTGGAAACCTACGTGCTCGCCGGGCAGCCCGGCACCGGCCACATCCTCATCAACGGCGGCGCCGCCCACCTCATCAAGGCTGGCGAGCGGGTGGCCATCATGTGCTTCGCCCTTTCGGAAACCCCGGTGGTTTCCAAAAACCTGCTGCTCGATGAGAAGAACAACGTCGTCCGCAAAAGCCAATAGGCGGCGTTCGGAATGACGTTGACCAGCCCCGGTGCGTGCGTTAGTTTGGCGCACCTATGAAGTGCACACCGGTATTGGCTGCAATCGCCGCTCTTGGTCTCGCTGCCTGCGATACCATGAACTCCCCAATCACGAGCGGAGATTTCGACCCGCTCCGCCCGCCCGGCGGCAACCTGGGCACTCCGACGGCCGCCGCTCCGACATTTTCCGCAGGCCAGTTTGTCCGGGCGACGATGGACAGCACCGCGTTTTTCAAAAACCGCCCGAAAGGCGATGCCGATGCCGACAAGCTCCTCCCGCGCGGCACCTCGATGAAGGTCGTCTCCACGAGCGGCAGCTACATCAAGGTGGAGCTCGACAGCGGCGAGGTCGGCTTTGTCCCCACCGTGATGGTGGAGGATCCGAACGCCGCGCCAAAGCTGGCAACGACCAATCCCGGTGAATTTCAGGTCTATCCGCCATTGAGCACGGGCGTGGGCGAACCGCTGCCGGTCATCGATCCGGCCGGGCTGCCACCGGAAGGCGCGATCCCCACGGTAATCGATCCGGACGCGCCCGTCATCCAGACGCCGGTGCCTCCCGCCACCACGCCCTCTCCCGATCAGTTCGCCACTCCGGTGCCACCGGTGGAGCCAAAACCCCTGCCACCTAACGGCGAGGAGCTGGATGCCATGAAAAAGGCCCAGGAGGCGAAGCCGAAGGAGTAGCGCTGACTGTCAGGGCGAAACCGGGGACTGACCCAGCATCCATTATATTGCAATCTGTTTCACGATGACAGCATCGAGCGAATTGGATCTCAAACAGCGCCTCGCGAAGCTTTCCGAGCCGGACCGCCGTGCCATGTCCGCTTATCTGCTCCGTTTGAAGCATCAATCGAAGAGCGGCCAGCGAGGCCTTTCCAAACTGATGAAGGAAATAGTCTCGGGAAGGAAAACCAAGCTCTCCGAACTGGCCACGGATCTCGGGCATGCCTGACCGCCATTCCTACGAACCGGTCCTTTCGTCCAAAGCGGCTGCATTTCTCGTCGCGCTCCCCAAAGCCCGATAAAAGCGGCTGATCGGCCTGCTCCTCACGCTCGCGGAAAATCCTAACCCGATCGGCGATTACTCCGAGCAGGACGATACCGGACGCGACATCCAGTTCATTCTCATCCGCGATCAGTTGATCGCTTTCCGGGCGGACCACGCGGTGAAGGAACTACGGATCCTCGACATCGAGGAAGTCTGATTTCCTACGCCCGATACCGTTCGTAAGCCTCCACGATGCGACCGACGACGGGGTGGCGGACGATGTCGCTTTTTGAAAACTGTTGGAACGCGATGCCTTCCACACCTTGGAGGGCGTGCTCGGCTTCCGCGAGGCCGGAGCGGACGCCAGGCTTGAGATCGACTTGCGAACTATCTCCGGTGATGACCATGCGGGATTCCTCGCCGAGCCGGGTAAGCGCCATGAACATCTGCTCGCGGGTGGTGTTCTGCGCTTCGTCGAGGATCACGAACGAGCGCGAAAGCGTGCGGCCGCGCATGAAGGCGAGCGGGGCGATTTCGATTGTTCCCTCGTCGAGGTAGCGCTGCGCTTCCTCGGGATCAAGCATATCGTAGATCGCGTCGTAAAGCGGGCGGAGGTAGGGCGCGACTTTTTCCTGAAGGTGATCGCGTCGTAAAGCGGGCGGAGGTAGGGCGCGACTTTTTCCTGAAGGTCTCCCGGCAGGAAACCAAGTGCTTCTCCCGCTTCGACCGCCGGACGTGTTAGGATGATGCGCTGCATGACACGGCGCTTGAGCAGCGTGAGGCCCATCGCCATGGCGAGGTAGGTCTTGCCGGTGCCTGCGGGACCGAGGCCGAAGACAACATCGTGGGTCTCGATGGCGCGAACGTATTCGAGCTGCGCGGGCGTTCTCGGAATCACCGGTTTCCTGCCGCGCGAACCAACCAGACGCACGCCGGACAGTTCGGCCACACCGACTCCCCCCGCATTCGCCGCCACATCCACGGCGAGGCGGAAATCACGCGGCTCGATCTGGCCGCCCTTGCGTTGCGCGGCTTCGAGATCAGCGAAAACGGCGCGCGCGCGTTCCAGCGCGGCGGATTCCCCGGTGAGTAGAATCCAACCATCGCGTGCCACGGCCTGCACGCCGAGCGCGGATTCGAGATATACTGCCGCGCATGACAATTTGTGGAAAATGCCCGGGGAGTTTCCCCAAAACATGAGGCGCGGGAGTATAGCCGAGGTTTTTCGGATCGTTGGCGAAGAGCGCGTGGAGGAATTGGGGCGTGTCGAATTCCAGTTTGATTTCCGAATGCGCTTCCTGAGTCATTGCCGCGATTTTGCACAGGCGGGGGTGGATGCTGGGAAGTGAAAAGTGAGCGGCGGATTCTTGTTTCTTGAAACTCCGGTCCACGCTGATTGAATCGTGGGCGTGAATATCCGTTACAGTCTGCTGGCGATGGCCTTTTTAGCCGCTTGCACCGGCCCCCGTGATGCATTGGTGGTGAAGCAGTTCCAACTGCGTGACCAAAACCGCAATGCGAGCGACGAGCCGATGGTGCGAATGGAAAAAGAGCGCCGCCTGCGTGGGGCCGTGAGCATGGAACAGCGCAAGGAGCGGCTCGGGCAGTATTACACCCTGATCTGGAGCGATCCCGCCGGCGTTGGGCAAGGAGGCGTGGAAGTGATTTTCGAATACCAGCAGGGTGCCACCGCCAGCCTTGTGAAACGGATGGTGAAAAGTTTCCCCGCGTCCGATGAAAAGGGCACGGCGGAGTTCGCCATGATCGGTGAGGATTATTTCAAAGGAGGCAAAGTGCTGGCGTGGAAGGCCACCGTCCAGCGAGGGAAAAAGGTGCTCGCCTCCCGTCAATCCTACCTTTGGCGTTGAGTGCGTGAATTTCCAGATGGAAGGTTGACCAGAAGCTCGTCTGATTTTATACTTAAAGCCCCTCGCCGTTGAAATGACGGCCTTTTCTCTGTGACTACGGAATGCCCAATTTTAATCGGAATCTTCGATGGATTCAGTTGGATCCGCTGTGAGGGGAAAGGATCGTTTCTAAACAGCCCCGTGATGAAGGCCTTCGGAGACGAGCGGATCGCTTCCGGAGAGAACTGTCTGGTCGTCGATCTGGGTGGTTGTAGCGGGATGGACTCGACCTTCATGGGCACTCTGGCCGGGATGGCCGCGCGCCTCTCCACGCATGACGGCGGAGTGCTACAGATCGCGGATTCCGGCTCGCGCAACCGCCGCTCGCTGGAAGATCTGGGGCTGGATTTTCTGTTGGAGATCGATCCGCCCTCAGCCGTCTGGCGCGGCAGTGTGGACGCCATTCGGGGTAAGCTGCAAGCCCCGGCGGCGGCGGCAGTTCCCGGACAGTTGCAACGGACGCAGCACGTGCTCGAGGCCCATCAGATTCTTTCGGAAACGAATGACAAGAACGCCCGCGAGTTCTCCACTGTCGTGAAACTGTTGGAAAACGAACTCGCCGAGAAGCAGCAGCGGGAGGAAAAAACCAAGGAGAGTTAGGACCATGGAACGGTCGCATCTGAATTCCTGATCCCCCCCGAGATGCAAGATCCCAAGACCATCGCCCTTCTCATTTCCGCCGTCGTGATTCTGGTGCTTTCCCTGGCTTTCCGCAACCAGCGCCGCCGAGTGAAAACGATCCGCCAGAAGTTCAGGGACCTCGAAGGCGAGGAACAGCGGATGTTTTCGTTCCTCCATGATCTCGGTCTGGCGATCGAGGGAGAGCCCTCCCCTTCCGTGCTTTCCCGCATCATCGTGGACGGAATCGACAAGGTGGTCACCGCCCGTGGCGGGGCGATCTACTTCGTCGGCGCGGACAACCATTTCCTGAACCCATCCTACATATCCGAAGAGTGCCCGCCGCTCATCGGTATCCCGGTGGAAGTTAGAAAAAAGGCCGAGCGTGATCCGCGTGCGCTCGAAAGCCACGTCCGCCTCTCCCGCGTCGCCGTCGAGGACGGCATCCTCGGCCACTGCCTGACCGTCGGCGATCCGATCCACGTCCGCGACGTGAAGAACCACCCTGCTTTCCGCGATGCGTTCACGCGCTACACTGACGATGTTTCAGCTCTGCTCTCACCGCTGCGCCACGCAGGCAAGGATCTCGGCGTGTTGATCGTCGCCCGCCGCCATGAGGACGGAGCGTTCACGGCGAATGACTTTTCCGTGTTCCGCTCGGCCGCCGAGCAATCGTCATTCGCCATCGGTAACGCCCGCATCCACCGCGAGGCGCACGAAAAACGGGCGATGGAGGGCGAGTTAAAAAACGCCCGTGAGGTGCAGCGCATCCTGCTCCCGCAGTCGGATCCGGTCGTCGCCGGTTTCCGCATCAGCGGTACCAACCTGCCTGCTAGAATCATCAGCGGCGACTACTACGACTACATCAACGTCGGTGAGCGGAAATTCGGCATCGTGATCGCCGACGTTTCCGGCAAGGGCGTGCCCGCCGGGATGCTGATGGCGATGTGCCGCAGCGCGCTTCGCTCAGTGGCCCCTAACGAAAACTCGCCCTCGAAAGCGCTCGGTGCCGTCAACCGCCAGCTTTTCCCGGACATCCGCGAGGACATGTTCATCAGCATGGCCTACGGAATTCTCGATGAAACCACCGGCACGCTCACCCTCGCCCGCGCCGGCCACGATCCGGCGCTTCTCTATCGGAAAGCCACCGGCAAGGTCGAGCTCCTGCGCTCGCCCGGCCTCGCCCTCGGCATCGACAGCGGCACTGTTTTCGAGCGCGTCACCCGCGATCAGGAAGTGGAGCTGAATTCCGGCGACTGCGTGCTGTTCTACACCGACGGCGTGAAGGAAGCCGTCGATTCCCGCGACGAGGAATTTGGCATGGAACGCATGTCCGAAGCCTTCCGCCGGGCGGCTCCCTTCGGCTCGGAATCCGTGCTGCTGAGGATGCAGGAAGAGCTCGCCCAATTTACCGGTGACGGCCCGCAGATGGACGACATCACGCTTGTCGCCATCGAAAAGCGTTAGGGATCACCACCACTCACTCTTCCATCGGATAGGCGTTCTCGCCATGCTCGGACCGATCCAGTCCCTCATATTCCTGCTCTTCCGTCACTCTCAGACCGATTACGGCCTTGACGATGAAAGCGATGACCACCGTCGCCACGGCCGACCACAGGATCGTCACTCCCAACCCGGTGGATTGGATGACGAGTTGGGAGCCAATCGATTTCACCAGCCCAAGTCCGCCAAGAGAGGTTTGACCGAAAAACGCCAGAAGCAGCGTGCCGATAATTCCGCCCACGCCGTGGACGGCGAAAACATCGAGCGAGTCGTCGATGTGCATTTTCTCCCGGATGAGGCTCACGGAAAAATAACAGACCACCGCAGCCACCGCGCCAATGACGATCGCCCCAATCGGTCCGACGTCACCCGATGCGGGAGTAATCGCCGCCAGACCCGCAACCAACCCGGTGACCATGCCGATCAGCCCGACCTTGCCGTTCCTGAAACGCTCGAGGAGGCACCAAACAAGAGCCGCCGCACACGCCGATAAATGGGTGACCAGAATCGTCATCCCCGCCCCACCGCTGGCGGAGAGCTGGCTGCCACCGTTGAAACCGAACCAACCTACCCACAACATCGCCGCTCCGATATAGACCATCCCCGGACTGTGCGGCGGATGCGGATGCGCGGGAAAACCACGGCGCTTTCCAAGAACCATCGCGAGCACCAAAGCGGTCGTTCCCGCCGTCGCGTGGACCACGATTCCACCAGCCAGATCCTTGATCCCCATCTGCTGCAACCAGCCGCCGCCCCAGACCCAGTGGGTCACGGGAGCATATACCAAAATCAGCCACAGCGCGGAAAAGAGCATGATGGCCCCGAACTTCATCCGCTCCACCACCGCTCCGACGTAGAGCCCCGGCGTGATGATCGCAAAAGTCATCTGAAACATGACGAACAGGATTTCCGGCAACTTCGTTCCCGGCGCGGCCGAGTCGGTGGTGATTCCTTTCAAAAACGCGGCATCCAGATTGCCGATCCAACCCCCACTTCCTTTGAACGCCAGGCTGTAAAGCCCGGCCACCCACAGCAGGGATGCCAGACAAGCGATACCTCCACATTGGGCCATCACGGAAAGCACGTTCCTCCCCCTTACCAGACCGCCATAGAACAATGCCAGACCGGGCATCGTCATGAATAGAACCAATGCGGTCGCCGTTAGCACCCAAGCCGTATGGCCGGAATCTACGACGGAACCGCCATCCTGAGCTTGAAGATACACCGTGCTGAGGGCGAAAATGCCCAGCACCAAACGACTTATTTTAAATGAGTTGATACGCTGCATGCGACCCAATTGCAGCAGTATTCATTCCACTCATGAACTGCATTCATATCTTTTCTGAAAGTCATGAACTCATGTGATTCCAACCGGATCTTGGCTTGAAAGCCTGCTCTCGACGGATCGGCCGCTTTCCGTGACGATGCGCCCGCATGCAGATCAAATCCGCCGTTTTCAACATGAGCGCCCGCGACCTCCCGGCCTGCCCGGATTGGAACCGGCCCGAGTTCGCCTTCATCGGCCGGTCGAACGTCGGCAAGTCGTCGATGATCAACATGCTCACGAACAAAGACGCACTCGCCAAGGTTTCCGCCACCCCCGGCAAGACGCAGCTCCTGAATTTTTTCGTGATCAACGAAACCTGGAGCCTCGTGGACCTTCCCGGATACGGCTACGCGAAGGTCGCCAAGAGCGAGAAGATCAATTTTAACGAATCCGTCGGCGACTACATCGAACAGCGGGAGAACCTGCGGCTGGTGTTCGTCCTGATTGATTCCCGCCTGCCGCCGCAACAGATCGATCTGGACTTCATCAACTGGCTGGCCGGCTGCGCGGTACCTTTCGTGCTGGTCTTCACCAAGGCCGACAAACAATCCGCTGGAAAAACCCAAGCCAGCATCGCCGCTTTTATGCAGAGCATCTCGGAATTTGTCAGCGGAACTCCACCCGTGATCATTAGCTCGTCAAAAACACGTGACGGCCGCGTTGGCATCCTTAAGTCGATTGAGCAAAACCTGCACGATTAAGCGCGCAAACAAAAAGGGCAGGTGAGCGGATCACCTGCCCTTTTGCGGTTTTGAAATCAGTTACCAGTTGCTCTGTTTGACGTAGATCACGTCGTAGGTCCGTACGTAGAACGGGCTGCTGTCCGCACCGGCGAGTGCATCGTTCATGTTGAGCACGTAGCGCTGGTTCTTGCCACCTTGGTTGCGGACAACAATGACCTGCTTCGGATTCGCGAACTTGGTGAAACCACCGGCTTCCATCACCGCTTCAAGCGCCGTCATCGGACGGTCGAGCGGGATCTTGCCCGGGCGAAGCACCTCTCCGGAAACGTAAACGCCGGCGGCGGCGGTCTCCAGCGAGACGATCACCGTGGGGTCCTGCAGATGCGGCTGATAGAGCGAGGTAAGCTGGGCTTGGAAACTGGTGATGCTTTTCCCAGCAGCCGAAACATCGCCGATGGTCGGCAGGCTGACCTTGCCGTTCGCCTGGATCTTCTGTTTCAGGTTCAGCTCGGGAGCGCCGGAGAAAGCGACGTTGATTTCATCTCCCGCAGCAAGCACTCCGCTCGGCCTCGAAGCGGACGCCTCGGCAGGAACATAAGAGTTCTGCTGGTTGTCCACGCATCCGACGGACGAGAAGATCAGGAACATCGCAAGCAAGCCTGCGAGCCCCGCCTGCAGCCGCTGCCATCCATGACTCAGACCGGATCGCTGACCGGACTTCGCCCCAACTGTGTTTTCCATCATTACCGTTCTCATTGTTTCTGCTGTGTTGATTGTTTGTGTTCTACAGACCTGTTTCGCAAAGCATCGCTTCCGGCATGCCTTTCCTGATATGGGCGCATACTGGGCTTTTTGGTTTCTCATGTCACGATCTCTCTTTCAGGAGGTTCTATCATCCGATATCAGCAAGGTAGGCCGCCCAGTCCGGAGGTAGTGGCGCGTTCTCGATGCCGCTTTCCATCCGGCCCTCCCAGTCGGGATTGAACGAGGTGCTCGTCCCGTAAACCATGATCAGATCCTCGTTGCCGATGCTGCGAAGGGCGTGCCCCACACCCGGCGGGATGACCACGGCGACGTTGTCCGAGCCCGGCCTGCTGTCGCCGGCGATCGTGAAACGCATGACCCGCTGGGGCATCCCCTCACGCTCGTCCGTGAGGATTATCTCACAGATTCCTGTCAGGAAAAACATCACGTCCCACTGCTCCCGGGCATAAGGACGGAGGCTGAAATCCTTCGGCGTTTCGATGAAGAGCTTTTTGAACCACTCCTCCGGTGAAACCCCGGCGGGAATGTGCGGCGGATGGATGTGGAATCCCTTCGCACTGTCACGATGCATCAGCGCCGACGCCCACTGCTGCGGAACAATGCCGATTTCCTTCAATATCCCCTCGTTGAGGCGCGTCAGTTCACCAAAGTAGCCGCGGCCTTTCTGTTGGAAAACACGTCTCGGGAAAATCTCGACGCCGGGAATCCAGACCTTCCCCAGTTCGGCACGCGCGGCCACGGTTTCCCCGCCGCCCACGCCGCAGGAACTGATCCGCGCTGCAAGCGAGCCCTTCGAGTAGTCACGGGTTTCCAACCGCTGCCTCGCGGATGCTTTCAATCCTCTCCATGGATCCTCTGCGGAAGTGCTCATTGTAAATTTTCGTTAGAGGGCCGCGAGGTATTCTCCATACGGGGTTTTCGCGTATTTGGCGATCGACTCATCGAGCTTCGCGCGGTCGATCCGGCCCTGTAGAAAGGCGATCTCCTCGGGGCAGGCGATCTTCAAACCCTGGCGCTGTTGGATGACTTGGACGAACTGCGTCGCATCGGCGAGCGAGTCGGGCGTGCCGGTGTCCAGCCAGGTCGTACCGCGGCCGAGGATTTCGACACGCAGGCTACCCTTTTCCAGATAGAGACGGTTGAGGTCGGTGATCTCGAGCTCACCGCGCGGTGACGGTTTCAGGCCCTTGGTGATTTCCACCACCTGATCGTCATAGAAGTAGATTCCGGGAACGGCGTAGTTGGATTTCGGCTGCTTGGGCTTTTCCTCCAGCGAAACAACATTCCAATCGGCATCGAACTCAACCACTCCGTATTGTTCGGGTTCGTTGGTGTGATAGCCGAAAACAGTGGCACCATCCTTGCGCCTCGATGCGGCTAACAAGGATTCACCAAGGTTGTGGCCGTAGAAAAGATTGTCCCCGAGCACGAGGCAGACGGGTTCGCCGTCAATGAACTCCTCGCCGATCAAGAACGCCTGCGCGAGGCCGTCAGGTTTGGGCTGCTCCGCATAGGAAATATTCAACCCCCATTGTGAACCATCTCCCAGCAGATGCTCGAAACTCGGCAAATCGCGCGGTGTCGAAATCAGCAGGATGTCACGCACGCCGGCCAGCATCAGCACCGTCAGCGGATAATAGATCATCGGCTTGTCATAAACCGGAATGAGCTGCTTGCTGACCGAGTGAGTCATCGGGAAAAGGCGGCTGCCCGTTCCGCCGGCGAGAATGATTCCCTTGCGCAGCGCGAGTTCGTCGGCTGGCAAGGTCAGGTGGCTTGATTCTTTTTTAATCATAACATCGGTTAGACAAGGGTTCCGAGCCGTTGGCCGCGATAGCTGCCGTCCTCGATCGTTTGGATCCACTCTTCATTGTCGAGGTACCATTGCACCGTGCGGCGGAGGCCAGAAGCAAAATTTTCCTGTGGCGACCATCCGAGCTCACGTTCAATCCGCGACGGATCGATGGCATAGCGACGGTCGTGTCCGGGACGGTCTTTCACATAGGTGATGAGTTCCTCCGCAGTCTTCACTCCCTTGTCTGGAGCAAGCTCGCGCACGGTTTCGATGATGGCGTGGACGACGTCGATGTTCTTCATCTCGCACTTTCCACCGATGACGTAGGTTTCGCCGAAGGTCCCGCGCAGAAGCGCCATGGCCAGACCGCGGCAGTGGTCCTCGACATAGAGCCAGTCGCGCACGTTGCTGCCATCGCCGTAAACCGGGAGCGACTCTCCGCGGAGGGTTTTCCGGATCATCAGTGGCAGGAGTTTTTCTGGAAACTGATAGGGCCCGTAGTTGTTTGAGCAGTTGGTGGTGACCACCGGCATGCCATAGGTGTGGTGGTAGGCGCGCACCAGATGGTCGCTGCCGGCCTTGGAAGCGCTGTAGGGGCTGTTCGGCGCATAAGGCGTGGTCTCGCAGAAAGCGGGATCGTTCGCGCCGAGGGAGCCGTAAACCTCGTCGGTCGAAACGTGGAGGAAAACCGACTTCGCGCCGTCCGCGAGCGACTTTACGTTAGGTTGCGCCGCACCCCGGCCGGTTTCGATCAGATAACGCCGGAAGGTTTCCAACAGCCGGTAGGTGCCGACGAAGTTGGTCATGATGAACTCTTCCGGGCTGTCGATGGAGCGATCCACATGAGATTCCGCCGCGAGGTGCATGACCGCGTCGATGTCGTGCTCGCGCAGCAGTCCGCCCACGAAGGTCGCGTCACCGATATCGCCTTCGGCAAACACGTGGCGAGAATCCCCGTCCAGATCGGCGAGGCTGGAGCGGTTTCCCGCATAAGTTAGGTTGTCGAGGGTGACCACAAGGTCGATATCGACTCCGAGTTCTTCCGAAGCCCCGCCCAACAGATAGTGCACAAGGTTTGAACCGATGAATCCGGCACCGCCGGTAACTAATATTCTCATGATTTCGAGTAGGATTTAAAATTTTCAGGAAGCCGGACTCCGGGTGGAATCATCCGGCGTTTTCGAGATGCAGGTGTTTTTTGAAACAATCGCTCCGGAGCAGGTGCTCCCTGACCGGCTCCATCCAGTTGCGGGGATGAAGGCCGGTCACACTTGTGAATTTTCCCGTGGCCATTGAGCTGTTCACGGGCCGTTTCGCCACGAATGCGGGAACCGAATCCACGGGCACGCCTTCGATCCGTCCGGTTTTCACGGGAAGTCCCGCGTCCCGAGCGGTGTCGATGCAGAACTGCCCCCAGTCGCGCCAGGTGCATGGCTGTGAGTTGCAGAGATGGAACACCCCTGAGGAATTGCCGCCCCCGAACAACAGGGCGCTCAGATATCCGACGAGATCGCAACTGTAGGTCGGGCTGCCGATCTTGTTTTCAGGAAGTGTTAGTCCGGATTCACTACAGGCCTTGTCCACGATCCACTCCGGAAACGCGGGTTTGCCGGGGCCGAAAAGCCAGGAAACACGCACGACAAGATTATCCGGTGAAACCCCCAGGACATTCTCCTCGCCTTTGAGTTTTGATGCTCCATAGACACTAACGGGGTCGGGCGTGTCCGTTTCCGAATAGACATCCTGTTTTTTCCCATCAAAAACGAAATCCGTGCTGAAATAAGTGACATGCGCTCCCTTCGCAGCGGAGATCGTTGCGATCGTCCGGGGGGCTTCCGCATTGACGGCGAAGGCCTCCTCCTCATGAGTCTCACAGTAGTCCACTGCCGTTAGGGCTGCGGGCAGGATCAACAGGTCGTATTCCAATGGCTCAAGCGCCGCAACAATTGATTCCTCCGATGCGAGGTCCATCTGCGCGCGGGTCAGGCCGATGACCGTGTGGTCCGCTCCAAGGCTCTCCACCAGAGCACTGCCAAGCCGGCCTGCGGAGCCGACAACGACAATTCTCTTTCTCTCTACTGGAGTGACAGGGGGGGACATGATCAAAAAGTTAATATACAGGTTAGTCCGTTGGAGTTGAATTGGAAGTCAAAATTGGAATACTTGGCTGCGACGAGACGCCGATATCCGGACTTCCCGAGGCGCCCCATTTTTTCATAAACGCCTTCTCGGCGAAGGGGTATGCGGCCAGAATGAAGAAGTTTCTAAACAGCGATTTCAGATCACCGCCGGATGTGAGTCCGGAACGGGCGTAGCGTTTCGCGATGACGGGTTTCCGCAGCGCGCAGGCGAGTTCGGCCTGCCTTGAAACAAAATACAACAGGTTCTGCCTCACAATGGACGCCGCCTCGGTATCGATCTCCAGCACCCGCCAGAACGCTTCCGACTGGACCCTGATATAACAGAGATACCGCTTGTAGGCACTCACGGGATCCATGGTGTCCGAAAGCCCCGGTCCTTCGCGCTCGCGGCAGATGTTCACATGGCGTTCGTTCACCACGGCATATCCGAAGTCGAGCGCCAGGCCGTAGATCAGTTTGGTGTCTTCCGCGACTTTCAGGGATTCGTCAAAAACACCCGCGCGCAACAGAGCGCTCTTTTTCACCATCATGGATTGGAGAAACGGATGTCTCGGGTGTTTGAACAACCGGCAATCCCCTGCCGGATAGTATCGCTCGGATCCTGCGGACAGATCAGGATCCATCAGATTGATGTCGTCGATGGCATCACCGCTTTCGTCCCTGCTCACGCAGAAACATACCTTCGCGGAGGTTCGTGTCGCACAATCAAGCTGACGCTCCAGCTTGGACGGATGCCATGTATCGTCGGAATCGAGAAACGCGATCCACTCACCCTTCGCCTCAAGGATGCCGCGGTTGCGGGCGGCGCTCACTCCGCCGTTTTCGGTTTTGATATAGCGGATGGCGCTGCCAAACGCTGCCAAAGCGTCTGCCGTTCGGTCCGTGGAGCCATCGTCGATCACGATGATTTCAAAAGGTTTCAGTGTTTGTTCGAGGGCGCTACGAACCGCATCGGGGACTTGGGATTCCCGATTGTAGGTGGGTATGATGACACTGAACGTTTCCATCTTAAAACGGCACCTCCTGCATGGCCGCGTTGAGTTTGACGAGACCGTGTTTTTCATATTTGCGCGGGCGCTTGTGCTCCTTGATGTGACCTTGGATCATCGCGCAGTCATAGACCAGCGTGAGTTCCTCCTCGCTGCATCCCTCATCGCGGATTTCATCCGCATGAGCCGCCCGCCATGCAGCGAGCTTGCGGTTGGCGAGAAACAGCCGTGACTTGCCGAAGCGATAGCCCCAATGTTCCCAATGATGACCGCGATAGGCATGCGAAAATCCGAGTTTCCCCGCCGCGTCCAACCACGACTCGCGCTGGAGGCGTGATTCCTGGAAGTGATGCTCCATGCAAAGGTCGAGGCGGGGAAGAATCCGATAGCCGGCGGCAAGCACCTGGGATGAAAACAAGCTCTCCTCACCACTGCCGAGAGCGCCGGCACCGAGTTCCGGATCGAACCCCGGAACCTTGTCCAACACCTTTCTTGAAAACACCATGTTCGCACCCACCATGCTTTCAGGCTCCTCCTGATTGAGCCATTCCGAAGAAGCCAGCCACGAGCGATGAAGCCTGGTCATCCATGGGCGGAGGAGATGGGGCGCGATCCTAACACCACCGGCGACCGCCTCCACTTTCCCCGCAAGGATCGGTTCGCACATCCCCTCGAGCCAACCGGTGGGCGGACGGATGTCATCGTCAGTGAAAAGGAGGACGTCTCCTTTAGCTTCGGCCAGCGCGCGGTTTCTTCCATTGGAGAGACCGGGGCGTCCTTCCAACAGATAGCGGACCTTGAGGCTCGGGAGATCGCTGGATTTCACCACCTCCGCCGTGTGGTCGGTCGAGCCGTTGTCGATCACCAGAAGTTCTGCCGTGAAGCCATCAGGCGCCACAACATTTCGCATCGCCTCGAGGGTCTGCCTGAGGTCGTCCGCCCGGTTGCGGGTCACGATGATGATGGAGGCGTTCATGGGTCGGGATCTATCAATGGATGACGGCCAATTGTCCGGCCACAACAAGTGAAAGGAGATTCTCTGAGAAACTGGCGATCGGATCCGGCGGAAGCACTTCCAACGCGCCCCGGCGGGCGTTGACGCCCATTTCCTGCCAATCGTCGCGCCTCGCCCACGCGCGCTCCATCGCCTCGTCCAACAGTTTTACCGTTGGCGCCTCTGCGATGAATCCGTTGACGCCCTCGCTGAGATACTCCGCGTTGCCCGCGACGTTGGTAGTGATCACCATGCGCCCGCAGAGCATGGCTTCCACAATCACCAAAGGCAGGCCCTCGAATCTGGACGGCAGGACGAGCGCGTGATTTTTCGCCCAGATGCCGTTCACGTCGGAAAGCTGGCCGCCGAAAGAAACGTTTTTCAGATCCAGCAGATGGATGAGGGCTTCCAGCGAATCTTTGCAAGGTCCGTCACCATACAGACTCAAACGAACCGGCCGCTCGCGCCATTTCGGCAACGCCAGGACCTGGAAGAGCACATCCTGCCCCTTGGCTTTCGGATCAAGGCGGCCGACGCAGGCGAACTCAAACCCGCCGGTTTCGTCGGGCCATGGAAGAGGTTCGCTCACGTCGACCTTCCATGGATTGGAAGCGACCTCGGCATTGGGCAAGCGCATGCCGCACTGCAGTTCCATCAGCTCGAGATTCGGGCGGGAAACAAAGAAAATCCGCGCGGCATCTGTCAGGGTATGTCTGATAGAAGGGAGGTCTTCGTCCGATGGCCACCAGATCTCGCTGTGCGCCTGGATGATCGGGCAATAGGAAATCCCCAGTTCGCGACAAGCCAACTGCCATTGAAGGCCTTCCCATGGAAAGCCTTGTGAAACGACCAGCAGAGGCGGCTTGACCCTCCTCAGCCACTCCATGCTGGCGTAATCGAGCGGACTCGGAGATAACGTCTGCCGGAGTTTCTCCAAGGTCCTTCCGACCAACCGCGGCTTGATCGGCCGGCAGTGGATGACGGCTCCCGCCGCGGCGAGTTCCTTGATTCGTGAAGGGCGATTCGGCCAATCATAAACCGAGACGTGGATCTCATGTCCAAGCTTGCGCAAGGAAATGGCACTCAGGCTCCACAGTTCCTCACTGCCACCCCAGGGAGCACCTCCCATGGTGGAAACAAATGCGATTTTCGCTTTATGACTGCCTTCGTTCATCAATTAGTTTTTTACCAAACGGAATAGACGTAAAACTCTTTCTGCAACGCCCGCACCCTCTCTTTCGGATAAAGCGCGAGCAGGATCCCGGCGAAGGCCTTGGATGCCCCGAGGGAAAAGAACCTTACCAGGGGTGACGGATGACGTTCGTTGCACAGCACCAGCGGCAACCAGATTTTCCTCAACAGATTGGGCAGCGGCACGAACTCGCTGACATAGGACTGATAGATCGTATCCAGCTCCTGAATGATCTTCTCCCTGCCCGTCACCGACTTGTTCGCTCCGGTGAACCGATAGACGCTGAGCACGTCGTCCTCCCATTCCCAGCGGGCCTTCCTGGAACAGAGATAGGCCCACAACTCGCGGTCCATGCAGTAATGCAGGTCCCGGCTCACCAGATCCTCGCGCGCCACGAGGCTCCGCCGGAAAAAGCAGCTCGGCTGCCAGATCGCCGCGATATAGGGCGTCCGCTCCCAGCCCTGCCAATCGACCTTGCGGACGATGTTCTTTTCCGGCTCGTCGTCATACTGGCAGAAACAAGCGCCCGCTAGGACGTCGATGGATTTTTCCGTGAAGAGTGTCGCCACCTTCAGCAGGGTGCCTTCTGTCAAAAGATCATCGCTGCAGATCCAGTTAAAAATCTCACCCGTGCACTTCGCGAATCCCTTGTTGATCGCGTCCGACTGTCCCGCGTCCTTTTCACTCACCCAACTGGTGATCCACGGCTCATAGTTGCGGATGATCTCCACCGTGTTGTCCTTGCTGCCGCCGTCGATGATGTGGAATTCAAAGTTTGGATAGCCCTGGAGCAGGATCGAGCGGATGGTTTCCTCAATGTACTGGCCCTGGTTGTAGCTGGGAATGATGAGGCTGATGAGCGGCCACGCTTTTCCATCCTTCATCGTCTCCGGCAACGGCGGCGGAGCCTGATCCCACGGCCAACCATGGCGGCCGGACGGTGGATTCGGAAGGTCTTCGATGGTGCAAGGTGTCATGATCGTGTGTAACGGTGAGGTTTCAGCAACGCACTCCTTCGTTGTTAGCCGGGGGGACGATGAACGGCTCCCAGAATTTCCGGTCGTACTTCGCCCACGCATGGCAACCGAACGGCATTTTACCGCCATTCAGTTCCAGACAGGTTTTCGGTGAGACTTCGAATGCAAAGCGCAGGCCTTCCTCCACGGTCGCCACCTTGAATTCCGGCATGAAGTAGTTTGCCAGATCCGACCAGAAGATGTCGTTGTTTCTGTTGTTAGCTGACGGATCGTTGATCTCGCGCCACTCGGTCATCAGCGAATTCACGAGTTCGAAATTCGGGAAACGATCCTGGAATTTCTCCAGCAGCCGGATCGACCAAATCGGTGCGTGGCGGGTGAAAACATCGAGCCAGAATGTCATCGGCATGCGCCGGTAGCGGATGTTGAAAACCCTCAGGGCGCTCTCGACACGCAACAGCGTGAAGCCGCCATTGCCGACGCGCGGGCGGTCCACCCACGGGGAATCCTCGCACTTGATCCACGGGGGGCCGACATAATCGAGATCCGTCCGGCACCATTCCTGCAACTGGTCGGAGAACGCCAGGCTATCGAGGTGATAGAAAAAGACGAACTTGTAGTCGTCGAACTCGCGGTAGAACGACGGATGATTCAACAACCTGCCGTGGGCCGCTGCGGAACCGAAATACTTTTTCTGGAAACGCTTGATCCGGAAGCCCTCGAAATCCAGCTCAAGGCCGTCGGGAGCGATGAGAAACTTGTCGTAATCGCCCAGATGGTGCTGCAACTGCCGCATCGAGATTTTCTCTTCCTCGGTGAGTTCCGAACGGTTCGAAAGCGGAATCAGGATCGCGACATCCTTCGACGGCGGATACTTCTGGCGGAACGGCGGCACCAGCGCGTGGGTCACCGCATGGAGGAACTTGCGTTTCATTTCACGGCCTCCATCAGGGGCCAGGCCCTGTCGTTGTCGTTGATGACGGTGACCGGCAGCGGCCACTCGATGCCGAAAGCGGGATCGTCGTAACGCAATCCCACCGCACAGCCCGGTGTGTAATACTCGCCCATCAGATAGAGCAGCTCCGCGCCATCGGTGAGGGCCTGGTTGCCGTGGGCGAACATGTCCGGCACGTAGACCGCGCGGCGGTTTTCCACGCTCAGTTCCACTCCCAGATGCTCCATGTAAGTGGGCGAGTCGGGACGCATGTCGATGATGACGTCCCAGACCGCGCCACTGATGCAGCGGATGAACTTCGGCTCGCTGGCGGGAGGGAGCTGATAGTGCATGCCGCGGAGAGTTCCCTTCTTGTGATTGTGGGAAATGTTCGCCTGCACGACACGCGGACAGATCCCGTGTTCCTCGAACTCCTGCGCGCAGAAAGCCCGTGCGAAGAATCCGCGCCCGTCCTCTTTCCTGTCGAGTTCGACAATGAAAGCGCCTTTGAGTTTGGTTTCGTGGAAAATCATGGGGGGGAACTGTTTTATTCTAACAAATCTCGGTCGAGGACCTGGACCTCCGGAATGGGCACGACAAACTTGCCGCCCCACTCACGGACCTTGGCCATCTCGCCGCTGATTTCCTTCTTGAGGTTCCAAGGCAGGATCAGCACGTAATCCGGTTTCGTTTCGAAAATCTTCTCAGGTCCGTAGATCGGAATGCGGACGCCCGGCATGAAGTGGTTCTGTTTGTATGGACTCTTGTCCACCACGTAGTCAACAAGGTCGTCGCGCACGCCGCAGTAGTTGACCAGTGTGACACCCTTGGCAGCCGCGCCATAACCGACGACGGATTTGCCAGCCTCCTTGGCCTCGATGAGGAACTTGAGGAGCTTGCGTTTGGTGGACTTCACTTTCTCGCCAAACGAAGTGTAGGTTTCCATGTCCGTCAGACCGAAGTCGGTTTCCTGTTTTCGCATCGCCGCGACGCGGTCGGTGATGACGGTTTTTGGCGAGGTGCCATCGGTGTGACGGGCGAAGATCCGCAGCGAGCCGCCGTGGGTCGGAAGTTGTTCGACGTCGAAAAGCGTGAGACCGTGGTGGGCGAACATTTTCTCCACCGCAAGGAACGACAGGTAGGAGAAGTGCTCGTGATAGACGGTGTCGAACTGATTCTCGTCGATGAGGCGCTGGAGGTGCGGGAACTCGAAAGTAATGACACCGTCGGGCTTGAGCGCGATTTTGAGGCCGCCGATGAAATCGTTGATGTCTGGAACGTGGGCCATGACGTTGTTGCCCATCAGAAGATCGGCGGACTTGCCGGTGGCGACGAGTTCCTTCGCGGTTTCGACTCCGAAGAATTTCACCACACTCGGAATCCCCTTCTCTTCCCATGCCACTTTCGCGACGTTCGCCGCGGGCTCGACGCCGAGCACCGGAATACCCTTGGCCTTGAAGTGTTGCAGCAAATAGCCGTCGTTGCTGGCAATCTCGACGATCTGGCTGTCTGCATTGAATCCGAAGCGCTCGGTCATCATCTCGCAATACTTGCGGGCATGTTCGACCCAGCTCGTGGAAAAGCTGCTGAAGTAGAGATAGTCGCTGAAGATGGCATCCGGCGACTCGAAGCTTTCGAGTTGCGAGAGCAGGCACTTTTCACAAATCCACACTTTAAGCGGATAGTGTTTCTCGGAGTTCTGCGCGTCTTCGAATTTTACATACGAGTTTGCCATCGGGGACATGCCAAGGTCGCACATCACATGGGCGAGCGGTTCGGTACAAAAGCGGCATTCGGGAGAATGAATCATGATAGGTAGAAGTCGGGGTTTGATGGAATCACTCCGTTTTCAGAAGGTGGTCTTCCAATAGAAGTCGTTGTCGATCTGTTCGGTGCGGATGAGGTATTGGAGCTGTTTGAGACGAGTGAAACCGCGGGACTCGAAATCTTCCTTGGTGAAGTCGATCTGTTTGAACAATTCGTAGAACTGTTGGGCGCCCTTGGGCACATCCCAGTCACAACTGAAGCCCGGCAGATGTTTCGCCAGCTTGTCGAAGCTCACGCGGTAGCTGCGGTTGTCAGCACCTTGCGTGCCGAAGGTGGTCTCACAGCCGGGAAACGCCTTGGCGACGATTTCGGCGATTTCGCGCACGCGGTAGTTCTGCGAGTCCGAACCGATGTTGAGGATTTCCCCATGGATCGCATCGGTCGGTGCCTCCAGCGCGCAGGCGATTGCCTTGGCAATGTCGAGACCATGGACAAGCGGCCGCCATGGCGTGCCGTCGGAGGTCATCTTGATTTCCTTGGTGGTCCAGGCGAGGCCGCTGAGGTTGTTCACCACCACGTCGAAGCGCTGGCGGGGCGACGCACCGAAAGCGGTCGAGTTGCGAAAGAAGACCGGAGAGAAATTACTATCAGCCAGCGGAAGGATGTCGCGCTCGCAGAGGGTTTTGCAAATCGCATAAGCGGTTTGCGGGTTGGTCGGGGTTTCCTCGTTCACCGGAGTGTCGCCATTGGCCACGCCGTAAACCGAGCAGGATGACATGTAAACGAAACGGCGGACGCCGGCTTCTTTCGCGAGCTTCGCCAGACGCACGGAACCCTTGTGGTTGATTTCATAAGTGATGTGCGGCGCGAGTTCGCCGGTCGGATCGTTGGAAAGTTCCGCCATGTGGACGACGGCGTCGTGGCCCTTGAGGTCCTCAAGGGTGAGGTGACGGATGTCCTTGATGATGGTTTTCGGCTGGTTGCCCTTGGCGTTGTAGAGGTAGCCGGACCGGTAGTAGCCGACATCCACGCCGGTGACATCGTGGCCGCGCTCGATGAGCACGGGTGCGAGAAGAGCGCCAAGATAACCTTCGGTTCCTGTGACAAGTATGTTCATGTTTTCTATTAGGGGGGGGATTGGTTTCAGACTCCGGCGGCGACGAGCGCACGCTCGGCATTGCCAACGGCGGGCACCTGGCGGGCGACTTCCTTGCCGATTTCCAGCGACGCGGTGGCCGCGGGTGATGGGGCATTGCAAACGTGCATCGCGTTTTTTCCGGCGATGATGAGGAAATCATCCACGAGTTTTCCTTCATTCGTAAGAGCTTGGGCACGGATGCCGGCATGGCATACGACAAGGTCCTCGGAGCGGACTTCGGGGATGAGCTGTTGGAGACTACGGGTGAAAGCGGCTTTGCTGAACGAGCGGTGCATTTCCTTCATGCCCTCGCCGAGGTTCTTACTGATGAGTTTCCAGAAGCCCGGGAACATCATCGTTTCGTAAAAATCGCGGGCGTTGAAATCGCTTTTGAAATAACCCTCGCGGGCGAAGGCGAGCACGGCGTTAGGTCCGGCATGCACACTGCCGTCGATCATCTTCGTGAAGTGGACTCCGAGGAAGGGGAAGTCCGGATTCGGCACCGGATAGATGAGCGTGTTCACCAGATGGCGACGCTCGGGGATGAGTTCATAGTATTCACCACGGAACGGAACGATCTGCGCCTTCGGATCGGTACCCGACGCGCGGGCGATGCGGTCGCTGTGCAGGCCGGCGCAGTTGATGACGAACCGCGCCTTGTATTCACCGTTGTTGGTTTCGATGATCTTGATCGGACCGCTGTCCTGGAAGTCCTGGGCCTCGGTGTTGAATTTCACCACACCGCCGTTGGCTTCGACGATTTCGAGATATTTCTGACAGACCTGCTTGTAGCTGGTGCTGCCGGTCGATTTCACCAGCACACCGGCGATGCATTTCACATGCGGCTCTATCTCACGGACGCGCTCCGCTGAAACCTTCTCCACCGGCACGTTGTTTTCCAATCCGCGCTTGTAGAGATTTTCCAACTGCGCGAGCTCGCTTTCCTTGGTGGCGACGATGACCTTGCCGCAAACGGTGTGGTCGATGTCGTGTTCCTGGCAGAATTTCACCATGCTCACCGCACCAAGATGGGCGAAGCGGGCCTTGAAGCTGCCGGGCTTGTAGTAGATGCCGGAGTGGATGACGCCCGAGTTGCGGCCGGTCTGGTGCTGGGCGGGTGACGATTCTTTTTCCAACAGAAGCACCTTCGCACCGGGAAATTTCTTCCCGACGTGCATGGCCGTGGAAAGGCCGACAATGCCTCCACCTATCACCGCGTAATCGTAAGTCGCCATCTGAACCTTCCTGTTAGTTGTTCGCGATCACTTCGACCAAAGTTTCCATGGCGCGTTTCCGGAAGCCCAATGCTCCTCCAGCACCATCTTGTCGCGCAGCGTGTCCATGCTCTGCCAGAATCCGAAATGTTTGAACGCGCAGAGTTTCCCCTCACTGGCGAGATTCTGCATCGGCTCCTTTTCCCATGTGGTGGTGTCGCCGTCGATGTAGTCCAGCACCTCCGGTTCCAGCACGAAAAAACCACCGTTGATCCATGCTCCATCACCGACGGGCTTCTCATGGAACGAAGCGAGCTTGGCCTCGCCTTCGCGCAGCGAGAATGCGCCGAAGCGGCCCGGAGGCTGGACGGCGGTCAAAGTGCAGAGCGCCTTGTTCTTTTTGTGAAACTCGATGCTCTCGGGAATGTTCACATCGCTGACACCGTCGCCGTAAGTCATGCAGAAAGTTTCATCGTCGAGGTATTTCGCCACGCGCTTGAGACGGCCGCCGGTGAGGCTGCCTTCGCCGGTGTCCACGAGCGTCACCGTCCATGGTTCGGCTGCATTGTTGAGGAACTCGACCTTGTTGGTTGTCAGGTCGAAGCGGACGTCCGAGCGGTTGAGGAAATAGTTCGCGAAGAATTCCTTGATGAGGTGGCCCTTGTAGCCCAGGCAGATCACGAAGTCGTTCAAACCGTAGTGACTGTAGATGCTCATGATGTGCCATAGGATCGGCATGTGGCCGACTTCGATCATCGGCTTTGGCTTGATCGCGCTTTCCTCACTGATCCGTGTTCCGAAACCACCTGCTAGAATGACTACCTTCATAAATTGTTATCGATTGATGGATGTGTTTGAATAATTCGACTCACGCGTTTTCCGCCGTGCGGTATCTGATGACTTTGGCAGGAACACCTGCGGCGATCGCGTTTTCGGGAATGTCCCGGCTGACGACCGATCCGGCACCAATGACCGCGCCCGCACCGATGGTGACACCCTGCAAAACGGTGACACCGTAGCCCAGCCACGCGCCGTCGCCGATCCGGATATCTCCCTTGCTGTTCAACGGCTGCTCCATGATCAACTTGCCCAGCACAGCGCCATGGCCGTAGGAGAAGAATCCGCAATTGGCGGCGATCTCGACACATTCGCCGATTTCGATGTTTGAAACATGGGCATGCAGGTGGCAGCCCGGCTGGATGTGGGTGCGGGCTCCGATGTAAATCCGTGCGTTGGAACCGGTTTCAAGAAAACTGTCTCCGTAGATCTGCACCTTGTCGGCAAGGATCACCGCATCGCCGTTGTTCGTGCGGGTGATGTTCACGCGATCGCCGAGATAGACGTTTTCGCCGAAACGGATGTCAGGATGTGATAGAACGGCGCTGGGCGCGACGAAACCACGGCGGGTCATGTCCGCGAGGTGGGCGCGGAGATGATAGGGCTGCGTGTTGATACAGGCCAACCTCGCCGCAATCCGGCCAAAGCCCCTGGTGCCGGCGCGGTTGAGGCACCACAGTTTCAAGCGGCGGAGGAATGATTCCAGTGGTCTTGGGATCGACGCGTCCGGTTGCAACCGCTCGGGGCGGTTGTTCTCGAACAAGCCAATATCAGGCTCTTTGTGGAGGCATGTTTTCAAACGGATGGGCGGGGGAATCACGGAAAGGTCAAGGAGTCGCCAGCGACGCCTGAAGGCGGGCGAAGAGCTTGCCACTGACCGCAAGCGAGCGGGGAATGTAAACCGATACGATGTCCGTGGAAGGTCCGGCTCCGTTGTCAGTTACAAGAGTGACAACTCCTGGAGTGCCGGTGGCGTTGGTCCATGTCCCTGCGAGGCTGGTCCCCCAAGTAACACGAATGGTCATGCTGGGATCCGTGCTCGCAACGTCCGTGCGGCGGTAGGTGAAGAGCAGGTAATCACTGTTCACCGTGTTTCCATCAGGATCCGCGGTGGCGAGGGAAACAATCGGAAGGAGGTTCACATCAGCTCGGCCGGCAGGATTTCCACCGATCACATACTCGACGACGTTACTAATCGAATCATTGTCGGAATCCACGGTCGGGCTGGCGTTGAGACTGAAAGTGTTCATCCACTGGGCAAACTCTTCCTGCGGATTCACGGTGATTGAAACGGTGGCCGGCGCCGAATCCACGGTGCCGTCATTCACCTTGTAAGTGAAACTATCAGGGCCGTTGTAGTTCGGTGCAGGAGTGTAGGTCAGGGACGGCGAGGAACCACCAAGACCCGGAACCGGGCTGCTGAGGGTGCCGTGCTGGGGATTGCCCGTCACGGTGACGCTCATCGGGTCTCCGTTCGCGTCAGTCGCGGCCAGGGTGATGAGCAGCGAGCCATCCTCATTCAACAACACCGACTGGTTCGCCGTTACCGGAGCAACATTCAGGCTGGTGTAGTCAATGCTAACATACAGGCGGGCGAACAGCTTGCCATTTGCCGCCAGGCTGCGCGGGATGTAAACCTTGACGAGATCCACACCACTGGCGGCGGCATCGTTTTCCTCAATGGTCACGACTCCCGGCGTGCCCGCCGCGTTTGCCCAACCTCCGGCAAGGGCGGTGCTCCATTGGACCTGGATGATCGTGTTGGGATCGGTCTTCGAGAGATCGGTTCGACGGTAGGTGTAGAGCAGGTAATCATTGCTGACGGAGTTTTGATCCGGATCCGCAGTGACGAGCGAGATGGTAGGTAGCAGGTTCTGATCCGCGCGGTTGGCCGGATTTCCTCCGATCACATACTCGACGGCATTGCTGATGGAGTCGTGGTCCGGATCATTTCCAGGACCACCGCCGAGGCCGTAGCTGGCGAGCCATTCACCAAAGCTGTTGTCCGGCACCGGAGCGATCGTGATGGAAACCTCGGCAGGGGCGGAATTCACCATGCCGTCGTTGGCAACGAAGCTAAAACTATCAGTGCCGTTGTAGTTAGGTGCTGGTGTATAGGTCAGGTTCGGACCGGAACCGGACAGTGTTCCGTTCTGCGGCTGGACGGTAACGCTGAAGGTGAGGGCACTGCCTTCCAGATCGCTGCCTGACAGTGTGATGGCAGCGGTGGTATCTTCATCCAGGCTGACAGACTGCGCGTTGGCCACCGGCGCGTCGTTGATCGGAGCGACAGTGATGGAAACCGTGGCAGGCGATGAATCCACCGTGCCGTCGTTCACCGTGAAGGTGAAACTATCAGAACCATTGTAGTTCGCGGCTGGCGTGTAAGTCACATTCGGTGCCGTGCCGGTCAGGCTGCCTTGGGCCGGTGTTCCTGCCGAGTAGGTCAGGCTATTGCCTTCCACATCCGTGCCGGAAAGGGTGATGGCAACCGTGCCGTCCTCATTGACGTTCACCGATTGCGCGGCAGCCACCGGCGCATCGTTGATCGGAGCGACGGTGATGGAAACCGTGGCGGGCGTTGAATCCACCGTGCCGTCGTTCACCGTAAAGGTGAAACTATCAGAACCGTTGTAGTTCGCGGCGGGTGTGTAAGTCACATTCGGTGCCGTGCCGGTCAGGCTGCCTTGGGCCGGTGTTCCTGCCGTGAAAGTCAGTAAGTTGCCGTCCACATCCGTTCCGGTGAGCGAGATCGCGACCGTGCCGTCCTCATTGACGTTCACTGATTGGGCGGCTGCCACCGGCGCATCGTTGATCGGCGCGATGGTGATGGAAACCGTGGCGGGTGTTGAATCCACCGTGCCGTCGTTCACCGTGAAGGTGAAACTATCAGAACCATTGTAGTTCGCGGAGGGTGTGTAGGTGAGATTCGGTGCCGTGCCGGTCAGGCTGCCCTGGGCGGGTGTTCCTGCTGAGTAGGTCAGGCTATTGCCTTCCACGTCCGTGCCGGAAAGGGTGATGGCCACCGAGCCTTCCTCATCCACATTGACCAATTGCGCGGTCGCCACCGGCGCGTCGTTGATCGGAGCGATGGTGATGGAAACCGTGGCAGACGATGAATTCACCGTGCCGTCGTTGACCGTGAAGGTGAAACTATCAGAACCATTGTAATTCGCGGCGGACGAGTAGGTCAGGTTCGGTGCGGTGCCGGTGAGCATTCCGTGAGAAGCCGCGCCTGCCGTGAAATTAAGCGGATCACCGTCCACATCCGTTCCGGTGAGCGTGATCGCGACCGTGCCGTCCTCATTGACGTTCACCGATTGCGCAGCAGCCACCGGCGCGTCGTTGATCGGAGCGACAGTGATGGAAACCGTGGCAGGCGATGAATTCACCGTACCGTCGCTCACCGTGAAGGTGAAACTATCAGAACCATTGTAGTTCGCGGCTGGCGTGTAAGTCACATTCGGTGCCGTGCCGGTCAGGCTGCCTTGGGCCGGTGTTCCTGCCGAGTAGGTCAGGCTATTGCCTTCCACATCCGTGCCGGAAAGGGTGATGGCCACCGAGCCATCCTCATCCACATTGACCAATTGCGCGGTAGCCACCGGCGCGTCGTTGATCGGCGCGATGGTGATGGAAACCGTGGCGGGCGTTGAATCCACCGTGCCGTCGTTCACCGTAAAGGTGAAACTATCAGGACCATTGTAGTTCGCGGCGGGTGTGTAGGTGAGATTCGGTGCCGTGCCGGTCAGGCTGCCTTGGGCGGGTGTTCCTGCCGTGAAATTCAGTAAGTTGCCGTCCACATCCGTTCCGGTGAGCGTGATCGCGACCGTGCCGTCCTCATTGACGTTCACCGATTGCGCGGCTGCCACCGGAGCATCGTTGATCGGAGCGACGGTGACGGAAACCGTGGCGGGCGTTGAATCTACCGTGCCGTCGTTCACCGTGAAGGTGAAGCTGTCAGAACCATTGTAGTTCGCGGAGGGTGTGTAGGTGAGATTCGGTGCCGTGCCACTCAAGGTGCCCTGGGCAGGAGTTCCTGCCGAGTAGGTCAGGCTATTGCCTTCCACGTCCGTGCCGGAAAGGGTGATGGCCACCGAGCCATCCTCATCCACATTGACCAATTGCGCGGTCGCCACCGGCGCGTCGTTGATCGGCGCGATGGTGATGGAAACCGTGGCAGGCGATGAATTCACCGTGCCGTCGTTGACCGTGAAGGTGAAACTATCAGAACCGTTGTAGTTCGCGGCGGACGAGTAGGTCAGGTTCGGTGCGGTGCCGGTGAGCGTTCCGTGAGCAGCCGCGCCTGCCGTGAAATTCAGCGGATCACCGTCCACATCTGTGCCGATGAGCGTGATTGCAACCGTGCCGTCCTCGTTGACGCTCACCGATTGGGCGACTGCTACCGGCGTATCATTGATCGGAGCCACCGTGATGGAAACTGTGGCTGATGGAGAATCCACCGTGATGTCATTCACCTTGAAGGTGAAGCTGTCCGGGCCGTTGTAGTTCGCGGCGGGGGTGTAGGTCAGATTCGGTGCCGTGCCGCTCAGGCTGCCTTGCGCCGGGGTGCCTGCGGTGAAGGTCAGCGGGCTGCCTTCCACATCCGTTGCCGTTAGGGTGATGGCTACCGAGCCGTCCTCGTTCACATTCACCGATTGCGCGACAGCTACCGGCGCATCATTGATCGGAGCCACCGTGATGGAAACCAGCGCCGGAGCGGAGGTCACCAGGGCGTCTTTGACCGTAAAGGTGAAGCTGTCGGAACCGTTGTAGTTCGCGGCCGGGGTGTAGGTGAGGTTCGGAGCCGTGCCGCTCAGGCTGCCGTTGGCGGCCGTCCCAACGGTATAGGTCAGAATGTCGCCATCCACGTCCGTGCCAGTCAGGGTGATCGCGACCGAGCCATCCTCGTTGACGTTCACCGATTGGGCGACTGCTACCGGCGTATCATTGATCGGAGCCACCGTGATGGAAACTGTGGCTGATGGAGAATCCACCGTGCCATCATTGACCTTGAAGGTGAAGCTGTCCGGACCGTTGTAGTTCGCGGCGGGGGTGTAGGTCAGGTTCGGAGCCGTGCCGCTCAGGCTGCCTTGCGCCGGGGTGCCTGCGGTGAAGGTCAGCTGGCTGCCTTCCACATCCGTTGCGGTTAGGGTGATGGCTACCGAGCCGTCCTCGTTCACATTCACCGATTGCGCGGCGGCCACAGGCACATCGTTCACCGCGGCCACCGTGATGGAAACCAGCGCCGGAGCGGAGGTCACCAGACCGTCATTGACCGTAAAGGTGAAGCTGTCGGAACCGTTGTAGTTCTCGGCCGGGGTGTAGGTGAGGTTCGGAGCCGTGCCGCTCAGGCTGCCGTTGGCGGCCGTCCCAACGGTATAGGTCAGGCTATTGCCGTCCGCATCCGTTCCTGAGAGAGTGATGGCGACCGATCCATCCTCGTTTACATTCACCGACTGCGCGACGGCCACCGGCACGTCATTGATCGAATTCACTGTCAGTGAAACCGTGTTGATGGCAGAGTTGGCGTTGCCGTCGTTGGCGCGATAGGTGAAAGAATCCGCTCCGTTATAGTTGGCGGCCGGGGTGTAGGTGAAACCACCGCCCGAAGCCAAGGTGAGACTGCCGTTCGTGGGTGCCACGTTCAGGACCGCCGTCAGAGCGTTTCCTTCCACGTCGGAATCGTTGCCCAACACGCCTGGTGCGGAAACGACCAGCGGGGTGTCCTCGTTGGTGGAGTAGCTGTCCGCAAGACCGACCGGCGCGTCGTTCACGGAATTCACCGTGAGGGAGACTGTGGTGATGGCGGAGTTCGAGACACCGTCACTGGCACGATAGGTAAACGAATCGGGTCCGAAGTAATTCGGGTTGGGAGTGTAGGTGAAACCACCGTTAGGATTCAGCGTGAGGGTTCCGTTTGTCGGACCGACGTCGAGAACTGCGGTCATTGCGACCGATTCTGGATCCGTGTCGTTCGACAGCACACCCGTTAGTGAGGGAACGACGAGAGCGACATCCTCACTGGTGGTGTAGCTGTCCGCAGTCACCACCGGCACGGCGTTAGGAATATAAAACGCCGTGAGTGTGTAATTCGCGCTCATCGTCACGCTGGTGGCAGCGGTCACGGCGAAGTCGATTCCGTTTCTCTGCCACTTCTGGAAATTCTGCGCGCCGATCGCGGCAGGAACCGAGATATTGACAACCTGTGCGTCAAGATAGGTTCTGGAGAATCCAGTGACGCCACCTGCCGAACTGTTGAGGTCCGCCGGACTAACGGTCACATTCACGCCGGGATCAGGCGAGGAGGCGATAGTTAGAATCCGGGTGTTTTTTGGAATAATCCGCACCTTGTCCAGGAGCATGTCGACCGCGCTGGAGGCTCCGGCGACCGACAGGTCTCTCAGTTGCAGCGTGGTGCTGGCGGTGCCGGGTGTGAAATCAATGGTTTTGGTTTCCCAGAAGACGAGACCGCCGCCCGTGCCGGTGCGGGTAATTGTCTGGGTGACTGGTGCCGTCGAGGTGATGCCGGAGAGGTTTACGCCCATGGACTGTGTGCGGGAGGCGATATCGAATGTTTGTATCCCAAGTTCGAAGACCAGCGTGTAGGAACGACCGGGAGTAGTCGCGAATGTCTGGGTGAAGATCGCGTTGGGAGTTCTGTTGCCTGTATTAAAGGCCGCCAGGCGGACGCCGTCCTGTGGTGTGGGAGTCGTATTGATTTCGTAGGTTGCGGCAGAAGCGTTCGAGGAGGTGACCACCCAGTTGTTAGGCGTAAAATTCGGGGAGGTGCCGCTGACGGATTCGAAGCTGCCATTGACGAGAATCGAATTCACGGTGATGGAGACCGTCGCGACCAGGGAGTCAGCCAGACCGTCGTTGACCTTGAATGTGAAACTGTCACTGCCGACGTAGGTTTCCAGAGGCTTGTAGACCAGATTCGGTGCCGTCCCTGTCAGAATCCCCTGAGTCGTGCTGGAAACGAGGGTGTAGGTGATCGGGCTTCCTTCCGGATCGTTCCCGGTGAGGGTGATGGGAAGGGTGGTGGCACCCGTCATCGTCAGCGACTGGGAATTCGCCACGGGGATGTCTTCCACCGGCAGAATGTTGATGGAAACCGTAACGGTGTTCGAATCAACCACACCGTCGTTCGCCTTGAACGTAAAGCTGTCCGTGCCGTTGTAGTTGGCGGCGGGAGTGTAGGTCCGGTTGGCACCGGTCCCTGATAGACCGCCATTCAGCGGGCCGGCCACAATGGTGTATGTCAGCGGACCACCGTCGGGGTCGGTGGCGACGAGGGTGATGGGAAGCGGGACATCCTCATTCGTTTGCACCGATTGGCCGACAGCGACCGGAACATCGTTTACCGAAGTGACCGTCAGGCTGACTGTGACCACCGGCGAGCTCAAGGTGCCGTTGAACGCGTGGTAGGTGAAGGAGTCAGGACCATTGTAATTCGGCGTCGGGTCGTAGGTAAAACTGCCGTTTGGATTGAGCGTGAGGGTCCCGTTGCTTGGGCCGGCATCGAGAACAGCGGTGATGGGGACCGAGTTCGGATCGGAGTCGTTAGCCAGCACACCTGGGGCGGCGACAACTTTCTGAACGTCCTCGTTGGTGGTGTAGGAATCGGCAGTGGCGAAAGGTGCGTTGTTCACGACGTAAACCGCATTGAGGGTATAGTTCGCGTCCATCGTGATGTTGGCCGTGACGGAGTTTGTGAGATCCACGCCGTTTTTCTGCCACTTTAGAAAGGAGTTGGCACCGGAGGAAGCTGCGGCCGTCAGCGTCACGGCGGTGTTGTTCGCATAGGTGCGGGTGAAATTGGTCGTGCCATCACCGCTTCCGCCGAGATCGGCAGGAGAAACCGTGACCGCGAATCCGCTGGCGGGCGACGAATTCACCGTCAGGGTCCGTGCGTTCTGGACCGTGTTGACCTGGACGTGATCGACCACCAGATCTGATCCGGAGGAAGCAAAACCGCTGCCACTGTCACTCAGGGTGAGGGTGGTGGTCGCGCTGTTCGCGATGAAGGTGAAATTCGCCGGAGCCCATTGGACGATGGTCGTGGCGTTGGTCGAGGCTCTAACGACCGGCTGGTTCAGGAGGTTGCCGGTTCCTTCGAGTTGCACCTGGAGGCGTTGGTTTTTGTTAGCGTTTCCAGCGGCATAGATCCCGACATCCATGCTGATCGAGTAGCTCTGGCCCGGCGTGGTTGCGAATGACTGCGTCACCGAGCCATCGAAGGTATCCGAGCCGCCGTTGTAGCCGCCGTTGAAGACAAGCATCCTCTGTCCGTCGGTGGCCGGGTATTCCGGAATCTGGATGAAACCGAAGCGGGCTCCGGAGCCGCCCCAGTTGTCTAGAGCGGTGACGCTGCCAGCGTTTCCGGGGCTTCCGGAATTCACGATGATCGCTCCGGATTCAAAACTGCCGTTGGCGAGCAGTTCGACCGCCGGGGTGTTGACCGTGATCGAGGCGGTGGCGGTGGTTGAATCCAGGCTGCCGTCATTCGCCTTGTAGGTGAAGGCATCGGGGCCGGTGTAGCCGCTGGTGGGCGTGTAAGTGAAACTGCCGTTCGATGCGAGGGAAAGCGTTCCGTTGCTGGGGCCGGAAATCTGGATGGCGGTCAGCGGATTGGATTGGGCATCCGTATCGTTCGCAAGCACACCCGGAGCGGAAATATTCAGGGCGGTGTTCTGATTGGTGGAGTAGGAGTCATTTACCGCGACCGGGGCGGTGTTTGCCGAAGCAAGTGCCACCCGCACGTAGTCAACTAGCAGATCGGCTCCGCTGGCGAGGGAGGAAGGGGCGACTGAGGAAGAAGCGTCGCTCAGGATCAGGGTGGTGGTCGCGCTGTCAGCGGTGAATGAATAGCTTTTAGGCGCAAGCGCCGCAGTTCCGCCAGTGGAGGTGAGCGTTTCCACTTGGGAAAGAAGCGTCGCGGTGCCGTTCACCGTGACTTGCAGTTTCTGGACTTTTCCCGCAGATCCGGAGGAGAAAACACCGGTGTTCAGATTGAGCGAATAGAGCTGGCCGGGGGTGGTCGAGAATTGCTGAGAAACCGCACCGGAGAAGACATCCCCACCCGCGTTGAAAATGAGCAGGCGGACGCCGTCCGGGACCGTGGCCGGGTAGCCGCCATCAGGAACGTAGCAAAGAGGAGCACCGGCCGTCGGATAGTTCGCGCTCATGTTCCAACCGGTCGCGGGGCCGAGGTTCGCGGGAGAGCCTTGTTCAAAACTGCCGTTCACCAAAGTCCCTGAAGCAACGGAGGTGATGGTCAGACTGACGGCGGCCACATTGGAATCGAGGCTGCCGTCGTTCGCCTTGTAAGTGAAGGAATCCGGGCCGGTGTAGCCGGTGGTGGGCGTGTAAGTGAAGCCACCGTTCGTGTTGAGAGTCAGGCTCCCGTGCGTGGGATTTGCGACCACCAGTGCGGTGAGAGTGTTGTTTTGGGCGTCCGTGTCATTGGCCAGCACACCGCTCGCGGCGGCTACATTCAGTGGCACGTTGATGGACGTCGAATACGAGTCGTTCACCGCCACGGGTGCGGTGTTGGCGAAGGTTTCGGAAACCTTCACGTTATCCAACAGAAGGTCAGCGCCATTGCCGTTGCCGACTGCCGTGATGTCGGTGAAAGTGATGGTCGCCGTGGAGCCGCTGGCGACAAATGTGGCGGTTCTGGACGCCCACTTGAGGGAAGGATCGCTGAATCCGCGGGCCAGCGATTCGTTTTGCGAAACCGGCGAGCTGATGCCGGTGATGGCGACGTTGATTTCCTGCGGGTTCGTGTTGGCGGCGTAGAGCCCCAAATCGAAATCGACCTGGTAAGCCTGGCTGGGAGTCGTGGCGAAGGTTTGCGAGATCGTCCCGTCAGGAGCCGAGTTTCCACCATTGAAAACCACCATCCGGGTGAAATCGCTGGGAAAGTAATTTCCATCGGATGTGTAGGTGAAGAGGTTGCCGGAAGTCGTCCAGTTGGTTAGCGTGCCGAAGTCGGCGGGACTGCCGAACTCGAAGCTGCCGTTTTTCAGAATGCGGTAGTCAGCCGTCATCGTGTGATCCGCGTTCATGGAGACGCTGGTGGCGGCACTGGTGCTGTGGTTCGCGGCATCCTTCTTCCAACGGTCGAAGAACTTGCCGCCGGACGTCGCCGGAGCTGTCAGGTTCACGGAAACATTCTGATCGTAAGTCCGGGTGAAAGTGGTGGTTCCATTACCAAGCGCGCTGTTGTCGTTGGGGCTGACGCTGACACTGACGCCGGTGGCGGGAGTGGAATTGACTGTGAGGGTCTGCGTGACACCGAGGTTCAGGCGGACATCATCGAGCAGAAGGTCCGCATTCAGAGTGGAGGCGGAAACATCCTGGAAAGTGACGGTGGTCGAGAGGCTGTTGGCGGTGAATTCGTAACTCCGGTTTTCCCAAAGGGTGCTGTCCGGGGAATTTCCGGAAATATTCTCCGTCTGGGAAAGCACCGTCGAGTTGTTGCCCGAAACGGAAACCTGAAGCGCCTGAGAGCCGCTGCTGAATACACCGACATCGAATCCGAGCTCATACTTCTGCCCTGGAATGGTAACCACCGTCTGCGAGACCTCGCCGCCCGTCGGGGTGTTGACGCCGTTGAAAATCATTAGCTTGGAGCCATCGGTGGCTGGAGTGGAGGGCAGCGCGTCATAGACCTGGCTGCTGCCGCCCTTCGCCCAACCTGTGCCATTCGCCTCAAAACTGCCGTCGAGCAGGGTCCGTGAGGTGAAATGCAGGCTGGCACCCGGAGCGATCATGTTTTGCACCGGCATCCGGTCCCGCACACCGCTGGCCGTGAGATTGTAAAGCGTGCCGACAGCCTGGGTGGTGGTGGTTAGGGTGACGGTCCTCTTTGAGGTGGCATCGAGTTCCGCAGCGGTGATCCCGATTCCGCCACTGAGGGTGAAATTGGAGACCGTGGCCGCAGCGTCTTCGACGGGCTTGCTGAAGGTCACGGTCACGTGGTTCAGGTCCTGACGGGCGTCAACGCGGGAAATGGCCAGCGGATTGGAGGTGCCGAGCGGGGTGATCACCGAGTTGATGGCCGGAAGCCACGCATCGGCAATCTTGTCATATCCGGCGATCTTCGGGTGGATGCCTTCGTTCAGATCATCCGGCTCCAGCACGGTACTCATGTCGAGGAAGGAAACCTGCCGCCCGAGCGCGACCTGCTCGCTGACGATCCCTGGAAGCGATTGATTGTAAGTTTCTTGCTGTGCTTTGATCGTCGCATTGTCCGTCCGGAGAATCAGGCTGGAAACGATGATTTTCGCATGGGGCCGGGCTGTCGTGAGGTCCGCAAGCAATCCCCTTAGCGCGTCCTGTGTGGCCGAAACGGAGTGGCCCGTCGAAAAATCGTTGGTGCCGATGTGGAGGAGAATGACGTCTGGATCATTGTCTTCTTTCAGCCAGACCGGCAGCCCGCCGCGGGCATCGGCAATGTGGAAACCGCCATGCCCCTCGTGGTCCACATCCGGAAGTGCCGGGTTGTTGTCATCTTTCTGCGTGCCGACAAAATCGACGTTGAAACCTTCAGCCGTGAGCACGGAATAAAGCCGCGTCCGGTAGCCGCCTTCAACGGATGTGCCGCTGCAGCAACCGAGAGTGATCGAATCGCCGAGAGGCATGATTCGCACAGGAGGTGCGTCAGCGGCGGAAATTTCGATACTGAAACCCGTGGCTAGGACAAATGCCAAGGGTTGGAAGAATCGCTTGAATGACTTCATTGGGATCGGGGAGGATGGGGAGGATGTGCGATAAGCGTGCCAGATCAGCAGGAGATTCGCGCCCGGTTGGGGCTGGGGGGGATGAAAAAACAGCGACTGCAAAAACGCGCCGCTCGCAGGATGGGGGGAGAGCTATCGCCAACTGGCGAACCTACCCCATTGAGAACCAACGGGCAGTCTCTCGTCAAGATCATATCTGAGGCCGTGCTGTCACGCGGTCGGCCGTTACGCGCGCCCGACGATGAATACAAAATCGCAGTCAGAATGCCGCTGAAAACGCTGAATATCCCGAGGATCGCCAAAACAAGGCGAGAATTTTTCCGGGATTTTAGATCACGTTTCATTAAAGGGGGGAGGAAACAGAAAGCTCTTTGCCGCAAAAACTACTGCATCCAGAAACAAACTTTATCACGAAGGCCGCCCCCGGTAACCACGTGATCGCGTAATATCAATCTAAAGTCGTGCAAAATTTGCATGACTCTTCCCGCCCCGATACCACGAAACAAAAAAACCGTCGGGATGGCCGACGGTCAGTGTGAGGAGGAAACAGAGCGGTGTCGTCCGGTTTATCAGGGTTTTGATTAGCCGAAGTATTTGGCGATGAACGGGTTCACGTATAGTTTCAGAAGCCGGTTCCAATAGTGGGTGATCAGCCGATCGGCGTTGAAATACCGCCGTTTCAATTCACCTAGCGGCAGCCGCTTGTAATATTGCTCTTGGAAAAACCACAGCAGATCCGGCCGCTGGAGGAAGCGGATGCAGCGGGAATGATCGCCCGCCCAGTGAATCATGTAGGAATATCCCCCGCCCTTTTTGATTTCCGCGAGGTCAAAGGTTTTAGCCAGATCGCTCTTCGACCAGATTTGATAGAGATCCGCCTTGATGGTCACTTTCCCCTCCCGCTCCATGGTCGGCAGCAGGTAGTTCAGAATCCCTTGGTCCGCGCAGGCCAGCACGCTGTTGTGCTTGATCTTGGGAACCTCACCGCCGTAATCCACAAAATCGCTGAAATCCTCGGGCTTGAAAAGTCCCGTGTGGCAGACGAGCTGGCCTGTGTTGAACACGTAGCCGGGATACTGGAAATCCGGATCGAGCGTCTCCTGGAGCTTTTTCAGATCGTAGTAGGTTTCTTTGAACCACTCCGCATGGGGATCATCCGGGAACTCGCAGGAAAACACGAAGTCCTCGTCGAACTGCTCCACCCGGTCCAGCACCGGACCCACGAAAATGATGTCCGAGTCTAGGATCAGCACGCGCTCGCGCTTGTCGAAGTAGTATGGCTCGAATTTCGAAACCCCCCATCCGAACTTCTTCCGCTCCAGATTAAAAACGCCCACATTGAGCTTCTCCTCCATCTCGGCGGTCGGGAAATCCCCCTTGAGATAATCCTTCAGCAGGAAAATCGGGATGTCTGGATACCAATGGCGGATGCTGGCGACGCAGATTTTCGTCTGCCAGAAATCGCCGTTATAACAGGCGATGATGATCTTCTCGACCTTGGGCATGGCGGATTGATTTTCGGGGAAAACCAGCGGCTCAGTATTCGATCAGTTCCCACGAGTGCTTCACCAGCACCGCGGTGCCCTGCCAGCCTTCGTGGTGGAGCTTGCCGGTGCCGTAGTAGTCGCCGTCAATGGTATCAATCACGGATGCGTCGTTCAGATAGTCCTGCATGACCTTTTCCGACTCGATGTAGATATTGACATGATAGGTTCCGCCGGAAAGTGGCCAGTCGCGCACCAGGAAATCGATGCGGCCCTCACCTGATAGCTGGAGTTTCCGGCGGTCCACCAGATCCGAGGACAGGGCGAAGTATTTCTTCAGGTCCTTGCAAATCTCGACGCAGACGATGCAGCTTTCGAGCTTCTTGCCTTTTTCGACCTTGTAACCCAGACTGAGAAACAGATCGTTGCCGGCGATGGCTTCCAACACCGGATTGCCCGCATCATCGCGGAGCTCGATGGAGGTCACGCGGACGTCGCCCTTGCCCGCGCGGTCCTTGCGGTCCGCCAGTCCGCCACTCGCGAGTTCGGAGCCTTTGGACATGTAGGCGTTCACGATGTCCTCGGTTTTCCCTTCCTGGATCAACTGCCCGCGGTCCATCAGGATGCAGCGCGTGCAGAGATTTTGAATGGCAGGCATCTGGTGACTGACGAGCAGAACCGTGCGTCCCTGCGAGGAAACGTCCCCCATCTTGCCCATGCATTTCTTCTGGAACTCCGCATCACCCACGGCCAGCACCTCGTCCACAATCAGAATTTCCGGCTCAAGGTGGGCCGCCACCGCGAAGGCTAGGCGGACATACATGCCGCTGCTGTAGCGCTTCACCGGCGTGTCGAGGAACTTGTCGATCTCGGCGAACGCGGTGATCTCGTCGAACTTGCGTTTGATCTCCACGCGGCTCATTCCCAAAATCGCGCCGTTGAGGAAAATGTTCTCACGGCCCGTTAGCTCGGGATGGAAACCAGTGCCCACCTCCAGCAGACTCGCCACCCGGCCGCGCAGGCTGATCCTGCCCTTCGTCGGCTCGGTGATGCGGCTCAGCAGCTTGAGCAAGGTGGATTTCCCCGCGCCGTTGCGGCCGATGATGCCCACCATCTCGCCGCGCTTGATCTCCACGCTCACGTCGCGCACGGCCCAGAACTCCTCGGTTTTCGCCTGCTTCTCGTGGGATCCTCCCTTCAGGATGGAGAACGGCGCGCGCACCGCCCGCTCCATGATGTGGCGCAGTCCGTCGCCATGTTCGGTGTTGCGGCCGATGAGGTAGCGCTTTGATAGATTTTCGACGGAAATAATGGAATCACTCATAACTGATTTTCAAATGAAGACATATAAATTGGGAGGCGGAGGCGATTGCTCCGCTCAGATCACATCGGCGAAGGTGCGCTCCGTTCTCCGGAAATACCAGATGCCCGAAACAATCAGGAAAAGCACCACCCCCGTCGAGATATAGAATCCGGGCCAATACATCGTTTCTCCCAGAACCGTCCAGCGGAAGCCGTCGATCACGCCCACCATCGGATTGGCCGAATAAAGCAGACGCCATTCCTTGGGGACCACGCTGCTGATGAATGCCACCGGTGACAGATAAAGACCGAACTGCACAACAAACGGCACGATGTAGCGGAAATCCCGGTAACGCACCATCAGCGCGGAAATCCACAGACCGGAGGCGAACGCCGTGGCAAACGCCAGAATGACGAAAACCGGCAGGAAAACGATCGCCGCACCCGGCGTGTAGTGATAGGGGCTGAAGTGATAGTAGATCATGATCCCTCCGAGGATCACCGAAGAGATCAGGAAATCGACGAAGCTGGTGATGATGCTGCTAACCGGCACCACCAGCCGCGGAAAGTACACCTTCGAGATCATTCCCGAGTTCGCCACAAGACTGTTGCCGCTCTCGGAAAAAGCAGTGGCGAAAAACTGCCAGGGCAGCAGACCGCAGAACACCAACAGGGTGTAGGGAATCCCGTTCGACTCCATCTTGGCCATTTTCCCGAAGACGAATGTGAGAACGATCGTCGTGAGCAAAGGACGGATCACCGCCCATGTGATTCCGATGACCGTCTGCTTGTAGCGGACCAGAATGTCGCGCCATGCGAGGAAGTAAAACAATTCCCGGTAGCGCCAGAGATCGTGCCAATACTGGCGCTCCGCGCGGCCTGCCTCAATCGTGATTTCATTCATTACGTAGGTGTTGTGTGGTTTGACTTTCGTTGTGTTGAAAATGATTCCGGCGGATCGTGGCCTGATCAACGAACCGGATGATGCCGCGTGGCAAGCGCATTCTGTTAAGCAGAAACGCTGCCAGTCCTGACAGTGGTTGCGCCCGAGGCGGATTTGGCCGGCGCTAGCGAGTCCGTCGCGAGCACCTGCGGCCAGCCGGGCAGCCGCCGCCGGAGCGACTGGCGCTTGGTCATCGCAAACAACCGCGCTTTGGCCGTGAGCCTGCCAAGCGTGCCCGAATCACGCAACATTTCCACCGCGCAAACCTCGGTTTTCACGTCCGCCAGAGCAGCGGTCAGCAGGCGCCGGACCATGGGATCCTCGCCCGTGGAATTTCTGAGAAACCCTTCGAGAACCACCTGCCAGGCGCGTGCGTGAACCACTGGATCCAGCATGGCGACCACGCCGATGCCGCCCGTGTCGTTGTATTTTTCCACCAGCGGATCCTCCACGAACGCCCACGGACCTAGCAAAGCGAGGCGGAACGCAAGGTCGTAATCCTCCAGTAGCCGCATCTCCGGCTTGAACCCGCCGGTTTTTTCGAACGCATCACGGCGGATCATGGCGACCTGGTTGAAAAGAATGAAACGCGTCGCCAGCAGCGGAGCCGGATTCATCCAGAACCCCTCCCTCATACCCGTCATCACGTCAGATGCCCGGAACGTCGTTGTGCCGTTTCCGTCACCTTGGATCACTGCGGCATTACAAATACAGCAGGAGACCCCTTCCCCGCCGACCAGCATCAGCGCCACCTGGCGGGCGATCTTTTCCGGCTTCCAGGTGTCGTCCGAATCGAGAAACGCGATGAACTCACCCTGCGCTCCCGTCGCACCCGTGTTGCGCGCGACGGACGGACCGCCATTTTCCTGATAGATCGGACGGATGCGGTCGCCATAGGACTCCAGCACCTCGCGGGTGGCGTCGGTGGAGCCATCGTCCACCACGATGACCTCAAGCGGCCGGTAGCTCTGCTCCAGCGCGCTGTCGATCGACCGCCGCACGGTTTCCGCGCGGTTGTAGGTCGGAATGATGACTGAGACCAAGGGAGCTGACATGAGCATTTTCGTTAGAGACGGCGGATGATTTTCGCCGGGACACCGGCCGCGACGCAATGATCCGGCACGTCCTCGCGGACCACCGAGTTCGCACCGATCACCGCATTTCTGCCGATCGTGACGCCGGGGCAGATCACCGCGCCGTGGCCGATCCAGGCGCCATCGCCGATGATCACGGGCGCGATTTTCGTGATTCCCTGATCCTTGATCGGCACCTCGCCATCGGCGAACTGGTGCGAGTGATCCGAAATGTGAACATAGCGCGCGATCATCACCCCACGGCCGATGACCACCTTTGAAACCGCGGTAACCGTGAGAAAACCCGAGACCGCCACCCCGTCACCGATGGAAATGATCGGCCGCGGCTTCGCCGCGTCGAACTCCATCACCTCGATCCAACAGTTCGAGCCGAGGTAAACCCTGCTGCCGATCTCGATGGATTTCTCACCACCCAGACGCACCGGCATGCTGATCACCGAGCGCTTGCCGAAGCGGTGGAAGGCTCCCGCGAAAAGCAGCGAGCAGACCTTGTCACGGACCCGGTTCCACAGGCGGTAGGCGTTCAGAAAAACGGACATCAGCGGCTAGGGGAGTTTGTTAGGCAGCCCCAGCGACTGGCTGGCCGCGCGCTCGCGGAGTTTTCGACGCCACTCGGCGTTCGCGCGGGCGACGGCTTCGGGATCCTCTTCTTCCTCCTCGTCGTCGTCCTCGAAATCCTCCCGCCCGCTGGTCGCCGGCTCCAGTTGGATGACCGAATAGATCGAGCTGATCACCGCGACGCTCAGCCAGAAATAGAGCATCGTCTGGTCGAAATACGATACCGAGATTCCCGTCACCGTATGGGCAAACAGGCTGGCTCCCATGCACCAGATCATGAAGCTATCATCAGGACGCGTGTCGATCCGCATGTCGTGAACTTTTCCGGCCCAGCGGTATGCCATGACCATCATCCAGATCACCAGCCCCAGGCCTAACAAACCCGAGGAGACCCCGAATGCGATGTAGTAGTTGGTGATGTCGGTATGATTGGGATCGGCGCCGATTCCCTGGAACGGCATCCAGTGGCGCGTCTTGTCGGTTCCAAACAACCACCATTCATTGAAAAAGAGGATGGTCCGGTCGATCAGGAACGAACGGTGCCAGCCGGTGCTGCCACCTGAAAGATCGATTCTCGAAATCAGATAATACGGAGGCTTGGCCATCACAAAGGACAGCAGCACATACATCACCACCAGCCCCTTGCGCAGGATCCCCACCCCGGACTTCCACTTCCATAACATGAGCGCACCCGCACCGGCCATCAGGCTCATCACCGGACCGCTGGACGCCGAACTGAACACGATGAAAATCCCTGCCGCGATACCCAGAATCGCCTCCGTGCGGTGGCGTTTGAGGATACCGATGAACAACGGAATACACGTCGCCCCCAGCGTTCCCGCCAGGATCGGGGTTCCAAACGGACCTTGGGCACGCAGCTTGCCATCCCGGATCAGCACATTGAAGGAAACCTTTCCGAAGACCGAGAAGATGTTCTTTCCCGTCAGCTTTTCCGCCAGCATCTCCCCGGCAAGCGGGACTAACAACAGTGCGATGATCCGGATCACATCCCCGACTTCCTCGATGTCCGTACACCAGATCCGGATGAGGAAATAGGGCAGCGCCTGATTGAAGACCATGCCGCTGGCGTAAACCGGCCCCTCACGCTTGGCATCGTGAAACAAGCTACAGAACACCGTCCAAAGCCCCCATGCGATCATCAGCTTGTCGATCGTGTTCAAGCCGCCTGGCAGCCTCTCCTGTTTCACAATGACCCGCAGAACGCCGACAAGAAGCAGCAGCCGATAGACCGGCAGATTGATCCCGATATTGATCCCCTGCCCCATCGTCATGTAGGTGCAGCCGATCAGCAGCGGCACCGGCGCCCACTTGCGATCGACGCCCAACAGAGCTCCGGCACAGACAAGCAGGAAAATGAGGGCGAGAGGATTCATCTATCAAAGTAATAACTCACCCGGACCCATGCTCACTTCACTTGGAACGACAACACTCCGGAAACCACGCGCTCAAGGTCGGCTTCGGTCAGGTCGTTGTAGAACGGCAGCCGCAGGAGGCGGTCGCTCACGTCCTCGGTCACCGGACAATCGCCCGCCTTGCCGCCGAACTCCTGGCCCTTGTCGGAAAGGTGGAGCGGCAGATAGTGGAACGGGCTGGTGATACCGAGCGCCTTCAGATGGGCGATCAGCGCCTGCCGGTCCTCCAGCGTGGGCAACAGCAGATAGAACATGTGATAGGCCTGCTCGCAATACTCCGGAATGATCGGGAGACGCGCGCCGTTTTGCGCGGCCCAGCCGGCGAGGTGGTCCGAGTAATAAGTCCAGATCTTCTGGCGGATCGCCTGGATTTCCCGGCTGGTCTCGAACTGCGCGTATAGATAGGCGGCGAGCATGTCGGACGGCAGGTAGCTTGATCCGATGTCCACCCACGTGTATTTGTCCACCTGCCCGCGGAAAAAGCGGCTGCGGTTCGTGCCCTTCTCGCGGATGATTTCCGCGCGCTCGGCGTAAATTGGATCGTTGATCAGCAATGCGCCGCCCTCGCCACAGTTGAAATTCTTGGTTTCGTGGAAACTCTGCGTGGCCATGGCGCCGAAGGTGCCGAGGTAGCGGCCCTTGTATTTGCCGAAAAGGCCATGCGCGTTGTCCTCAACGACCGGCACACCATGGCGCTCGGAAATTTCCATGATCGCGTCCATTTCACAGCCGATTCCGGCATAGTGGACCGGGACGATTGCCTTCGTCTTCGGGCCGATCAGGCGCTCGATCCGGGTTTCATCCAAATTGAGCGTGTCCGGGCGAACGTCGCAAAAAACCGGCGTCGCACCGTGAAGCACGTAAGCGTTCACGGTGGAAACAAAAGTGAACGACGGCAGGATCACCTCATCACCGGGGCGGATGGCTAGCAGCAGCGCGCTCATTTCTAACGCATCCGTGCAGGAGGTCGTTAGAAGCGCCTTGTGCACTCCCAGGTCCTCTTCGAGAAACTTGTGGCATTTCTTGGTGAACGGGCCATCGCCGCAGGTGTGGGCGTTGGCGATTGCCTGACGCATGTAATCGAACGATTTCTCAGCGGCGTAGGGCTGGTTGAAATGAATCATGGAGCTGTTTTTCTGCATCTGGAGGTGAGTGCGATTGGAGGCGGAATTTCAGGAAACCGCCGCCTGCAGCCGGTTTTCCATCAAGCCTCCGGCCGTGGTCCGCTTCCGGCTGACAATCCGCTGATAGGCCTCCAGCATGTCGCGTCCGGCGGCGGGCCAGGTCAGCTCCTGGGCCGTCTCCAGCGAAGCCTCCCGCAAGCGGGCCAGCAGGGCGCGGTCCGCGTGGAGCTGGCTGAACTGCCTGGCGAGCGTGTCCACGTCGCCGGTCTGATGGACGAGGGCGTTTTTCCCATGCTCGCAAATCGCACCGGTGGAGTCGGAAACGAGGAGCACGCAGCCCGCACCGCGGGCGTCGTAAGTGACCAGCGCGCTGCCTTCTTCGATGCTCGGCAGGACCATCACGTCGCTCGCCCGGATGACATCGGGCAGATCCTTGCGGAAACCCAGCAGGCTGACGCTGGGATGGGAGAGTTGTTCGGAAAGTTTCTCGGCGTATCCCGGGATGAAATCGCCGACGACGAGGAATTTTCCATCCTCACAAGCCGTGGACTTCAGCCAGGCATCCAGCGCGTAATGCAGGCCTTTTCGCGGAGCACAGCCGGCCGCGAAAATCACGGTCAGGCCGGGCTTTTGCGCGGGTGGGTCGGCCGGCGGATAGATCGCGCTTTCGTCGTAACCGTAACGGAAACGCTCCAGTTTCTCCGCCGGGAAACCCTCGTCCCGGAACGTGCGGGCGACGAACTCGGACGGACAGAAAATGTAATCGGCCTCCGCATATTCCTGCTCCTCGCGGCGGAGGTAATCCGCGTTGAAGGCGTGGGCGTGGCCGTCCGGCATTTCGAGACCGAGCTTTTCACACTCTTTCTCGACCACCTCGTAGGCGAAGCGGGTGTGGGCGTTGCAGCGCTCGAGCACCGTGGGTATTCCCATGGATTTCGCCGTCCGCATGGTTTCTAGAGATCCCATCGCGAAGCCATGTACGATGTCGAACTGGCCCGCCATTTTCCGGAGCCGCCGGGCGACAATCCAGTCGTGGAGTTTCGTCGAACCGGCGCGGCCAAGGAGTTTGTAAGGAATCCTCAGTTTCCCCCGGCTGAGTGTCGTCTGGACACGGATTCCAGCAGGAAACGGCTTGTGCAGGACTCCGGCGAAAACCGTCACCTGCGCACCAGCGTCGTGAAGGCCTTTCACGTGCTGCCAGGCGGCATAACAGACGCCGCTGGCTCCGATCTTGTGCGGGAATGTGTAGAGGACGCGAAGAGGTCTGTCTTTTTCAGTCATGTTTCGGGGGGGAGGAAACTGTCCGGGAAGCCGTGAAATCCAACAGGAAATCAGGGATTCACGACGCGGAGACCTTGCGGTGCCGACGGACGGCGGTCCGGAATGAATCCGTAGTTGGAAACGGTCTGGCTGCCGTTCATCGCGTTGATCGCCATGGAAGTGAAGGTCGTCAGCGTCGCCATCTCGGTGCGGAAGGCGTAGTTCTGGGCAATGATGATTGCGGTGCCGCCGTTGGTGGAAACCGAGGCGCTGTAAGTCTTCGTCGCCGGATTGACCGTCAGCCGGACGGAGTAAATGCTGCCCGCCGTGTAGGGAAGGTCCGTCACCGCCGCGTAGGCGCCACCGTTGCGGGCGTCGATCTTGCCTTCCGTGTTGAAACGAATGGAGCAGGCGAGCTGGGTATAGGCGCTCACGGGATTCGTGCCAGCCAGTCCGACGACGGCGTCGATGTTGTTTCCGGAAGCGGTCATGTCGAACCCGTAAGTGAAGGCCGCCGACTTCGGATCAAACGCAACCGTGGTCCAATCCAACGAACCGAGGAAAGCGCCGATTGCATAAACACCAGTGCTGACCGGGCTGTTTTCGATGCCGGATTTCACCGAAATCGCCTTGATCGTGCTGGTCGTGGCGACCGCGATCGGGCCGGTGTAAAGCGGGCTGTTCGCAGACGGATCGCTGCCGTCGGTCGTGTAGCGGATCGACGCACCGGAGGTGGCGCTGGTCAGCGTGACGTTCTGCGGATTAGAGAAACCACCGGGAGCCGGGCTGAACGAAGGTGGCGCCGCGCCGAAACTCAGTTGCGCGGTGATCACGCTGCTGGCTTCCATGCCGGTGGCGTATGCGATCGCCTTCACGGTCTTAGTCGAGCTGACGGAAAAAGCGCCGCTGTAAACCGGATCAGAAGCCCCCGGAGTCGCGCCGTTGAGCGTATAGCGGATCGTCGAGGAAGGGGTGCTGCAGGTGATGGTGACCGTCTGGTTGGAGTCAAAATAACCGCTCGCTGGAGTAATGATAGGATTGGCGGTGTATTGGACCGACGGTGTGACGGTGCCACTTTTGTAAGCGGCATACATTTGCCGGTTGAAATTTTGTTGGGAAACGGTGATCCCGCCGTCCCCGGAGAGTGCGTGATAGCGCTCCATGAAACCGAAGCCCGCCGGATGATTCCACACTGTCTGCGCCCCCATCAGATAGGCGGCCAGCCACGGGCCCATCATGCCTGGGCTGACGACGTGACGGTAACCCGTGTTCCAGGTCCGGTTGTCATAGAATGGTTCCCACCGGTGGCGGATCGCCCACTCCGCGACACCCACGTCGCTTTGGATATAGGGAGCGGTGACGTATCCCGGATAGTCCAGGTTGACCACCCGGCCGACGTCGCGCTGTGTGACATAAAAGGTCTGCGTGTCCTCCTGGAAAATGTCGGGGTTGGCCGCCATCGTTTTGAGTTCGGTGTCGTTGAGCATCATTGCCGCGACGACGAGCGGCAGCTTGCGCCCGCATTTGTGACCGCCGTCGTGGTAGAATCCACCGCCGAATTTGACGAAATTGTAGATATCGATGCCATTCTGGATCATCTGGATGGCGATCGGCTGCTTGTCGGCGAGCGGTTGGTTGGTGTTGAGCCAGAGTCCGACGTGCCCGAATTTGGCGGCGGTTTCGCGGCCGTATTGCTTATCGCCATCGGCCGTGTTGTCGGTGGGCTGCATACTGTTTCCCGACCAGATTCCCGCCCACTCGAACCATGGGAGCGGAGGAACCATGGCAGTGATTTCCGCCTTGGACGGAGTTGATGAGACAGCGGCATAGTTCTTGAGCACCGACCAATTTATCTGGCTGACATTGTATCTCACCGTGCGATCCGTGCCGAAAATGCTGGGCCGGAAACTGCCGGATGGCGGTGCGCTGCTAAGAACGGTGAGCGCGCAAACGGTTTTCAGATAGGTCGGATAGGTGTTCTGGCCGATGGAGGAGACCAGCACGTCACCCGCCGGGACGTTGAAGGGGAAGGAAAGAGCGACGTTTTTCGCCGGTTCATAGACGATGTCGCTGGTGATATACGGATGGCTGTCGAGACCCTGGTTTTTGGCCGGAATCGGATTGATCATCGATCCGTTCTGGACGCCGTTGGTGCTCTGGGTCGGATTCGGATTGATGTTGGTAATGGTCACCGGTCCGATGACCCATGGCTCGCCGTTGACGAAAGTGCCCGTGGTGCGGTCGCTGGAGAAAGTCCAAGTGATGCCACGGTAGGTGATGGAGCCGGCACCCCACGCCGAAACGGACAGAAGACTGCCGAGCACCGCAACCGCCAAGGTCCTTGCAAGGCGTGCGAAAGAAAATTTTAAGTTTAACATCCTTTAAAGTTTGTTTATTATAAAAATTTACGGAATTGAGGGTCCAATGTCAAATAGTTAATCCCCCGCCGGCGTTCCGCGAACCGAAGAATCCGGTTCGCAAAACGTGCCGCCGATCGCGCCATCGTCAAGTGGGAAGGGCTTTCCGCAAACTCGCGATTTTTTTCAAAGTATGCAGCTTCAGTGGCTTGCGGACGGCGATGAGCGCGCGACTTTTTTTCAGAGCGTCCTTCATCGCCCGCCTGAAATCCTTGAGATGTCCGCCTTTCACCGCTTTGACGAATTGAAAGAAAATCCGGGGAACCGCGTAGCCGAGGGCTTGCCCAAGCGGCAAACATGAGACGGCGAGCAGGATCTGGTTGCGAGGTTTATAAAAAACCTGGATCTCACTGCGCCGGGAAACTTCGTTGGCGTGATGCAGCACCGTGAAGTCCGGCCGGTAGATGATCGCCCCGCCGCCATCCATGATGCGGTGGGCAAGCTCGACCTCTTCATAGTGCATGTAGAGGATCTCCGGGTAGAGGCCGGCCGCGATCATCGGCTCGCGGCGGAAAGCATAGCCGGTGCCGCTGAAATAGTCGGTCTCGAAGCGGCGGTCCTTGCCATTTTCAAAAGGAACCGGGTGCCACCAGCGCGGCTGGTCGTCAGTAGCGCCGTCCGGCATGAGCAAGCGGAAGGCGAATCCCGTTGCTTCGGGTGATTCCACGAAAGCATCGCGCACCTTCGCCAGCAAGTGTGGATCGGAAATCGAAACGTCGCTGTCGAAACCGACGATGATCTCCCCCTTCGCCGCCCGGACGCCGCGGTTGCGGGTGACGCAGGGGCCGCCGTTTTTTTCGTTCACCAGCAGCCTGACCTGAGGGAAATCCCGGCGGATCGCCGCCACCGTCTCGTCGGGCGAGGTGTCGTCCACCACGATCACCTCGAACTTCGCGCCCTCCTGAGCGTAAACGTCCTGGAGGAGTTTCAGGATACAATCCTTCCGGTTGTACGAGGGAATGACGACGCTGATCATGGGATGAAGACCGGGATTTTCAGCCGTTTGCGGAGCTTTTTTCCACAGGGCCGTAGCCTTGCATCCACTCGTCGCGCTTGCTCCACAAGGTCTGCCAACGTCCCGCCGCCTCGGGTTTGCGGGCGACGCCAATGACCGAGCTCAGTATCGCACGCAGACCGGTTCCGGCGAGCAGCAGGAAAAGTCCGAGCAATTGGGAAAAGCCCTTCCAGTGACTGCGGACGAGGGATGCCTTGCCGCGATAAAGCAGCAGGGTCTTGTGAACGGGGGTTTCGGAGGATTTCCCGCCCTCGTGGACCAGCTCGGCGGTCGGGCAGATCACCGGCCGGTAGCCCGCCTTGCGCGCGCGCATCGCCAGATCGACGTCCTCACCGTACATGAAATAGCTTTCGTCGAGACCTCCCAGTTCGTCCCAGGTCGCTTTCGGCGTGAGCAGGAAACATCCGGTCACCACGCCCACCTCGCGGACGGTGTCGCGCTGCCAATCGCCCAGCGATTCCGGATCCAACCAGCGGTTTTTCGGAAACAAAGTGGTGAGTCCGAAGGCGAACAGCGCCATGCTGTAAAGCGTCGGCTCGCCCCAGCAGGACGATGGCTCAAGGCTGCCATCCGGCTGCAAGGTTCTGCCGCCATAAAGACCGTGACCCGGCTTGTTCCTTGCGAAATTGACCACCTCGTCCACCGCGTGGTTCAGGATCTCGGTGTCCGGATTGAGCAACAGCACAAATTCCGCATCCGCGTGGCTGGCTCCCAGGTTCACGCCTTTGGCGAAACCGAGGTTCTTGCCGGGCAGAATCAGTTCGACCTCGGGGAAACGATTCCTGATCAGCTCCACCGTGCCGTCCTTGGAGTCATTGTCCACCACGATGACCTGCTGTTTCACTTCCGCCCGCTGGGCGATGACGCTTTCCAAACAATCCCCGATATGGTCCTCGGAGTTGTAGGAAACGATGATGATGGCGACGTCTGCTTTCATGATTCGTTTGTTGTTCTCTGGCCCACCACGCGCGCCGGCACGCCGACCGCGATCACTCCCGGCGGGAGGTCCTTGGTCACCACCGCTCCCGCACCGACGATGCAGCCATCGCCGATCGTGACGCCGGAAGTGACGACCACCCCCGCGCCGAGCCACACGTCGTTGCCGATGCGGACATCCCGCTCCGTGCGCGGCTGGTTGCGGAAATTCCGCCCGGCCACAAACTGATAGTCGGAAGTGGTGATGAAAACCTCCGGAGCCAGCGAGACGAAATCCCCGATGATGATCCGCCCCACGCCGTCGCCCGCCCACAGATAACAGCGCTCGCCGATGTGGCACTCGCGGCCGATGGAGATGCGTTCGCCGTTGCGGAAGGAAACGTTGGGCGCGATGCCCGTCCCACCGCCGACGCTCATCTTCCGGCGCTCGCTGACGTGGCTGTAACCGTAGTAATGCAGCACCCGCAGCAGGTGCAGCCAGTTCCGCGGATCCACGATGGATGATACGAAGCCGAGAATTTTTGAGCTGGAGGATTTCATTGAAATTTCCCGGATCAGGCCTTGCCGTTGAAAATGAAGTTCCGCAACCCGGCGACCAGTGTGTCGCTCGCGCCTTCGCCGATGCGGCGTGGCATCGCAAGCTGGTCCAGATGGTCGAGGCGTTCCCGCAGTTCGGTTTCGTCGAACGCGACGTTCACGTTTCCAAGCTCGTGCATCCGTTTCGCCGTGGCCACCTGATGCTCGCTGCGGTGCTCGCCGAGGCTGGCGCGCTTCGGCATCACTAGGATAGGCTTGCCGTGATGAAGGGCTGATAGAATCGTACCCATGCCGGCATGCGAGATGATCACGCTTGCGGATTTGAACAGCTTGGCAAACTCGGGCGGCTCGAGGAAATTCGAAAACCGGATGTATTCCGGCTCCCATCCGCCCTCGCCGATCTGGGCGAAAACATCCTGGCGTCCGTGCCGGCGCGCCCAGTCGTCGATCACTTTCACCATCCGGTCGAACGGCAGGTCGGTTCCAACAGTCACGAAAATCATAACACGTTTCCCATGTAGTTTGGTCCACCGTCACGGGCCAGTTCCGGCCACTGCGTCAGCCAGAGATCGACGAACGAACCGACATTGCGGCCGGAGTTCGAAAGCTCCTCGGCGTTCGCGACGCTGTCCACCCAGACCACCCGCGCGCCCAGCCATTTTCCAAGACGCACCGCGAAGAACCCTGGCGCGGCACCGGTGGTGATCACCACGTCCGGCCGCACGCGCAGCAGCAGCCACAGCACGCCGAGCGCGGAACGCAGCAGGTCTAACTTGTTCCAGATGTTTCCATCGGGAATCACGTGGAACGGGGCATCGCCGACGTCCGCGCGGTAGGCTTCACTAACCGTTGCGTAGGTGACGTCGCTGCCATCGAACGCGGCACGCAGGCGCAGGAGCTGCACCCAGTGGCCGCCGCCGGACGACAGAGCAAGCAGTTTGGGTCGTTTCTCGGACATGGTTCGGGAAATCATGAAGCACCACGGCTCAGCAACACCGCGGGGATGGTTTTGAAAAGAATCTTGAGGTCCAGCCACAGCGACCAGTTTTCGATATACTCGTGGTCCATCTGCATCCAGCGGTCGAAGCTAACATTGTTGCGGCCGCTGATCTGCCAGATGCAGGTGATGCCCGGCTTGACCGACAGACGCTTGCGGAACAGCCACTCGTAGCGCTTCACCTCCTCAGGCAGCGGCGGGCGCGGACCCACGAGGCTCATCTCGCCGCTCAGCACGTTGAACAACTGCGGCAGCTCGTCGATGCTGGTCTTGCGGATAAAGCGGCCGATGCGGGTGGTCCGCGGATCGTTCTCGATCTTGAATGCCGGGCCGTCGCGCTCGTTGAGATGCTGCATTTCCAGCTTCAACTTCTCCGCATTCGCGACCATCGAGCGGAATTTATAAAGGCGGAAGGTGCGCTGGTTCATGCCCACGCGGTTCTGCACGAAGAAGACGGGACCCGGACTCGTCAGCTTGATCACGAGCGCCACGAACAACATTAACGGCAGCAGGACGATCAGCACGGCGAGTGAAACAGTCGCGTCTATCAGGCGCTTGACCAGCAGTTGCATCAGAAGTTGCTCGCGGAAAAGGGTGACGACATACTCGTCCTCAAACTCCTCGATATACATGTTTCTCAAAAGCGTGCCGTCGGCGAAATTCGGCATGAGGCGCACCACTACTCCGAGATCACGGGCATGCTGGACGATCATCGTGATGTCGCTGAAACGGGTGTCCACCGGCAGGCAGACCATGATTTCATCGACTCGTTCCTGAGTAAGAACAGACCTGAGATCATCCAGCAGGCCCAGCACTTTGAGCTTCTTGTTATCGCCACCTTTCCAACTGTCGCGGGCCTCGGCGGACTCCGCCACGAAACCGACGATCTTATAACCAAGTTCACGCTTTGCGTTGATGCGTTCCGCGACCTCGTAAGCACGGTCGTTCGCGCCGATTACCAGCAGGAAGCGGTAGTTATAACCGGAGCGCCGCGCGCTGAGCAGGAGGACGCGGACCATCAGCCGGCTGACGATGCCGAACGTCGTCACGATCGCGAAGAAGATCAGGATGTTGAAGATATTGAAACTCTTCACCGCGAACACGGCGCAGATGATCATCAGCCAGAATGACGCCATTCCCGTCGCCTTGACCAAATTTTTGATCTGGGTGTTGAGGGCAACGAGCCGGTCTGACTTATAGCGGATGAAATAATCGAAAATGGCGACCCAGCCGAGGGCCAGGACGAGCATCGCGATGGTGTCTCCGATCTGGAACGTGGCCTGAAGAATGGGCTGGACGCCCTGCATGCGGATTTCCGGACGAAGGTAGATGATGCCTACCGCAGTCGCCGCCAGCATGAACTGGTCCAACAGACGGAAGACGTGAATTAACAATTTGTGACGTAGCCTGATCATGACCTCGGGGGGGTTAAGGGTGTGTGGGGGGTGGCACGATTTGATCGGTGGAGGCGCGGGAGATTTCGTTCTGATACCACAACGCGAGCTCACGGGCGAGAGGGTTCCAATACATTTCCGCATACTCGTTACGGACGAACTGCATGAATTCCTCCACAATGGCAGAGGGGTAGCAGGTGGAGGAGCGGGACCCTCCTTCGAAGTCGATGTAATCCGGGTGGATGTTGACTAGAGCAAGGCCGCCATGACGGCTGATCCAGTCGAGCTTGCGTTTCCAGATTTCCGGCGTCTTCTCGCGGAGCAGGAGGAACAACGTCGAATCCTGCGGCAGCGTGTAGGAGAGCTCCATGTATCCCGGCCGCTTGCTTCCTTCGGCCGGTTTTACCTGAAACGGAAAGATGGTCGCGGATCCATCCGGCTGCGGCTCGAACGGGTCAGTGTCGAAGGTGGACGCGTCGTAGAGGATGTTCAGGTCATGCAGCCATTCCAACTGCCGCAGCATGAAACCGGAACGGAAACCCACCGCACCCCATTTCACGAGGTAGTCGTTGATGTGCCTGGCCTTCTCATTGAAACTCTCGCGGGACTGATAGAGCTGGCCATCGTGGTTGAGGTCGTGGACGCCAACTTCGAATCCGTTTTTCACCAGCCATTCGCGTAGCTGCAAGGGATCCTCGTAGGGGCCTTCCGGAATGAAATTGAAGGAAGAACAGAAACCGAAACGCTTCTCCATCTCAGCGAGGTTCCTGACCCGTCCCACTCCTTCAGCCGATTCGACGTCATGCGTGAAAACCAGTGCGAACTTTTTGCCATAAGGCCATCCCTTCCATCCCGGAGGCTTGCCGCTGGCGGATTCATTGATCGGCCACACGTCGGCACTCTGCCTCATGATGCGGGAAATCCGGCTGCGGCGCATCACCCAGCGGATGCTCTTCGGGATGAACGGCTTCAGCTTGTAGTAGGTTCTCGCCAACATCCCGTGCGACCCACCTGCCATGGCGTGGGAGTCGGGGTTGATCACTTGACCGGCCATGCTTGCTTCAACTTGCGTTTTTCTATCTGACAAAATCCGGGGTGGTGCCGGGGCGCTTCAGTTGTCTCCCACCAGCCAATTGGGCGCGTGCGTGCGGGTCTTGTTGAAAATACAGGAGACGTCGGCCTTGCCCTTCACCAGTTCGGAATAGCCCCACTTCAGGGCATCGCGGGTGGTGTTCTCGGCATCCAGCACCAGCAGGACCTTGTCCATCAGGCCCGCCATCGTGAGCGTGCGGCTCGTTTGGTCGATCGGTGGCATGTCGAAGATGATGTAGTCATACTGGCTGGCCTGCAGATGGGGCATGAGTTCGTAAAGGTGGAGTGGCGAAAAGGTGGTCAGTCCCGTCTCGTCACGGCGTGCATTGGCACTTGCGTAGTAGAGGTTCTGCCGGTTTTCCTTGAACTTGGAGGTCCGCGCCAGTTGCAACGCGCCGCTCAGTGAGTGCCGTGGGATTTCACCGAACATCGGATTGTCCTCCGGATGATAGGAACTCAGA
>Ga0209512_1000399_pt1 | contig 74803 bp, 58 predicted proteins | sample frozenSSSSmetaG_FD_184142 | JGI IMG/M metagenome (GOLD analysis project Ga0209512, IMG submission 184142) | Glacier valley bacterial and archeal communities from Borup Fiord, Nunavut, Canada, to study Microbial Dark Matter (Phase II) -... | ecosystem: Environmental > Aquatic > Freshwater > Ice >...
CCCCTATAAGATATTTAGGTGGTTATAGCGACAGGGTTCCACCTCTTCCCATTCCGAACAGAGAAGTTAAGCCTGTCCACGTCGATGGTACTGCAATTATGTGGGAGAGTAGATAGCCGCCGTTTTTTAAGAAGCCCTCAAGTAAAGCAATTTACTTGAGGGCTTTTTTTGTGCGCAAAAGTTTGGCTTTGTTACAGTACTGTCGATAGTTGTATACTTGTCTGATTAATAGTTTTATATTTATTGAATCAAAGGATTATCCAGGGTTCCGCCTCTTTTCATTCCGATCCGCCAGTTGGCGGATAAGCCTGTCCACGTCGATGGTACTGTTCGCCAGCTGGCTGATGGGAGAGTAGATAGCCGCCGTTTTTCCAAAAGCCCTCAAGTAAAGCAATTTACTTGAGGGCTTTTTTTTGTGTGCCAAAGTTTGGCGTTGTTACAGTACTGTCGATAGTTGTATACTTGACTGATTAATAGTTTCATATTTATTGAATCAAAGGATTATCCAGGGTCCCACCTCTTCCCATTCCGATCCGCCAGTTGGCGGATAAGCCTGTTCACGTCGATGGTACTGTCTGCCAGCTGGCCGATGGGAGAGTAGATAGCCGCCGTTTTTTTCGAAAGCCCTCAAGTAAAGTAATTTACCTGAGGGCTTTTTTTTGTACGGTAAAGTTTAGAATTTATTGGAACCAGGTAGATATTCTGGATTTTTCCTTTTCTTTTAAATAATAAGGCATTGCAACATTTTCTATGATTCTATTGCAAGGATTCTAAAGGGTTCGTTGTATTTGTTTGACTGATATTCATTTATTAATTGAATCAGGAATTCATCTCGTGAGGGTTCCACCTCTTCCCATTCCGATCCGCCAGTTGGCGGATAAGCCTGTCCACGTCGATGGTACTGTCCGCCAGATGACTGATGGGAGAGTAGATGGCCGCTGTTTTTCCGAAAGCCCTCAAGTAAAGTAATTTACCTGAGGGCTTTTTTTTGTACGGTAAAGTTTAGAATTTATTGGAACCAGGTAGATATTCTGGATTTTTCCTTTTCTTTTAAATAATAAGGCATTGCAACATTTTCTATGATTCTATTGCAAGGATTCTAAAGGGTTCGTTGTATTTGTTTGACTGATATTAATATATTAATTGAATCAAGAATTCATTTAGACAGGGTTCCACCTCTTCCCATTCCGATCCGCCAGCTGGCGGATAAGCCTGTTCGCATCGATGGTACTGTTCGCCAGCTGACTGATTTGGAGAGGAGATAGCTGCAGTTTTGTGCGCCAGAGTATGGAATTGGTTTGCAGTGAAAATACAAAACCTAATGTTTAATTTGACAAAAAAACCTCCACAGCAGACAGCAGTGGAGGTTTTTGAAATTGAGATAGTTATTTGATTGGAAATAACTGCGTAATATTTAATTGCAAATTTTTGTATGTCAATTTCGTTGTAACTCTTCTTGTTGTATTTTCTCTTTAGCAAAATCCAAAACACCTTGTAAATGCTGTGTCATCAATTCGCCTGCCAGTTTGCTGTCGCCAATTCTAATACATTCCAGCATTTTTGCATGTTCCACTAAAATTGCTTTATTGGGCGCGCATATTCGATCTTTTTGATAGATCTTCATAATGTCCGGGATTACTATCATTAACATTGCCTTGATAACCGGATTATGACTCACCTCTGCTATAGCCCGGTGGAAAGCAAAATCATGGCTAACCCGATCAGGTGAGTCGAAAAAACGTACATAATCTTCGTGTACCTTTTCAAGTATTGCAACGTCTTTATCTGACCTTCGTTCTGCACAAAGTTGTATGGCTTTAACTTCTAAAACTACACGGGTTTCAACTAATGAAAAGAAGTCGTAAGGCTGCAGGTTGAGTACATCAGATATTAGTCCATCCAATGTTGTGATGTCCAGTCCATTGATTACAGAACCGCTTTGAGGCAATGTTTTGATGATCCCGTAAAATTCCAATTTGTGTAAAGCCTCCCGTACCTGTGTTCTTCCGAACCCAAAGTCAAGTGCCATTTTTCTTTCTGCAGGAAGCCTGTCTCCCGGTTTTAAAACTCCCGAATTAATAAGCTCTTTCACTTTGGAAATAACCTGATCTTCGGGCTTTTCTATGTCTAGTTTTTTTAACTCCTCTGTTTCTGTTGCCATTTTTTTTTGAGAAAATATACTTTAATATAGATGCTAATTTAAGATTATACAAAGATAGAACGAATATATTAAAACAGCCACTTTATCTGATTTTTCACGTATACTTTAATGTATAAAATTCAATTAGTTTACTATTCCTGATTTTTTGGTTGACCAAAATTAATCTGAAGTTTTTATATTTCAAAATAATTTTGTAATTGTTTCAATATCTATGTTTTATTATATAAATATTCATCTTAATTACTTTAAAAAAAATATCTCCCCGTTAATCTTGTTAGCGGGGAGATAATCGTGATTGGAGATCCTTTCTCAATCCGTTCAGAGCCCAAAAGTGTCGGCAACAGCCTTGCAAACTACCTTGCCTTTTACGATATTAAGCCCTTTTTGTAAATCATCATTGGCTTCACATGCTTTCTCCCAGCCCATATTGGCCAGTTTAACGGCATATGGCAATGTTGCATTGGTTAAAGCCAGCGTGGAAGTAAATGGCACAGCACCTGGAATATTGGCTACACAGTAGTGAAGTATTCCATCTACTTTATATACCGGTTCGGCATGTGTAGTAGGATGGGATGTTTCAAAACAACCACCCTGATCGATGGCCACATCAACCATCACCGATCCGGGTTGCATCATTTTTAGCATATCGCGTGTAATGAGATGAGGTGCTTTTGCTCCGGGAATCAATACTGCTCCAATAACAAGGTCAGTGAGTGGTAACATTTCTTCAATATTATAGGTTGTTGACATCATGGTGTCAACATTTGCAGGCATAATTTCGCTCAGGTAGCGCAGACGTTGTAATGAAATGTCGGCGATAGTAACATGTGCACCCAATCCAGCAGCCATCAGTGCGGCATGTGTACCCACAACCCCACCGCCTAAAACCAATACATTTGCAGGTTTAACGCCGGGAACTCCACCGAGCAAAATCCCTTTTCCACCTTTTGGCTTTTCAAGATATTTTGCGCCTTCCTGTATGGACATACGTCCTGCTACTTCAGACATTGGTATGAGCAGAGGTAAGGTGTGATCAGTCTTTTCTACGGTTTCGTACGCCAGACAAATTGCACCGCTTTCTATCATGGCAAGTAAGAGCTCTTTTTCAGATGCAAAATGGAAATAGGTGAAAATTAATTGATCGGGACGAATCAATTTGTACTCACTCTTAATGGGCTCTTTTACTTTCATAATCATCCCGGCAGTTGCAAATACTTCTTCGGCGGTGCTCAGAATTTCAGCCCCTGCCTTAATATATTGCTGATCGCTGAAACCACTATTTTCACCTGCATGGGTTTCGACCAGTACGATGTGACCATTCTGAACAAGTGTTTTTGCTCCCGATGGAGTCAATGCAACGCGACTTTCGCTGTTTTTGATTTCTTTTGGTATTCCAATTTTCATATACGTGTGATTAAAGGGAATTGTTTTTGAATATGTTTTTTTTACAAACTCATTCGGAATGATTATTCTGCTAATTTATTCCAAAGTATGAGGTTGAAATCGGTGTAAAAATACACGATTAATTTCAAATTGAAATACGAATTCTAATTTATTTCATCTTAAGAGTAAATATAAATGATAAAAGCCTAATTAGTAAGTGTTGCAGCATGCTTTTGAATAGGTTTTATTGTAATCTTTTTATCCGTTTTTTTGTCTATTTATGTTGTTTGTATTCATAATTAGGAGTAAAGAGTTCGTAAAAATCACTTTAAAGTTACGAAATGAAAGTGGTTCTGTTTTGAGTTCAACACTCTCCCTTAACCATAACTTTAAATTGATTTTTACAATATGGATAGTCTGCTTTTCCTAAATCAGATAATACCTTTCAGATTGTTATAGATCTGCATCAGTTTCAAAATATACCTACCTTGTTTTACTTACATTGAGCTGTTTATTAAAGACAGGCTATAGTTTTTCCTATACGTGTGAGATTCATATGTGTTTTTCTTTGTCATCAGATTATCCATTTTATAAATTGATTGTTTGATTTCGGGCATAGTAAGTGATTCCACTAATTACTACTTCCTGATTAAATTTGAATATGATATTCAACTTTGAGGTTTTTCATGCATTTTTTAGATAATTTAGTGTCCTGATTCATTTTATTTTAGTAATTTTGTCAGTCTTTCTATGTCATAATAGCAGTCACCAATTTAAATGAAAAAATGCAAAATTCAGAAATACAATCAGTAAAGCAACGTTTTGGCATAATAGGGACCTCCGAATTGTTGAACAGAGCTATTGATATAGCTGTACAAGTAGCACCTACCGATTTGTCTGTTCTTATTACCGGTGAAAGTGGAGTAGGGAAAGAAAATTTTCCTCAGATCATACATCATTACAGCCCTCGGAAACACGGCCCGTACATAGCCGTTAACTGTGGTGCCATACCCGAAGGAACCATCGATTCTGAACTTTTCGGACATGAGAAAGGTTCATTTACTGGTGCCACAGCCGACCGGAAAGGTTATTTTGAAGTGGCCGATGGTGGAACTATTTTTTTGGATGAAGTGGGCGAATTACCTCTTTCCACTCAGGTTCGTTTATTACGTGTGCTCGAAGCAGGTGAATTTATAAAAGTGGGTTCATCCAAAACTCAAAAAACGAATGTTCGGGTGGTAGCCGCCTCCAATTTAAATATGATACAGGCAACACGAGAGGGCAGGTTCCGCGAAGACCTATTCTATAGGCTTAATACAGTGCCAATCGCTATTCCGCCTTTGCGAGACAGGAAGGAAGATATCGTCCTGTTATTTAGAAAGTTTGCTTCCGATTTCGCTGAAAAATATCGCATGCCCCCCATTAAATTAACAGATGATGCCAAAACGATGCTGATGAACTATTATTGGAATGGGAATGTTCGTCAATTAAAAAATATTACAGAACAAATATCAGTTATTGAACAACAACGTGAAATTACCGTACAAATACTTCGTGCCTATTTACCGAAAGATGATATGGAACGATTGCCTGCGCTGTTCACTTCTCCCGGTCGTGATCAAAAATCGTTTAACAGCGAGCGGGAAATCCTTTATCAGGTACTGTTTGATATGAAAAAAGATATGAACGATTTGAAAAAGTCCGTTCATGATATTATGAGTGGTCAACAATCGGATATTAAACATGATGATGTCCATTATCCCTCAAACTTTATTAGTCATAAAGAAAACAGGATTAATAATTCAAATGCCGGAGTAGATTATAATACAGATAAAGCTGCCAGGGAGACTCAGGAATATGATGATCTGGATGATGGTGATTCATTTCAGGATGCCGAAGAATATCACGAAGTGGATATGAATCAAAAACCCCTGACTTTGGAAGATATGGAACGTCAGATGATTAAACGTACCCTCGAAAAACATCGGGGTAAAAGAAAAGCAGCTGCCGATGAATTACAGATTTCGGAACGTACTCTGTATCGGAAAATTAAAGAATATGGAATTGAATAGTTATTTTTTGCGATAAACACCTTCACCGTCACGTTTTACATTACAACCAATTTATTCATAATAATTAGTGCGATAACTTATGATAAGAAAGTTAAATATATTCAAAATAAAAACAGGCGTATTGGTTTTGTTTTTCGTCCTTCCCATGATATTTGTTTCGTGCTCTATTTCGTATAAATTTAATGGGGCTTCCATCGATTATACCAAAACGAAGTCAATATCTATTGCCGATTTTCCCAATATAGCGGAGCTTATTTATCCTCCGTTATCGCAAGTATTCACTGAATCTTTACGAGATACCTATACGAAGCAAACCCGCTTACAACTTTTGAAAAAAGCAGGTGATATGCATATTGAAGGAGAAATCGTTGGTTATCAGTTGACTCCCATGGCTATTAGTGCTGATTCTTATGCCTCTGAAACGAAACTCACGGTGTCTATCAATGTACGGTTTAGTAATAATAAAAAACCTGAAGATGATTTTGAAAAGCGATATACGGCATTTAAAACTTTTGACAGCAATAGTATGCTCACCGATGTGCAGGATGAATTGAACAAGGTTATTATTGCAGAGATCACCGATAACATTTACAACGATACAGTTGCCAAATGGTAAGAGTTTTTGCTTTTTTATTCCAGTTGTATTTTTCCTGCCAATTTAGCAACAAAATAGCTTAATTTCATATCGCCCATAGTCATATTGTAATATTAGTAATTCATTAAAGATGACCCATGAAGAATTCATATCGCTAGTCAGACAACCGGAATCGGTGAGTGCTGAACATGTAACCGATTTGAAGGAATTGGTTGAGCGATATCCTTATTTTATTCCAGCTAGAATGCTTTTAGTTAAGGCATTGCAGCAATCGCACAGTATTCATTATGGAGCAAATGTGAAGCTGGCAGCTTTATACAGCTACAGTAGACGTTGGCTGTATTACTATCTTCATCCCGAGAAAATGCTTTCAACGGAACTCTATCGGCGCGATAGGATAGGTAAATCCTCGGGTGCATATTTTGATATAATGGGTGTCGTGGAACGTGAAGGTGGTGATACAAAACAATCGCTAAAAAATTTGGCGGAGCGCCTTAAATCGGCCCGAACTATGGTTACTACCCCGGTTACCGAACCTGCTGAGAAAAATACGATTATAACAAAAAGAGATGAAGAAATAATTCTTTCGAAAGAGGAACCCGTTTCAGTGCTTAATTTGGAAGTATTACCTGCTGTTCAGATAGTTGTCCCTGTAGAATATGTCGAAAATGATGAAACGAGGTATAAAAAACTGATTAAGCAGAAGAAATACCGGGAAGCAATTGAAATTTTGAAGAAATTAAATTTGAATAATCCGAAAAAAAGTGTTTACTTTGCAGACCAAATTCGTTTTCTGGAAAAAATATTAGCAAACTTAAAAAAATAAACCATATTATGTACGTTTTACTTATCATTCTAATTGTAATTGCTTCTGTGTTGCTCACATTGTTGGTGTTGGTACAAAACTCTAAAGGAGGTGGATTAGCTGCCGGATTTTCATCAACAAATCAAATTATGGGTGTTCGTAAGACTACAGATTTCCTGGAAAAGGCAACATGGGGTTTAGTAGCTTTTGTAATAGTTCTTTCTATAGTTTCAGTGGGTGTGAATTCGAATGAACCAACTTCGGTGAATGATTCAGAAATTAAAGCTCAATACGAGAATGCGAAACAAGAAGAGCCGGGTGTTGTAGCTCCAGATTTTGGTGAAACACCAGAAGCAGCTAAAGCTCCAGTAACTGCGCCGGCACCAGAAAAAAAATAATCCAAAAAGATTTTAAATAGGAGCGTATCAAAAAGTCTTTTGATACGCTTTCTCTTTTTATAATGTTTTTGTTTTTCCTCTGAAATATTTTTTTTTCCATGAATTTCATTCAGTTAATTGATTATGCCGGTACGTTTGCCTTTGCTATAAGCGGTATTCGTTTGGCTTCTGCAAAGCGGTTCGATTGGTTTGGCGCTTATGTCGTTGGATTGGTGACTGCTATTGGTGGTGGAACCTGCCGTGATTTGCTGCTTGATGTTACCCCGTTCTGGATGTTGCAACCTTCTTATCTGATCGTTACTGGTTTTGCATTGCTTTTTGTGATTTTACTTGGTGAACAGGTGATTCGTCTTTCCAATACTTTTTTTATTTTCGATGCTATCGGATTGGGTTTGTTTGTGGTGGTGGGCATCGAAAGGAGTCTGGATGCTCATTTCCCTTTTTGGGTGGCTATATTGATGGGGATGATTACGGGCTCGGCTGGTGGTATCATGCGCGATTTATTTATTAATGAGATGCCACTTATTTTTCGAAAAGATATTTATGCACTGGCGTGCGTAGTTGGAGGTTTGATGTTTTTAGCTTGTTATGAAATGAATTTCTCTTCGACCCTAACGCAAATTATTTCTGCCGGTTCAGTGATTTTAACACGCCTAATTGCTGTTAAATACCATATTAGTTTGCCCGTGCTGAAAGGAAACGAAGATGAAATGCCAAAAGGGCTCTATTGATTTTATTTTCATTTTCTTATTTAAACTTGATTTACAATCATTTTTCTCAAATCCCTCTGAAGCCAGGAGGAAATTTTATTTATTTTAGAATATTATGCTTCAAATAGACGACACTGTAATCAGTCTTGAACTCTTAGATCAACACTTTGTATGCGATTTAGATACCTGTAAAGGCATTTGCTGTATTGAAGGTGACGATGGTGCCCCCCTCGAAGAAGAGGAAGTGGGTATAATCGAAAAATTATTGCCCATAATCTGGGACGATTTGACCGAAAAATCGAAAGCAGTGATACAGAAACAGGGTGTTTCATATATCGATGATGATGGGGAACCTGTGACTTCCATAGTAAATGGAGATGAATGCGTTTTTACATATACCGACGAAAACGGAATGTGTAAATGTGCCATCGAGAAAGCCTTTCGTGAAGGGAAAACGGATTTTTACAAACCCATTTCCTGTCATTTATATCCGGTTCGTCTGCAACAGTATTCCGATTTTCTGGCAGTGAATTATCACCGTTGGAATGTTTGTAACTGTGCCCGAACGTTGGGTGGAAAGTTGGGTGTGCCTGTTTATCAGTTTTTAAAAGAACCTTTGATTCGTAAATTTGGTGAAGCCTGGTTTGAACAACTGGAAATTGCTGATGGTGAGTTGAAAAACAGAAAATAAAAAAATGAGTACCAAAAGTGTTAAAATTGAAATCATCACCATTGGTGATGAAATCCTGATTGGTCAGATAGTAGATACTAATTCGGCCTGGATGGCTGTTGAACTAAATAAATCCGGATTCGAACTGGTGCAGATAACTTCTGTACACGACGATGCCTTACAAATTGTAGAATCGTTGGAGCTGGCATTGACCCGAGCAGATGTGGTCCTTTTTACGGGTGGAATTGGTCCAACGAATGATGATATTACCAAGCAGACTCTAACCGCGTTTTTTGGAACGGAATTGGTTTTTGATGAATCGGTTTATCAGAATATCCAACGCTTGTTTGTAAATCGTCCGAATGTAATGAACGAATTAACTAAAGCACAGGCTATGGTTCCGGCTAATTGCACCGTTATACAAAATGCCGTAGGAACGGCGCCCATTACCTGGTTCGAAAAACTGGGGAAAGTGATAGTTTCTATGCCCGGCGTTCCGTACGAAATGAAACGGGCTATGAGCTTTGAAATTATTCCGCGTTTGCAGGCACAATTTCAAACACCGGTCCTGCTTTACAAAACTGTTCAGGTTTATGGTTATCCCGAATCGGCATTGGCTATTAAAATCGCTGATTGGGAAAATGCCCTTCCTGCGTATATTCATTTGGCCTATTTGCCCAATTCTGGCATTATTAAGCTGCGTTTAAGCGGTCTGTTGGATAATATGCTGGAACTTGAGTTCGGGATGAACCAACAGGTAGATAAATTGAGCCAATTGCTCGGAAGCGCTATCGTAGCATATGAAGATATTCCCATGGAACAGTTGGTGGGAAGCCTGTTGAAGGCGCAGGGAAAGATGGTGGCAACGGCCGAAAGTTGTACCGGTGGAAATATTGCCCATCTGTTTACATCCATTCCCGGCAGTTCAGAGTTTTTTAAGGGTTCTGTGGTGGCTTATGCGAACGATGTGAAGGAAACTGTGCTACAAGTCCTACCCGACGTTTTGGAGACTCATGGCGCTGTTAGCCGGGAGGTGGTTGAACAAATGGCTGAAGGTGTACGTAGGTTGCTTAAATCGGACTTTGCACTTGCTACTTCGGGAATTGCAGGCCCAACCGGTGGAACTGTTGGAAAACCTGTTGGAACTGTTTGGATGGCAGCATGTTCTGCCGATAAAATGCTAAGCAGGGTTTATCATTTTGGATCACTGCGTGAGCAAAATATACAGCGGGCCACACAAGCCGCATTGCTCTTGTTGAAAGAATTACTTTGATATAAATAATACATTATCAGTGGATTATTCCTGACTTGCTTGAAAGTAAGCATATAAATTGAAATTATTAGATGAAAAAACTTGCGCAATTGAATAAATAAGCTTACTTTTGCACACTGTTTTTGAGAAAAAATGTAAATAATAAAAAGATATAGAAATGTCAAAAATTTGTCAGATTACCGGGAAAAAAGCAATGGTAGGAAACAACGTATCTCACTCAAAGCGTCGTACTAAAAGAACTTTTGATGTGAACTTGTTTACAAAGAAATTTTATTGGGTAGAACAAGATACCTGGATAAGCTTGAATGTATCGGCTAATGGATTACGTACCATTAATAAGATTGGATTAGATGCTGCCATTAAAAAAGCGTCGGAAAAAGGGTTTTTATACGCATAATTAGGAGGAAAAATACACCATGGCAAAAAAATCGAAAGAAGCAAGAGTCCAAGTGATTTTGGAATGCACAGAACATAAGGATAGCGGTCTGCCCGGGACATCGCGTTATATCACTGTGAAAAACAGAAAAAACACACCGGCACGTATGGAATTGAAGAAATACAATCCCATCATGAAGAAAGTAACAGTTCATAAAGAAATTAAATAAAATCTGAAATATGGCTAAGAAAACGGTTGCATCAATCCAAAAAGGAGAAGGTCGTGCATACGCAAAGGTTATTAAGATGGTGAAATCACCTAAAACCGGTGCATACATGTTCCAGGAAGAAATTATTCTTAACGAAAAAGTGAAAGATTATTTTACAAAATAAAATAGTCGTTCCTTAAAAATATCAAGAATCCTCTCATTATTCAAAATGAGAGGATTTTTTTTGCCATAAGCTCAAAAAAAAAACTTAATTTTGTAAGCTAATTCTCAATGAGCTAATGTGTCAATATATTAATATGCCGATTGAAGATTGTAAAAATAAATTGTAAATAAATTGTATGGGTATATTTAGTATTTTCAGTAAGGACAAAAAAGAAACTCTCGATCAGGGTTTATCCAAAACTAAAGAAAGCGTCTTCTCTAAACTAACCCGGGCTGTCGCCGGGAAATCGAAAGTTGATGAAGAGGTGCTCGATAATCTGGAGGAAGTACTTATTACTTCCGATGTAGGCGTAGAAACAACCTTACGAATTATCGAACGTATTGAAAGTCGGGTTTTACGCGATAAATACGTCAATACTACTGAACTCAATGTGATCCTTAAGGAAGAAATTGCCGGTTTACTTTCCGAAAACAATCCTGAATTACCTGTCGAATTTGAAGCCGTTTTACCTCATTCACCCTATGTTATCATGGTTGTTGGAGTAAATGGTGTTGGGAAAACAACTACAATAGGGAAACTGGCGTATCAGTTTACCAAAGCGGGCAAAAAAGTTTACCTGGGTGCTGCCGACACGTTCAGGGCTGCTGCCGTTGAACAACTCGTTATATGGGGCGAACGTGCCGGAGTACCGGTCATAAAACAAAAAATGGGCTCCGATCCGGCATCAGTGGCTTTTGATACTTTAGCTTCTGCCAAAGCAAATGGTGCAGATGTAGTGATTATTGATACAGCCGGAAGGTTACATAATAAAATTAATTTGATGAACGAGTTGACCAAAATCAAGAATGTGATGCAAAAAATTATTCCTGATGCACCTCATGAGGTTTTGCTGGTACTCGATGGCTCTACGGGTCAAAATGCTTTTGAACAGGCAAAACAGTTTACGCTGGCTACCAATGTCAATGCATTGGCAATAACTAAGCTAGACGGCACTGCCAAGGGAGGTGTAGTCATTGGCATTTCCGATCAGTTTAAAATCCCGGTTAAATATATTGGATTAGGTGAAGGCATGGAAGATTTACAGGTTTTTGACCGTAAAGAATTTGTAGAGTCATTGTTTGATAAGTAAAAAGTGATAATATGATCAGGCGGCTGTACAACGGGTATAGCAATGACTTATGGCCTTTTTAGACCTAAACCACGAAACGAAAAAGTATGTCTTTAGAAATATTAAATGAAAATAAAGGAATTGTAGATGTGATAACTCTTGGTTGTTCCAAAAATCTGGTGGATTCGGAGCAATTAATGCGTCAGTTTGATGTGCTTGGTTATCAGGTGCGTCATGATGCTGCGAACCCCGATGGCGATATAGTTATTATCAACACCTGCGGATTTATTGGCGATGCCAAAGAAGAGAGTATCAATACCATCCTACAGTTTGCCAAGTTACGTAAACAACAAAAAATCCAGAAACTATTCGTAATGGGTTGTTTGTCTGAACGTTATTTGAACGAATTAAGGCTTGAAATACCTGAAGTAGATAAATATTACGGAAAATTTAATTATAACGATATTCTTACCGACCTGGGACAGGAGTATAGAGCCGATTTAAGGTTGGAACGAACACTGACCACTCCTTCGCATTACGCTTATATCAAGATATCCGAAGGTTGTAACCGCACCTGCTCGTATTGCGCAATTCCAATAATTACAGGAAAGCATCGTTCACGCTCGATGGAAGACATCGAAAAGGAAGTAAAGGGTTTGGTAGCCCAGGGAGTTAAAGAATTTCAACTCATTGCACAGGATTTGTCGTTTTACGGACAGGATAGATATAAAATGCTTAAACTTCCCGAGTTGACTGAGCGCCTTTCGGATATACCGGGAGTGGAGTGGCTACGTTTGCATTATGCCTATCCGGCTCAATTTCCTTATGACATACTGAAAGTAATGAAAGAACGTGACAACGTTTGCAACTATCTGGATATTGCCTTGCAGCATATTAGCAATAATATGTTGACAAAAATGCGCCGAAACATCACTTCAGATCAGACTTACGAACTTGTTGAACGAATTCGTGCTGAAGTTCCGGATATTCACCTCCGAACAACTTTGTTGTTGGGGCATCCGGGTGAAACGGAAGATGATGTGGAAGAACTGAAGACTTTTGTACGCAAAGCCAGGTTTGAACGTCTGGGAGCTTTTGCTTTTTCTAACGAAGAAGGAACTTACGCTTTTAAAACCTTTAAAGATAACATCCCCGAAGAAACCAAACATAGACGGGTGGATGAGATTATGTCTATTCAGCAGGAAATATCAGCCGAAATAAACCAAAAGAAGATAGGAAAAACCTTGAAAGTGATGATTGACAGGGTTGAAGATGAGTTTTTTGTAGGAAGAACCGAGTATGATTCTCCGGAAGTTGATCCGGAAGTATTGATTCCTGTAAGTACTCCCGGAGTTAAAAAGGGAGAGTTTTATCAGGCGGAAATAGTGGGTTCAACTGATTTTGACTTGTATGCAAAGTAATGAATGAGCTGATTCGCCAATGATTTGAATACGAAAATTGAAAGAAAAGGAATATCTGATAAGGGAAAAGTGTAGTTAAGTGAATGGGGATATGGATTTGAATGACTTCTATTCCGTGTTCATCGAAGCTGAATGCAGCTCTAAACCCTAAACCCTTTTTTAAACTTCTAACTAAATACTTGTAACTTAAAATGAACCACAAAGAGTTAATAGCCAGTATTGCATCTAAAATGAATTTACCTAAATCGGAGGTAACTAATTTGTTAGAAACTACAGTTGCAGCATGTACCGAACAATTGTTGGAAAACAAAACAATAGGGTTTCAGAGTTTTGGTACTTTTGAAGTCAGAAAGAAAGACGAACGTCTCTCTGTGCATCCTTCCACTCAGGTTCGTACCCTGATCCCTCCAAAATTGGTGGTGTTTTTTAAGCAAAGTGCTATTTTAAAAGAAAAACTTAAAAACCTGCCGTTAAATGTATAAAGAAAAAATATCAGCTCAGGACATTACCGACTACCTTGCTTCCAAAGCATCGGTCAGCAAACGCGCAGCAGAAGAATTTCTGAAAGCATTCATAGCTTCCGTCGAAGAAGCCTTGTTAGCTGGTGAATCTGTGAAAATTAAAAATTTCGGAACTTTTAAGCTTCAATGGAATGAACCTCGAAAGAGTGTGAATGTTCAGACCGGTGAAGAAATCCTGTTGGCCGGTTACTCTAAAGTGACATTCTCTCCCGAGATAATTTTGAGAGACCTGGTGAACGAACCTTTTGCTCATTTGGACCCGGTGGAGTTGGATGCAAACCCGATAGAAATAACTGGTGAAGATCTACCCATTGAAGATGAAGTAGAAGCATTGGAACCGCTTCGGATTTTTACTGAACAAGCTACAGAAATTAGAAGCCTGCTTTCCGAAATACAGGCATTGTCGGTAAACTCAAAACCTACTCTTTCTGAAGAAGACAATGAGGATTCCAACTTCGAATATGAAGAAAATGCTGATGATGCTGAACTTCAGGATGTTGCTGCTGACGAGGAAATTGCTTTTTCTAACGATGAACCAGTAATTCAGGAAAATGTTGATAAGGTCGAAATTGCTCCATTTAACGATGAATTATCAATCCCTGAGATCAACGAACCAGTTTCTGTAATTGAGTCTACTCCAATTATTGAGGAAAATGCATTGTTGGAAAACGAAGAAACCGTTTTAAATACAGAAATAAGGCCAGGAATTGAAGAAAATTCATTACTTGAACCCAAAGAGGCGGTTTCTAATGTTGAGTTAACACCTGTAATAGAATCTAAGTTATTGCCGGAAACAGAGCCGGTTAAGGAAGTAACTGTTATCCCCATAAATGAAGCCAATCAGTTGCCTGAAACTGATTTCCCCGATTTTAAACCCGAATTGGAAATTTTATCTACTTTAATAAATACCATTCAGGAAAAGAAACCTGACAATGCAGAAGATGCTGTAATAAAACTGATAGAAGATCCTATTGCAGAACCAATTGGAATCCCAGCTTCCGTTTATACTCCTAATCCATTTTTGCAGGATGTCCCAGCACTTAAAAAAAGAAAAACCTGGTTCTGGATACCCTTAACTTTAGTGGCTCTCGTTGGTGGGGGAGTTGGACTTTATTTTTATTCTTCTCCTGTAAATGAATGGGTAAATACAATTTACTCCGGTTTGTTGTCTCCAAAGCCGGTAATAATTCAGGCCCCAAAAGCAATAGTGGTTCCCTTGAAAACAGTTGTTGCCGATACTTCGGAAGTCGAAGAATCTGTTGACAGCCTTCAGATTTTGTTCGACAATCCACGTGCATATACAGACTTTATTGCTTCCGAACGAATTGTAGCAGGAAGCAGGTTGGCGCGCATGTCAGAGCGGTATTACGGAAATTCGCATTTTTGGGTATATATTTACGAGGCCAATAAAGAAAGGATTCCCGATCCTGATATTATCTCACCAGGTACATTAATACGCATACCACGACTGGATCCCCGGTTAATTGATGCTTCCAATCCGCGTTGTATTCAAAAGGCTAGTGAATTACATGATTTATATGTAGATAAACGAGACTAAAAATGAGTATTCTTTTTTAATCCAAAACTTTATTCTTTTAATGAACCCGGCTCAAAGTTCTGCAATTTTACACTTTGAAGAACTTTTTTTAATTCAATAAAGGATAATTTTCCACCGAAAAACTCTCTTAAAATGCGTCAGTACTTAATAATCTAAATTCAGGTTAATAGATATTAAATCAGAGTTTTAACGCTTCAAATTACACTATATTTGTTCAACAATAATTTCAAAATAATTAACAAAATACAATATGATTCAATCTGTTGATATTAAAGAACTTAATGAGCGTATTGAGCGTCAAAGCTCTTTTGTCGATGCGCTTACCATGGGAATGGATAAGGTTATCATTGGTCAAAAACATTTGGTAGAATCGTTGTTGATCGGATTGCTTTCAGACGGACATATTCTGCTTGAAGGTGTACCCGGTCTGGCTAAGACTTTAGCAATTAAAACATTGTCTGATTTAATTCAATGCGATTTCAGCAGGATACAATTCACCCCCGATTTGTTGCCAGCCGATGTGGTTGGAACCATGATTTACAGTCAAAAGAAAGAAGAGTTCAGCATTAAAAAAGGACCTATTTTTGCAAATCTGATTCTGGCAGATGAAATTAACCGTGCTCCGGCAAAAGTTCAAAGTGCTTTGCTGGAAGCTATGCAGGAACGTCAGGTAACTATTGGTGAAAATACGTACAAATTAGAAGAACCGTTTTTGGTGATGGCTACTCAAAACCCCATTGAACAAGAAGGAACTTATACACTTCCCGAAGCGCAAGTCGACCGTTTCATGTTGAAAGTGGTTATAAATTATCCAAAGAAAGAGGAAGAAAAATTGATTATTCGTCAAAATCTTTTGAAAGAAAAACCAGTACTTACCCCTATTCTTACTCCCAAAGATATTATCGAAGCACGCGATCTGGTACGTCAGGTTTATATTGACGAAAAAATAGAGCGTTATATTGTTGATATTGTTTTTGCAACCCGTTATCCACAAGATTATGGATTGGATGCCTTGAAAGAGATGATTTCCATTGGAGCTTCTCCGCGTGCATCTATCAATTTAGCGTTGGCCAGTCGTGCCTATGCCTTCATCAAACGCAGAGGGTATGTAATCCCCGAAGATATCCGTGCAGTTTGCTACGATGTTCTGCGTCACCGCATCGGTTTAAGCTACGAAGCTGAAGCCAACAACATGACTTCAGACGAAATTATCACTGAAATCCTAAACACAGTCGAAGTGCCGTAATTCCTTATCAGTTGATAGTTATCAGTTGATAGTGTGTAAATTTATTGCATTTAAATGTTGACTCTTTACCAGAGACTTTAGACCTTTGATTTTAGACATTAGACAAAAAGATTGTGGAAACCAGTGAATTAATAAAAAAAGTACGGAAGATAGAGATAAAGACGCGTGGTTTATCGCAGAATATCTTTGCGGGAGAATACCATTCTGCCTTTAAAGGGCGTGGTATGACCTTTTCCGAAGTACGTGAATATCAGTACGGAGATGAAATTCGATCAATAGATTGGAATGTTACCGCGCGCTTTGGTCATCCTTATATCAAGGTTTTTGAAGAAGAACGCGAGATGACGGTCATGTTGTTGATTGACGTCTCGGGCAGCAGGGAGTTTGGAACGGTATCGAAACTAAAAAAAGATATTTTTACCGAAGTAGCTGCTACTCTTGCCTTTTCAACTATACAAAATAATGATAAGATAGGAGTTATTTTTTTCTCCGATAAAATTGAAAAGTTTATTCCCCCTCAAAAAGGTAAGAAGCACGTTTTACATATTATCAGGGAATTAATTGATTTTAAACCCGAAAGCAAAAAAACGAACATTGCCGGAGCCTTACGCTACTTTACCAACGCGATTAAAAAAAGTTCTACAGCATTTATCATTTCTGACTTTATGGATCCGAATTTCGAAAAGGAATTGACCATAGCTAATCGGAAACACGATGTGGTGGCTTTACAGGTATTCGATATTCGCGAAACAGAATTGCCTAATGTAGGGCTTATTAAGCTTAAAGATGCAGAAACGGATCAACGTATCTGGGTGGATAGTTCCGATAAACGCTTACGTACAGCTTATAAACATGCCTGGGGCGAAGCTCAACTTGTTTTGCAAAAGGTTTTTGCAAAATCGGGTGTCGATTTGGTTTCGATGAGTAGTTCCGATGATTATGTTCGGGCACTGATGAGATTATTTAAAATGAGAGCCTAACAATTATTGATAATTAATGTCTTTGACAATTTACGATTGGTAATAAATAAACCTGTTGATGCGGGATGTCGCTTCACTTAATTGAAAATTGAAAATTAGTATGAGAAAATCTCTTTTGTTGTGGTTTATATTCATAATACCCATTTTACATGCCGATTTATGGGCTCAAAAAATTACGGTAAATGCCCGACTTGATTCTACAGTACTTTGGATAGGCGATCAGGCTCGTTTGTACTTTGAAGTTTCTCAACAACCGAATCAAAAAGTTAGTATGCCCATCTTTTCCGACAGTATTGTGGGCGGTCTGGAATTAGTAGAACCTGGTAAAACAGATACTGTTAAATCTCCCGATGGTCATATTCAGATAACACAAAGTTACCTGGTCACAGCATTCGAAGATTCTCTTCTGTATATTCCTCCTTTCCCTTTTGTAAATGAAGGTGATACGGTATGGTCCAAATCTCTTTCGCTCAAGGTAGTACAGCCATTTAAAATAGATACGGCATCCAAATCAGTAGCCGACATTAAACCGGTTTTTAAACCTCCTTTCGATTGGGCCGGCTTTTTAAAGATTGTACTTTTGGTATTGGTTATTTTGGCGTTGCTGGTAGTAGGATATGTAATTTTCAGAAAATATATTCAGAAAAAACCACTATTTGAAAAATCAGAACCGGAACCTCTTTTACCTCCCTATTTACTTGCATTAAGCCATTTGGATAAAATTAAGAAAGAAAAGCCATGGCAACAAGGCCGTTCAAAAGAATATCATACAGAATTGACTGATACTATTCGTGAATATATTGAGCTGACATTTTCAATTAAGAGTATGGAGATGACTTCGGATGAAATACTGACACAGCTTAATGGATTGAGGTTAGAAAAAAAATCAGCTTACGAAGGCTTAAGACAGATTTTCCAACTCGCCGATTTGGTGAAATTTGCAAAATGGAATCCAGCACCCGATGAGCATGAGTTGAGTTTGATCAATGCTTATTTTTTCGTCAATCAAACCAAAATAGAAGAAATTATACCGATTGAAGTAAAAAAAGAGGAAGAATTAAAAATCAACTAATTAGGAAATTTTATTTTTCTCAATTTCCATTATTAAAACATTGCGATGACATTTCAAAACCCTGAATATTTATTTTTACTGCTCTTGCTGATTCCTATTGTGTTTTGGTACATAAAGGAAATGCATAAATCGGATGCGAGCCTGCAAATTTCATCACATCAAAAATTAGCGCAGTTTCCTAAAAGTAAAAAAATTAAATACCGACATGTCCCTTTTATTCTAAGGGCAATCTCTATTTCTCTTGTTATCATGGCCGTGGCCCGTCCGCAGGCTTCAAACAGTTGGAGGACAGAGAGTACCGAAGGTATTGATATTATGATAGCGTTGGATATTTCGGGTACGATGATGGCAGAGGACTTGAAACCGAACCGACTGGAAGCCTCGAAAACAGTGGCATCTGAATTTATTCTTTCCCGACCAAATGACAATATTGGTTTGGTTGTTTTTGCCGGTCAGAGTTTCACACAATGTCCGCTTACTATAGATCATGCAGTATTAATCAATTTATTTAACGGGGTCAATTACGGATTGATAGAAGATGGTACTGCTATTGGTTTGGGATTGGCTAATGCGGTGAATAGAATTAAAGATAGCAAAGCAAAATCTAAGGTTATCATTTTATTGACTGATGGATCAAACAACCGGGGTGATATAGCTCCTATCACGGCTGCCGAAATTGCAAAGACATTTGGAATACGCGTTTATGCCATTGGTGTTGGTTCATATGGATTGGTTAATGTGCCTGTTCAAACTCCGATGGGGATGCAATATCAGCAGATGCAATCGGAATTTGACGAAAAATCATTGCAGGAAATTTCAGCAATGACAGGAGGTCAATATTTCAGAGCTACCGATAATTCAAAACTACGTAGTATTTATCAGGAAATCGATCAATTGGAGAAAACAAAAATCAGCGTACGGGAGTATAGCAAGAAGAATGAACAGTTTTTTGTGTTCGCCTTGTTGGCTTTCCTTTTAATGTTATCCGAAGTCCTTTTAAGGAACACGGTTTTAAGGCGTATACCTTAAAAAATGTAAGAGCTAAGTATTCAAGTTGATCTGGCGTTATAAGAAAGAATGTCATTCAACTCTACAAACTTTTCAAATTTAAATAAAACGTTATGTTCCGATTTTCTCATCCAGAATTCTTTTTTTTACTCCTTTTAATACCAGTATTGTTAGGAGTATTCATCTATACCGGCATTCAAAAGCGCCGTAATATAAAGCAATTCGGGAATCCTGATTTATTGGCCGAATTGATGCCAAACGTATCAGTAATTCGTCCGCAGGTGAAATTTTATCTTCAGTTATTAGCCATTATTTTGCTTATCGTAGTATTGGCTCAACCACAGTTTGGTACCAACGTAGAAGATGTAAAACGTCAAGGCATTGAAGTGATAATTGCTTTGGACGTGTCGAATTCCATGTTGGCTCAGGATATTCAACCAAGCCGTTTGGATAAAGCCAAGCAAGTCCTTTCTAAGCTGGTTGATGACATGACTAACGATAAAATTGGCCTGGTAGTTTTTGCCGGAGATGCTTATACGCAATTACCAATTACGGTTGATTATGTTTCTGCTAAAATGTTCCTCTCTACTATTTCTCCACAGTTAGTTCCCCGCCAGGGAACAGCCATTGGGAGTGCAATAGATTTGTCCATTAAATCTTTTGGTCCCAAAAGTGAAGCCGGACGCGCTATTATAGTGATAACCGATGGCGAAAATCACGAAGATGATGCAATTGGAGCTGCCAAACTGGCTGCTGAAAATGACATAGTGGTTCATGTTGTTGGAATGGGAAAACCCGATGGTGCTCCCATTCCTGTACCTGGCACTATGAGTTTCTGGAAGGATAAAGATGGTAATGTAGTTGTTTCGAAGCTGAATGAAGATATGTGTAAAAGTATCGCTTTAGCAGGAAAAGGTATTTATGTTCGTGCTGATAACAGTAACAGCGTTTTACGGGTTATAAACCAGGAACTCGATAATTTGGCGAAATCAAATATTCAGACTAAAGTTTTTTCTGATTACAACGAACAATATCAGTCTTTTGCTTTATTGGCTTTACTGATACTTGTATTAGAATTCTTTGTGTTCGATCGTAAAAATAAAAGATTAAGTAGAATTAGAATTTTTGATTTGAAAGATAAGATCTCCAAATAATTAATAATTAAATATTTACAATGTGAAATTCAGTGCTTTTATGCTCCGAAGGAATGTTAGGTAATTACAAGATGTACTGAAATGAGCTTTGTTTTAGGTATCAAAATTTTTGTTAGATAAAAGAAGAGATGATTGGAATAAAAAAAATTGGGTGTGTACTATTGATGAGTCTGATGGCAATATCTGTCTGGGCTCAAAAGGAAAGTGCAGATGTCCGAACCGGGAATAAATTGTATAATGCAAAAAAATATACGGATGCTGAAGTTGCTTACCGAAAAGGGCTGCAAAAGAATCCTAAGTCTTTCGAGGCAAATTACAATCTGGGAAATGCGATGTTCAAACAAGGCAAATATACCGATGCTTTAGAGCATTACAAAAATTCTGTTGCTTTACAACCTAAAGATAAACAAAAATTAGCCGCTGCTTTCCATAATATTGGTAATTCTTTGTTGGCTGATAAGAAGCTTGAAGAAAGTATAAAAGCTTATGAAATGGCTTTAAAAGCTGCTCCTAAAGATGACGAAACACGTTATAATCTGGCTTATGCTCAGTCATTGCTAAAAAAGCAACAGCAAGACAAAGATAAGAAGAAGGATAAAAAGAAAGATCAGAAGAAAGATCAGAAAAAGGATCAGCAGGATAAGCCGAAAGAACAACCGAAACCACAGCCAAAACAATCACAAATGTCAAAAGAAAATGCACAACAAATTTTAGATGCGTTGATGCAGGATGAAAAAAATGCACAGGAAAAGGCAAAAAAACGACCTGCACGCGGAACTAGAAATACTGAAAAGGATTGGTAATTGGTAGTTAGTTAGTTAGTTAGTTAGTTAGTTAGTTAGTTAGTTAGTTAGTTAGTTAGTTAGTTGAAAATTTTAGCTGTCTCATTTCATCTGATTTAAATATATATAAGAGTTCAAAAAAACATATGAAACGCAAATTATTTTTTTTAGTTATCTTGTTGATAGGCACATGGGTTGTTCGGGCCGAAGAACCGGTGCGTTTTACAGCTTCAACTTCATCGCCGGTTGAATTGGATAAGCCTTTTCAGTTGGTATATTCGGTTAATTCATCGGGTAGAGACTTGCGTGTTCCGGAAATAAAACATTTTGACATTCTGGCTGGCCCTTTCGAATCGCACAGTTCGAGTATGCAAATTATAAACGGCCGACGATCCTCTTCCGTGACGGTTTCATACACATACACCTTGCAAGCACAACGAACAGGTACATTCACCATACCATCAGCCAGCATCATGGTGGATAATCAAAAATATACTTCCAACGGTCTATCTGTAAAAGTACTTCCTTCGGACGATAATTCTTCATCTTCGAATTCGAAAAGAGGAAAATCAGGTACTTCTGCATCGCAAAACATTTCCAACGATAATATTTTTATTCGGACTAACGTTTCCAAAACAAGAGTTCATGAGCAAGAAGGTGTTTTGGTTACCTATAAATTGTATACATTGGCCGATGTAGTGCAATGCATCAATAAAAAGATGCCCGATTTCAATGGTTTTATGAAACAGGATATTGATCAATCACAAAACAAGCAATTCTCTTACGAAAACTACAAAGGACGGAATTATGGTACGGTAGTTCTTTATCAGGTTTTACTTTTTCCTCAGCGATCCGGTGTTATTCAGATAAGTAAAGCTAATTTCGAAGCAGTAATTCGGGTACAAAATCGAGCAGCTGTACGCAGTGTTTTCGATGATTTTTTTGATTCGTATACCAATGTTTCAAAAAACATAACAGCACCAGGTACTAGAATCTCAGTAAGTGCCCTTCCGGCCAATAAACCAGCTTCTTTTAATGGTACTGTTGGGCGGTTTAATCTGAATTCAGCCCTATCTGCAACTATATTTAAAGCGAATGAGGCTGTTACTTTGAAAGTGAAAATTACTGGATTAGGCAACATGAAATTGATTAAAAATCCCGAAATTAAATTCCCCGAAGGCTTTGAAGTATATGATCCTAAAGTTAACAATAATTTTAAGTCTTCGGCTACCGGCGTTTCAGGTACTAAAACTATAGAGTATCTGTTTATACCCCGCCATCCAGGCGATTTTGTAATCCCATCTGGCGAATTTTCATATTTCGATATTCAGTCAAAGACTTATAAAACTCTTCGGACTCCGGTCTATAAGCTGCATGTACTAAAAGGTGAAGTGGGCGATAATTCAACATCAGTAGGAACTTATACCGATAAAGAAGATCTTAAACAATTGGGTAAGGATATACGATACATACAAACCGGCACTTTTGAGTTAAAGAAGGAAGAAGATCCATTGTTTGGATCCCCTTCCAGTTGGTTGATGTATTTAACCCCTTTACTTCTATCGTTGTTTTTATTTGTATTTTTCCGGAAACAAGCTAAAGAAAATGCCAATATAAGTTTGTTGAAAAATAAAAAAGCGAATAAATTGGCTCAAAGGAGACTTAAATTAGCCCTCAAACTTCTTAAGGAAGGGAATAAAGATAAATTCTATGAAGAGGTTTTAAAAGCTGTCTGGACCTATTTAAGCGATAAATTGTCGTTACCGATTGCAAACCTGACTAAGGACAGAGTAGAGTCGGAACTTTTGAAACAAGGTGTTGATTCTTCTACTATCAATCAATTTCTCCAAATTCTGAATACCTGTGAATTTGCCCGTTATGCACCAAATTCCGGACAACAGGAAATGGGAAATTTATATACCGAAACTATTGATGCTATCAGTCAATTAGAACAGTTAACTAAGAAATCGTAAATACATTATTTGTCCATACATATGAAACGTATTTTTTTACTTATATCCCTTATTACGTGTTTTGGTTTGTCGGCATTTTCACAAATGGAAGCCGTAAAGCAAGCCAATGAATTATACGCAAAAGGTAATTATCAACGTGCTGCAAAGCAATATGAAGAGATTCTTTCTATACAGGGTGTTGCCCCCGAATTGTATTACAATTTAGGAAATACTTATTTTAAAATGAATGAAGTAGGTCGATCTATTTTGAATTACGAACGGGCTTTACGACTGTCGCCTGGTTATGAGGATGCACAGATTAATTTGGAATTGGCACAACAGAAAGTGGTGGATAATATCAATCAGGTGCCAACCTTTTTTATTGGACGTTGGATAAATGATATGATAAAAATGCTGACATCCAATCAATGGATTATTATCAGTTTCGGACTTTTTCTGGTTTGTTTAGTTTCAGCATTTTTGTTTGTGTTTGGTTACTCTCAACAATTACGTAAATCTTCATTTTACCTCGGAATAGTACTGTTGTTTTTTAGCCTTATATGTCTTGTTTTCTCTGGAATTCAAAAAAATCAAATGACTAATCATCGGGATGCCATCATCATGTCGGGTGTAGTTACAGTTAAAAGTTCCCCCGATGAAAGTGGTACTGATTTATTCCTGTTACACGAGGGGACCAAAGTAAATGTTAAAAGCTCGCTTGGCGGTTGGTCTGAAATTAAATTAAGAAACGGAAGCATAGGTTGGGTTGAACAAGCTAATATAGAAAAAATTTAATAAGCTGTATCTTCTTATATTAACAAATTGCCTTTAATCGAACCTGCTTTCAGCATTTTGAAATCTGAAACCTTTATATTATGAACATAATTGACGCAATAAATTTGTGGGACCAAAACTGGTTTCTTTTTTTTAATGGTATTCATGCACCTTTTTTCGATGGGTGCATGGTTGCAATTAGTGAAAAACTAACTTGGGTACCACTTTATATAGCCGTTTTGTATGTTATAATTAAACATTGGAAACTCGATGCTCTTTGGGCTATATTGGCTTTGATTCTATGCATCGTTATCGCCGATCAGGTATCTTCGAGTGTTATTAAGCACCTGGTGGAACGTCCACGACCTTCACATGCTGACGATTTGCAAGGACTGGTGCATATAGTAAATGGGTATAAAGGTGGAAAGTATGGTTTTGTATCTTCTCACGCTGCCAATGCATTTGGATTTGCTTTGCTCAGTTCACAAATCTTTCGTCAAAAGGCCTATACCATTGCTATTTTTGCCTGGGCTATTCTTACCGCTTATTCACGCATTTATTTAGGAGTACATTATCCTTTAGATATTTTGGGCGGAATAATGGTAGGTGTATCGGCTGCCTTATTTTGCTATTGGATGTTACATAAATACCGACCTTTTATTTTTCTTTCAAAAAAGTCTCACCGTACTTTTTCAAACGAAAAACCAAAAACATTTGTTGTGCTTTGGATTCTGGGGATAAGTTTTACAGGCATTGTCATATACAGCATTTTCCTTTTTTGATACAGGTTTTAATAATGGAATAAATCGCCAGTCTTGCGTATTGATAACATGCAACCTGCCGAATTGCCATAGAGTTTACCGTAGTCTGCTGCTAATGATCCTCCAATTTCGATATTCGAATGCTTTGGAAGTAGTTTCCTTATTTCCATCATTACCGATACATTCTTTTTCTTTTCATCTCCCAATGGAGAATTGTACGAGCCATAGTTTTTGCTGTACGAAGATAACAGGCGGTATTGATAGCCATACACATCACCTTCTATGCCTATGTGATGAACCTGAACGCGGTTGTTTAATGTAGATAAACTTCCGTCGGTATTGTATGCCGGTGACGAAATAAAGGGCGTTCCTATAGTGCGCGAATAATAACTCCAGCCTGATGGGAAGCTGCTATTGGTATAATAGCTATCAGCACCGCCATATATAATTCCATCTTTGTCGTGATAAGGCCCTGATTGATCTGTCGTATTGAGGTATTCATAAAGAATTCCTTTTACAAACGGAAATTTATTATTTCGTAGCGAAATTCCCCAAAGTCCGTCAGGTCTATTCATGGTATCCCAAATGATCCGAATAGGCCCATCTTCAGAAATATTTTGCCAATATCCGCTAATTCTGTAGTCCAATATGTTTACTTCCAGTTTCATGCTTTGCGAAATAATATGATTTCCCAATGCGTTGATTTGATCTCCTATAGATGCGTTGCTTCCACCCGATTGGCCTTTAAGTATCTTTATATAGTCCCCAAAACTGGTTGGCTGTTGACCAAATTCCGGGTTGTAGCCTCCCCATTGTGCAACGTGGTCCAATCCATATTCAAAATGTACAGGAAGTCTTCCTCCAACTTTGACATACACATAGTTGTGAAGTAACCTTGCATTTTTTATATAAGTATTGTCTGAAAACCAACCGTGTACCAGTGCACCTTTTAACTCTATATATCCCAGGGTAAAAGGTACAGGTGTAAAATGTTCAATCCCGAAAGTGATTTTGGGCATAGGTCTTGAGTTTTGCGAAAATAGCATTCCTCCACTTGACAACGTGGAGTCCTGATTCCCTAAATGCTCCTCCCTTGATCCGATAATCATATCAAAAACAGATAGACGGGCTTTTATATACATTTCGTGAAAATAAATGTTTGATTTTGTCGCATCGGTTTGAACTAATAAATTTGCTTTAAAACCGTAATCGAATAATTTAGTTTCATTTTTCAACTCTTTATTTATACCAACCATAATGTCAGCACTATATGAAGCTGTGGAAATTTTACCATATTGTTTGCTTTGCAACCAAAAAGGTGAATAAACTCCGTGAGAAGCTACTCCTATAAAACCGGCCTCGTATTGAATCGTATCGTTTTGTGAGTAAATATAGTAGGGCGATAAAATGAATATGATAAATATATAGCTTAGTTTGTTCATAAATATGGAGTGTTTTCGGTAAGAGAAAGAATGTGATACTACAAGAAATAAGCAGTTTTATCTGGTTAACTAATTGAAAAACATTATTATCCGTTTATTTCTTTTCGATATGGATATGTAAATGAGCTAGTGTGTTGTGGTAAATTTATCAGGGTTCAAAACACCAAAAATCGTTTAGCACATTTGTGTCATTCTCTCCAAAACCAATGTATCCTTTTCCTTTGATTGTGAATGAAATAGCATTTTCTCTTTTGCCTTCCGGAATATTTCCCCTTTTGTACCACTCATTGCGGTCAAGGTTATATTCTATGATATCTGATTTTACATGACCTCCAGTCATGTTACCCCCGAAATGCCTTCCGGTGGAAACAAACATTCTTTTGTTTATGCAGAGCGAAACACCGTTTTCACGTCCATCGTCAGGCATAGATTTCCGTTTTTTCCATTCATCTGACTTCGGAAAATATTCCCACCAATCATTTTCATTAAGTGTTCTATAACCGGTTCCAAAAAAGACTCTTTCACCATTTGAACAAATAACACTTCCCGAGCGGGGTTCTCCCGGAAAATTAGTTAAATGTATCCATAAGTCTTTTTCAGTATCATATTTCCAGAACTCTTTGGCGAATCCGAAGTCGGCAAAACCACCACCAACATAAATAAAATTATTATAGACAAAGCTAACACAAGCATCGCTCGCTATGCTTGGGAAATCAGCTTTACGTGTCCAACTGTTTGATATAGGATCAAACATCCAAAAATCTTTCGGGTATGCTTCTTCGTTGTAAATTTCTCCTCCAGTGGAAAATCCAAGACCCACGTATGCTCTGTTGTTTACTACTGCCGCCATGGCTTTTACTCTGGCTGATCCGGGGAATGGCGCTTTTAATGTCCAGCTTTCGAGTGTGGGATCGTATTCCCAACAATCGTTCAGTGTAGTAGAGGAAGCATCTCTACCCAAAGCAACATAGCCTTTGTTATTTATTACAAATGCAACTGCAGAGGAGCGACCCGTTCCCGGCATGACAGTCTTTTCGACAAATTCAATAGGCGGGTAGGGAGAGTCGGTGAATGTATCGCTACATGCACACACTAAAAAGGCAAAAAAGGTAAAAAACAGGTATTTTGGTAACTGATGCAGGATGTTCATGATATTTCGAATTTAAAACCGACTGTTGTCAGGGAAAAAAATAAGTGATTATCTTATATTCTTACTTCTACTCCCTTTCCCTTCAAAAATGATTTAAGTTCAGGGATGCCGATTTCTTTGTAATGGAAAATGCTGGCTGCCAGAGCAGCATCTGCTTTGCCTTCGCCAAAAACCTCAACGAAATGTTGCATTGTTCCGGCGCCACCACTGGCAATAACTGGTACATTTACCGCTTCGGAAACTGCACGGGTGATGTCCAGCGCAAAACCGTCTTTGGTGCCATCGTTATTCATCGAAGTGAGTAAAATTTCTCCCGCTCCTAACGCTACAGCTTTTTTAGCCCATTCAACCGTACGAATATCGGTGGGAACTCGTCCACCGTTAAGGAATACGAACCATTCGCCATCGATACATTTGGTATCGATAGCCAGTACTACGCATTGACTCCCAAACTGATTTGCCAGATCGCTGATTAATTGAGGATTGCGAACGGCTGAGGTGTTCACTGATATTTTGTCGGCACCGCAGGCCAGCAAAACTGATACATCTTCTACACTCGAGATACCTCCGCCTACGGTAAAGGGTATGTTGATGTGTTGTGCTATGCGGGTCACGAGTTCTGAAAGCGTTTTGCGCTTCTCGTTAGTGGCTGTAATGTCCAGAAATACCAATTCGTCGGCTCCCATACGGGCATATAAAGCTCCCAGTTCTACCGGATCGCCCACATTAGTAATGTTCTCGAAATTAATTCCTTTTACTGTTTGACCGTTTTTTATATCGAGACAAGGAATGATGCGTTTTGCTAACATGGAATTGATTTACAATTAATTAATTTACGATTTGCTATTTGATGAAAATAAACAAGATAACCTGAGATGACTATTTGGTGGCTGGATATAATATGCCTCTTTATGGTCATGTCAACCCCAAAACTCTAATCTCTAAACTCTAATCTCTAAACATTAAACTTTAATCTCTAAACTCTTCAATGCCGACCGGTCTTCGTTCCATTCCCCCATTTTTACAGTATGAATGGTATTGACCAGATCTTTTTCGTAAGGGTGTTCAACGCGTATATAATTGTTGGTGAAACCAACCATATAATCTCCTTTATGCCTGCTTTCCCACAATACCTGAGCAGTTTTACCAATTTGTTTTTCGTAAAAAGCCTTTGTTTTTTCTTCAGAAAGAATGTGTAGTGCTTCACTACGACGTTTACGTTCCGGAATTGGAACTGTATGTTCTATTTCCAGCATTTTGGTGTCGGCACGTTCGGAATATGTGAATACATGTAATTGTGAAATATCAAGCGTGGCAATAAAGGCTTTTGATTGCTCAAACAGTTCGTCTGTCTCGCCCCTTACACCCACTATCACATCTACACCAATAAATGCATCGGGCATAAGTTCTTTGATAGTGATCACTTTTTGTGCAAATATTTCACGCGTGTAACGGCGTTTCATAATCCTCAACACTTCGTTGGTTCCTGTTTGCAACGGAATATGAAAATGAGGCATAAAATGCTTGCTGTGAGCTACAAAAAGAATGAGCTCATCAGTGAGTAAATTTGGTTCTATAGATGAGATCCGAAAACGTATTTCTTCGGGCAAAGCATCCAGGGTTTTAACCAAATCGAAAAAGTTTTCTCCGGTCGACTTCCCGAAATCGCCTGTGTTTACGCCTGAAATGACTATTTCTTTGGCTCCGTTGGCTATGGCTTCTTTGGCCATAGCTACGGTTTTTTCAATACTGGCATTTCGGCTGCGTCCTCTGGCAAGAGGAATAGTACAATAAGTACAAAAATAATCGCAACCATCCTGCACTTTTAGGAAATAACGGGTACGATCGTCGCGCGAGCAGGATGCATTAAACTCTTTAACCGAATGTATGACTGAGCGAAATATTTCACCGTTCTTTTTTGCATCCAGTTGATTTAAATGCTCCAGAATGCTGAATTTTTCATTGGCGCCGAGTACTAAATCCACACCTTCCATTGCTACAATTTCTTCCGGTTTTAATTGTGCGTAACATCCGGTTACTACCATAATTGCATTGGGATGCTGACGGTTTAACCTGTTAATGGCCTGTCGGCATTTATGATCTGCAGTGTCGGTAACCGAACAGGTGTTGATGATGCAAACGTCGGCTTCTTCTCCGGGACGAACTTTCATAAAACCTTCCTCGCTCAGTTGTTTTCCAATGGCTGAGGTTTCGGCAAAATTAAGCTTGCAACCCAGGGTGTGATAGGCTACTTTTTTATTATTAAATAAGGTATTATCGATCATAATTTGCATGCATGTTAATGTCAACAAAGGTACTAAAAAAAAGAATATACCTGAATCCTTTATGTTTTGTTAGGTCATTGAGATCTGTCTATAGTCTTTTTTATATGGATATTTGTTTAATATGCATACTTCACCAATAAAGCGCTAATTAATCACAGGAAACCGGATGATAAATTTAAATTATTCTGAAGTTTTCTTATCTTTGTTCCGCAGTTTTTGTAAATCGATTATTCGTTTTTTTTGTTTAACCGGTATGACTGATAGTTCATTTTATTCCTTTTTTTATGAGATATTTTACTTCCTGTGTGTTCTGTTTCTTTTTCCCTTTTGGGATATTCTCACAAATTAGTTTATCGATTCCGCAGATTCAGGGATCTAATTCAGCAAGCCCTTACGTGAATCAACTTGTAAAAGCAAATGGTGTTGTTACGGCAAAATTTATAGGTAGTGGTAAAATTAATGGTTTCTTTATGCAGGATGCTCTTGGTGATGGAAATCCACTGACTTCCGATGGCATTTTTGTATCTACTTCCATGTATAATATTTCGGTAGGAGAAAAAATTGAAGTTACTGCTACAGTAAGTGAAACCGGTGGACGAACTCAATTGGGAGATATTACATTGCTCACACATGTCAATTTGAATAATGCGCTGCCATTTACCAGCGTAGAATATGATGCAGATGCCTGGAATTGGGAACAATATGAAGGTATGCTTCTTGAATTTAATCAAACATTGTTTGTTACCAATAATTATAACTTGCAAAGATACGGGCAATTAACCTTAAACCCTATCCGGAGATATTCAGCTTCCAATCAATGCTTGCCGGGGACTACGGAATTTTCAACATTAGCTTCCGAAAATGCTAAAGCTCAAATTACTTTGGACGATGGGATAACTACCAGCAATTATACGCCTGTAATTTTTGCCGATGCAGACGGTACGCGACGAACAGGTGAAAGAGTGACGAATTTGCAGACTGTAGTGGATTGCGTAAGTTCAAAATTTGTGCTCTATCCGGTCATCGAACCCCTGTTTACAGGTAATCCCCGGCCAAATGCTCCAGTGGAACTCGGAAATTATAACCTGAAAGTTTGTGCATTCAATCTGGAAATATATTTGGCAGATAGTTATGGGAAAGGATTTGGACCTGATAATGTGTCTGATGCTAATATCCAACATGAAAAAATTTTAGCTGCACTCTTGGCTATAGATGCCGATGTCTTCGGTCTGATAGAAATTCAACAAGGTCAGGCTGCATTAATTAAACTAGTTAATGCATTGAATGTCGCTACGTTTTCCGGACGATATGCTTTTGTGAATGATGGTGGTGCAAGCGGTGGAACTTATACCAAAGTAGCTTATGTTTATCGGGCAGATAAAGTAAAGCCATATATGAATTTGAAAAACAACGATAATCCATCGCCATACAATAGAAAGAAAGCCCAGGCATTTGAATTGTTGAGTAATGGTGAAAGATTTATTTTTAGTTTAAATCACTTTAAAGCAAAAAGCGGTTGCAGTTCTGCCTCAGGAGCTGATGCCGATCAGGGTGACGGGCAAAGTTGCTATAATGCTACACGAGTGCTGGAAGCGAGTTCTACCCTGAACTTGTTAAATACCAGTAAAGCCTATTTTAACGATGAGGATGTATTGTTGATGGGTGACTTGAATGCCTATGCTAAAGAGGATCCCATTCAAACCCTTATTCAGGGAGGATTAACCGATATGCATCGCGTATTCCATGCCGATAGCACCTATAGCTATATGTATAACGGAGAAGCAGGATACCTGGATCATGCGTTGGCGTCTGCTTCTATGGCTAAGCAAATTACCGGCGTGTCGGTTTTTCATATTAATTCGGATGAGCCTGCTATGTTTGAATATTCAAGTTCTGGTTATCAGACTAATATGTATCGAAGTTCCGACCACGATCCTGTAGTGGTGGGTTTGCAACTGGGCCTTGTGAATTTTGAAGACAAAGTGATAATCAGGCCGACATTTGTGAACGATGATTTTGTAATTTCAAACGCTAATGGCGGTTACATACAGATTTATTCTGTCGGTGGTGTTTTGTTGAAACAAGATAAAATTCTTTCTGATGAACATCGTGTGGAACTTGGGAAACTGCATCTTACAGCTGGTGTGTATCTGGTGCGTGTATTAGGCGAAGGCACAGTGAAAAGAATGATGGTAATCAAAAAATAATTTGTTTCACTTGTTTCCGATTTGCTATATATTTTGTTCGGTTCAGAATTCAACGAAAAAGGCAAGATTTCTTTATTGGAAATCTTGCCTTTTTCGTTGAATGTAATGATTTATTTAATTGTAAATAAATAAATCTGTTTGACTTTTACGTACCTTTTTATCTTTTGAATGATGATCAGTTGCTTCGTCACGATAACCAAGCGTTAAAATGGTTACAGCGCTCAGGTTCAATTCATTTAATCCGAGTATCTTGTCCAAAGCTTCTGCACTAAATCCTTCCATGGGTGTTGCATCAACCTTTTCTATGGCAGCTGCTACAATTCCTACTCCAAAGGCAATATAGGCCTGACGGGCTGTCCATGCAAAATTTTGTTCCGAACTTCCTGCTACAATTCCGTTAAACATGGCTCTGAATCCTGCTAAACCTTCAACGGGTACATCTGTAGTTTTTGAAATTAAATCCATGTAATTGTCGGCTTGTACAGCGTCCAAGTTTTTGATAGCAGCAAAAATGAGCAAGTGCGAACTTTCTTTTATTTGTGGTTGTGCACAAGCTTCGTTGAATATTCTTTCTTTAAGTTCGGGATTGTCTATAACTATTACTTTGAATGCCTGTAGCCCGTATGAAGTTGGAGCTAAGCGTATAGCTTCCAATATCCTGTCTACTTTTTCTTGTGGAACTTTCGCTCCGTTCATTCTTTTAGTGGCGTATCGCCAGTTTAAATTTTCTATTAAGTTCATGTAGCTTGTTTTAGTAATTTGTAATTATATTTGTATTAACGATTATAAGAGAATGATTGTTCATTTAAGTGGATTAAATAATCAGAGACTAACAGCCCTCCAGGAGGCTTCAAATAATTGTATTAATTCGTTGGTAGAAAGTGTCTGATTCTGGCTCTTCTTTTTCTTTACCATGTAGCTGATAGGAGCAAAGAGTAGGCTGTAAATTATGTCGTTGTGCAAAGGTTGAAGTAATCCGGTTCCTTTCGATTGCCCGAAAAGGTTTTCAAATACAGGACAATAGTCCAGCGTTTCTTTTTCCTCTATATGTTCAATCAGTGGACAGTTTGAAAAGTTTTCAAGAAAAACATATTCGTCCATATGATTTGTAATGTATTGATAATGATTTATCCATATAGTTCTGAATGTCCCCTTTGACGGTGCCAGTTCCATTCCTTCCTGAAAATAAGAGTGTCCCATCCCTGACTTTAGTTCGACAAATAGTCTTTTAAGCAGGTCGTCTTTGTTTTCGAAGTATAGATAAATTGTAGCAGGAGAAATGTCAGCCTCTTTGGCGATTTTCGACATCGAACTACCCTGAAATCCTTCCCGGTTAATTACCATCATTGCCGACCGGTAGATTCGCGTTACTTTTTCCTCATCTTTTAATCTCATGCTGCAAAGATAACTGAATGATTGTTCATTTAAAGAATATATTGTGTTAAGATTTTATTTATTGAATGAATAAATCAAAACCATTCAGATTATTTGAATCCTGTTGTTATTTCAATGCTATCAAGTTTTTATTCCTTTGTTGCCGTTTCTAAAAGGTGAATTAAATTATACAATCGATTTTTTAAATCCAATGCTTCCGCAATTTGAGTTGACCCGGCTTTGATATTCAACTTATTAAGCAAGCGAAATGGAATTTCTGCTGCTTTTATTTGCATTTCTTGCCCTTTTTTGGTAAGCCTGATCAGCACTTTTCGCTGGTCCGTCTTTGATGCTTCACGTATTAGTAAATTTAATCCTTCCATTCGTTTCAACAACGGGGTTACGGTATTGGTGTTGAGAATTAATTTTTCAGCAATATCGTTTACGTTTAGTTCGTCCTGTTCCCAAAGGACCATTAATACCAGGTACTGAGGATAAGTTATCCCCAGTACATCCAAATCGGCCTGATAAGCTCTTATAATCAATCGGGATGCCGCATAAAGCGGAAAACAGAGTTGATTTTTTAATTTTAGTTGGTCGTAGTTCATACTGCTTGGTATTTTTGTCGTCAGACTAATAATTTTTCTATATCTTTTCGAAGTTTTTCCGGTTTAGTGGTCGGAGAAAAACGTTTGGCAGGAACTCCGTTTTTATCTACCAAAAACTTGGTGAAATTCCATTTTATGCTGCTTCCGAAGGTGCCTCCCAATTCTTTTTTCAGGTATTTGTATATCGGATGTGCATCCTTACCATTTACCTCTATTTTGGAGAACATGGGGAATGAAACACCGTAATTAATTAAGCATCCCTCAGATATTTCTTTTTCTGTGCCCGGTTCCTGACCTGCAAACTGATTGCATGGAAAGCCCAGAATGACCAGGCCTTTGTCTTTATACTCTTTGTTTAATTTCTCTAGTCCTTCGTATTGAGGTGTTAATCCACATTTGCTTGCTGTGTTTACTACTAATACTACTTTCCCCAGATAATCGTTCATATTGACTTCTTTTCCCTGGAGAGTGGTTGCCTTGAAGTCGTGAAAATTTGTTTTCATATTTTTGAAATTAATTATATATATCGTTTGCGATACAAAAATACGAATAAAATATCGCGAGCGATATATAATCTGAAAATATTATTTATAATTAAGCGAGTATAACTTAAGTTAACTAATCGAAGCATCTGAAAGCATAGATTTAAAATGCTTTGTTTTTTTCTGAATTTGTATCAATTTGTTTTGTATATGACATATTGCACTTTGGAAACTCTACATTTATAAATCGACTTGGTTATTTTAGGAAACGCAAAATCTAAGTTAGCTAAATTTTCACTACTTTTGTGTAATTATCATAACCTACAGTAAATCTAAGTATTTCAAATCATGAAGAAATTCATACAAATCCTCATCGTATTAATAGTTGCGATTAATTCAATATATGCTCAAACCGGTAAACTGTTTACAACAGACAGTGAATTGTCGAATAGTTTGATAAATACTGTTTTTCAGGACTCCCGAAATTATATATGGATAGCAACAGAGGATGGATTGAATAAATATGATGGTGTTAAATTTACAATTTACAGAAATGAAAAAGGAAACGCAAAATCATTGAAAAATAATTATGTACGTTCTCTTTTTGAAGACAGTAAAGGTCGTTTTTGGGTAGGCTGTGTCAATGGCTTAATGTTATACGACCGAATAAATGATACCTTTACTGAAATTCCATTGTATTACGGCAACAAGATTATTGAGCCTCATGTTTCGAGTATAATTGAAACCAAAAAAGGGGAGATATTGATTTCAACATCGAGTGATGCTATATTGAAGTTTTACGAAAAGAAGAACTGTTTCAAGGTCGACGATCAATTGTTGACCAAATTATGCAGCCGCTACATTATTTCAGTTTTTGAGGACAAAAGTCAAAATTTATGGATAGCATCTGCCGATAAAGGCGTAAATCGCTACAATCCGAAGACCCGTGTGCTCAAATTATTTAAAGCCCCTGAGTCGTTAGGAAATAACCAGATATCATCTATTAATCAGGATGATAACGGGACTATATTTGTCGGTACGCTTGCCGGCGGATTGTTTAAGCTCAATGCTGCCACACAAAAATTTGAACCGGTTCCCTATAATAAATCTCCCATTAACCTTCCCATTAAATGTTTATATTTAGATAAATCGAAACGCTTACTCATTGGAACAGATGGTCGTGGGATGAAAATTTACAATAAAAAGACTGGCCAGATCGAAGATTTTGAAGTTCAGTCGGCTACTTTTGATTTTTCACACACCAAAGTACATTCCATTCTATTGGATAAAGTCGGTAATCTTTGGATAGGACTTTTTCAGAAAGGGGTATTCCTTTCTCCCAACCACACCAATAAATTCAATTACTGGGGTAGTAAATCATTTAAAAACAACTTGATAGGCAGCAATTGTGTTATGTCGGTGTACAAAGACAAATCCGGTATACTGTGGGTCGGAACCGACCATGATGGAATTTACTCCATCGATGGTGCCAATAATTCACGTCATTTTGAATTGAAAGGACAATCTACGAGTGTCTTAAGCACGGTGATGTCTATAATTGAAGAAAATAAAGCAACCTTGTGGCTCGGATCTTATTTGGATGGATTACTGAAATTTGATAAGAAGAGTGGAAATTATACACGCTTTTCGAATACATCATCTAAATTTGCTAATGATCCTTCGAGTAATCGGGTCATCAGCATCTTAAAGGATAAAAAAAACCGCATTTGGGTAGGAACAAATGGAGCTGGTGTACAGCTTTTCGATATTCCAACATCCCGCTTTGTTGCACAATACAGTTCAACTGTAAATAACAAGGGCAGTTTAGTCAATAATTGGGTTAACTGTCTGGTTAACGATGGTGATAGTCTGATTTGGGTTGGAACCTATGGTGGGGTCAATTCTATTAATTTGCGAAACGGACGAATTGAAACTTTCTCTAAACGAGGCGATGTGCTGCCTAGTAATATTATTTATTCCATTGCTTTGGATAGAAAAGGCAATGTCTGGTTTGGTACTTCTGATGGACTTGCCAGATACAATAAAAAGAGCCACAAGTCGGTTCATTTCTCTATGTCTGATGGGCTTCCGAGTAATGTAATTCGAGCTATCATCGAAGATGATCAAGGCGATATATGGGTAAGCACACACACCGGAATTTCAAAATACATTGTCAAAAAGAATAAGTTTGTCAATCATTTTGTTTTTGATGGCCTGCAGGGTAATGAATTTTCCATGGGAGCTTCCTTCAAAGCCAACGATGGAGAAGTGTTTTTTGCCGGAGTGGGAGGTGTTACTTCTTTTTATCCTTCCCGAATTATCAATCAACGGGAGTCTTTACAAATCTTTTTGACGGGTTTATACGTATTAGATAAACCGGTTGTAAAAGGTCAAAAATCAGGGCGACATGAGATTATTGACAAATTTATATCTGATGTAGAAACCATCAGATTGAATTACAGTGACAATATGTTTAGCCTTGAATTCTCAACTTTTAATTTTGGCAATTCCGAACGCGTATTCTATAGGTATAAGCTTGACGGGCTTAATTCACAATGGATAAATACCAGTACAGGGACTAACAGGATAAGTTTCACCAATTTAAATTATGGACATTACACCTTAAGAATAAAAGCATGTGTTAATGATACTTCATCTGATGAAAAAGTGATACTTATCAGAATATACCCTCCCTGGTATTTAACGCTATTTGCCAAGTTTATTTATCTCCTTCTTTTTATTGCCCTGATATATGGCGTCCTACGTTATATTTCCGAACGGATTCAACATCGTCAGGAGTTGCTGAAAAGAGAGCATCTGGAACAGATTAATGAAGGTAAATTGCAGTTTTTTATAAATATATCCCACGAAATAAGGACTCCCATGACATTAATTTTAAGTCCGCTGGAGAAACTGATGTCGGATACATCCAGCCCCGAGAGAAACAAGTCATACCAGTTAATGTATAGAAATGCACAACGTATATTGCGTCTTATCAATCAGTTACTCGATTTAAGGAAGATTGATAAAGGATTGATGTCTGTAAGGATGAGACAGACGAATATTGTTTGTTTTATAGAAGATATTATCGAAACATTTGAATATCAATCGAAAAAGAGAGAAATTTCTCTTAATTTTAAACCGAATCAACCGGAGTTGAAAGTCTGGATTGACTTAAATAATTTTGATAAAGTATTGGTGAATATATTGGCAAATGCATTGAAATTCACACCCGATAAAGGAGTCATTACGTTGCAACTCAGTGAAGGCTTCGATGAGTCAACAGATACTCCACTCAGACATTATTTTGAAATTTTAATTTCAGATAACGGTGTAGGAATAGAAGAAGATAAAATTGAAAGGATATTTGAACGGTTTTATCAGATAGATCACAGTCAGACAAATGTCAATTTCGGTACGGGTATAGGTTTGCATCTGGCACGTACTCTTGTTGAGCTGCAACATGGTATTATCTTTGCCCGAAACAGGAAGGATACTGTGGGTAGCGAATTTATTATTCGATTGCCTATGGGTAGTGACCATTTAACGGATTTGGAAAAAGACACGGAATCGTTGGATAGTAGTCTGCCGATTCATAGGCCAGTGGTTGACAAATTGATACAGGAAGAAGTGTCAACAATCGATATAAAAAATAAGCCAAAAACAAAGTACCGGGTTTTGATAGTGGATGACGAAACAGATATCAGACAATATATAAAAGAAAATCTGGCCGACACTTATAAAACCTACGAGTGTAGTAATGGTAAAGAAGCCCTCGATTTTATTTTAAAAGAAAAGCCCGATCTGGTAATCAGTGACGTGATGATGCCGGAAATGGATGGGATTAGCTTGTGTAAAAAGTTGAAATCGAATATTAATATCAATCACATTCCTATCATATTATTGACAGCTAAAATCAGTGATGAAGATAAGGCTGAAGGTTTTGAAATTGGTGCTGATGCTTACGTGGCCAAACCGTTCAACGTGGAATTATTAAAAAAACGTGTTGCCAGTATTATAGAAAACAGGGAAAGATTAGAATATAAGCCTGCAAATAATCTTGAGAATCAAGCTTTAATCAAGCCAGTAGTATTAAAATCTTCGGACCAGATATTGTTGGAGAAGATTATAAAAATCATCAATGAAAATATTGATAATACTGATTTGAATGTGGAAATGCTGGCGGATGGAGTCGGAATGAGCCGTGTTCATATGCATAGAAAGTTGAAAGAGCTGACCAATCAATCTGCGCGCGATTTTATCAAATCGATCCGGTTGAAGCAAGCTGCAGAATTACTGACCAATCAGAAGCTGACAATTTCAGAAGTTGCTTATGCTTTAGGTTTCTCTAACTTGTCGCATTTCTCAAACTCTTTCCATGAATTTCATGGAATGTCACCAAAAGAGTACGCCCAGGAAAAAAGATCAGAAGACCAACCATTGATTAAAGAATAATATTTTGTTTTATGGATCACATTTTTTGAGATACTAAGCCCGCAAATCAATATGCGTCTTTCTTTATTAATGTTTCTTTTTATGAGAAATAGGCTCTGTTCGAATTGAAAAGTCTAAAAAATGTGTTAATTAACGGGATTAAGAAAAGCAGTAAAATTTATATTTTGCTGCTTTTCTTGTGTTATTTCCGGAATCTAACGGGTAAACCTTTATCCTCAATATGATAATCTAACAGACACTCCGAAAATAAATGATCTTTTTGGTATTGATTTCATTGAATATTTATCAGCCTAAATGCGCCTCTTTCCGTATAGAAAGACAGAATGTAACGAATAGAAAATTATATGTAACGAATTCTCCGGCGATGTAACCGTACTACAATCTTATGATATCTCAGAACAAGGCATTGATTTATAATAATTGTATGTTTGTAGTAGATAAAAATCGTTATTCAATAAAAAAATAGCTTATTATGAAAACGTAAAAAAACGTACCGTCATTATTAACCGTATCAGTATTTAAATCTAATTAATTCTAATCATGAAAATCACAAATCTAATCAGGCCATTAAGCCTGTTCATTTTTTTCTTTTTTATCTCGCTGGGTGCATATGCACAGTCAATAACCGTAACGGGTATTGTTAAAGACGAAACTGGCGAAAGTTTACCCGGAGTGAATGTCGTTGAAGTCGGAACACGAAATGGAACTATTACCGATCTATATGGTAAATATATTCTCAAAGTACCGTCAGATTCAAAACTTACCTTTTCATTCATAGGGTATCTTACTACTATTATCGATGTAAATGGAATTTCTAAACACGATCTCGTTTTAAAAGAAGATGCACGAAGTTTAGATGAAGTAGTTGTTGTTGGTTATGGTACCCAACGTAAAGAAGCTGTTACAGGTTCAGTAGCATCAATTAAAGGTGATGTAATGCGTGAAGTTCCATCTGCAAATTTATCACGAGCTCTACAAGGACGTATTGCTGGTGTGGAAATGGCACAAACCTCTTCTAAACCGGGAGCTGAAATGCAAATCCGTATTCGCGGGACACGTTCGCTCACTGCCAGTAACGATCCGTTAGTTGTACTTGATGGTGTTCCTTTTGCTGGAAACATTAGTGACATTAACCCGAGTGAAATTAAGAGTATAGATATTCTGAAGGATGCCTCGGCAACTGCGATCTATGGATCAAGAGGTGCTAACGGTGTAGTTTTGGTGACAACTAATAGAGGCCAAAAAGGACAGAAAACGATGATGACCTATAACGGTTACTACGGCAAAAGCAAGATATTTTCCAAAATTGACATGATGAACGGTGATCAATTTGCTGCAATGCGAGCTTATGCTAATGTGAGTGCGTACAAAACGAATACAGCAGATGAAATAGCCGGAACAAATACAGATTGGCAAGGCTTGTTCTATAAAACTGGCTCTGTACAAAGTCATGATGTAGGTATTTCAGGCGGAACAAATCAAGGATCTTATACCTTTGGGCTTGGTTATTACAAAGAAGAGGGAGTAGTGCCTTTGGAAGGGTACACCCGAATTTCGTTGCGCGCTAGTCTTGATCAAGAAATAGGTAAGTTAATTCGTGTTGGGTTTACAAGCAATAGCAACTTCAATGTGACCGAGGCAGCCAGTACAGGGGGGTTATATCAAGTATTAAGTAGTGATCCACTTCTCAACCCTTATAATGAGGATGGTACTTGGAAGAGAACCGTTGATATGCCGGCAGATAAAGGCAATTGGGTCTATACAAGAGATATTGTGGAGGCTAATAAAGATCGCATGCTTAGTCAAACGAAGGGTTTTGGATCTTATAATACAGCTTATGGGGAGGTGAAAATACCTGGCATAGAAGGATTAAAATATCGTGTTAATTTAGGGCTGAACATGCGTATGTCAACCGGAGGTAGCTATACAGGGCAAGGAATAAACGCTACATCTGAAACCAATCCATCTTCTTCTTCTGTTAGTAACTCACTCAGAACTAATTGGGCCATTGAAAATTTACTGACTTATGACCGCACATTTGCTGAAAAGCATCAAATAAATGCCGTAGCGATGTACTCCGCCGAGGAAACTCTATACAACCGTTCGAGGATGACTGCAATGGGTGTTGCCGAAAACTTCCAATGGTATAATTTGGGTATGACTGATGGTGAAAGATCAATTCTTCCCGGAGATCAACAATATGAAAAAAGTGGTTTACAATCATATATGGGTCGTGTAATGTATTCATACGATAGTCGTTATATGATCTCGGCTACGGTTCGCTCCGATGGTTCTTCTCGATTGGCACCAGGACATCAATGGCATACCTATCCAGCTGTATCGGCAGGGTGGAATCTTCAAAAAGAAAAATTTATGGAGAATGTTAATTGGCTTAATAACCTCAAAATGAGAGTGGGTTATGGAGAAACATCCAATCAGGCAGTTAGTCCTTATGCTACATTAGGTGGTTTGAGCACTCGTCCTTATAACTTCGGCGATGCTAGTGCTAATTTCGTTACAGGTACTTATGTAAGTACACTACCAAACCCTGTATTAGGATGGGAATATTCTTCAACATGGAACTATGGCGTTGATTTCTCCCTATTGAATAACCGACTTTCGGGTACATTAGAATATTATCAAACCAACACTAATAATCTTTTGCTGAGTGTAGATCTTCCTCAAACATCTGGTGTAGGAAGTTATATGGCAAATGTCGGATCAACCCAAAACAAAGGTTTTGAATTCTCGCTCAATGGCACTATATTGGATAACCTCAATGGTTGGAATTGGACCGCCGGTGTTAACTTCTATACAAACAAAAACAAAATTGTGTCCCTAGCTTCAGGGAATCTTAAAGACGAAGGTAATTCCTGGTTCGTGGGTAACTCTATAAATGTAATATATGCTGCCAAAAAAACAGGCTTGTGGCAAGAGGGCGATCCCTATCTGGATATCCTGGAACCAGGAGGAAACGTAGGTATGATCAAGGTAGAATATCTCGGTGATTATTATAAAGAAGGTGATGTTATACCAAAAAACAGAAAAGTAGGAGACCCTGTAAGAGCAATAGATGGAGGTGGTAAAGACCGCCAGGTCATTGAAGTAGATCCAGATTTTCAAGGTGGTTTCAACACCACTTTAGGATACAAAGGAATTGACCTCACCGTAATTGGTACTTTCAAAAGTGGAGGAACGCTTGTTAGTTCGCTTTATTCTGGTAACGGGTACCTAAATATGTTAACAGGTAGAAGAGGCCAGATTAACGTAGACTATTGGACACCTGAAAATACAGGTGCTAAATATCCAAAACCAGGTGGTTTATTGAGTGGTGATAGTCAGAAATACTCCAATACATTGGCTCTCTTTGATGCATCGTATTTGAAAATTCGCACCATTACCTTGGGATATAACTTCAATAAAAAGATGATTCAAAATCTCGGTTTTCAAAATCTGCGGTTTTATGCAACTGTTCAAAATCCATTTGTAATGTTCGCACCATATACACGCGAAACAGGCGGGGACCCAGAGACTAACTCCTATGGAGATGAAAATTCAGCTTCAACAACTGGTTTAGTCAACAAACGTATTTTGACTATAGGTACCAACTCACCTTCAACGCGCAACTACATGCTTGGTGTCAGTTTAACATTTTAATAACATCTAAATGAAAATAATGATGAAAAAGATAAATTTAAAAGTTATGTTAGGAGCACTTTTGATGTTGTTCCTGTCTGCATGTAGCGATATCTTGGTGGAACAGCCACGTGCTACTTATGAACCTGGTTTTTTTACCACTAAGGAAGGTGTTCAGAGCGGATTGACCTCCATGTATGCGCACTTGCGTTACATTTATGGGCAAGGCTATTACTATAACATTACCCTTACCGGTACTGACGAATATACTTGGGCAAATAGCGCTGATGGAAACTTTAAAGATGCCGACATGACCAGTGGCGGAACAATGACGCCATCCACTTCTCGTGCCGATGTGGTATGGAGTGCTGCTTTCCCGAATATCAATACAGCCAGTGGTGTAATCGAAAATGCGGAAGTTGTAGGTCTAGCTCCTTCTTTGATTGCTGAAGCACGCTTTTTCCGTGCATTCGATTATTTTCAGTTGGTACAAACCTTCGGTGGAGTGCCTCTTGATTTAGGTGGGGGTGTTATGAAATTCAATAAGTCTACTATGAGAACATCAGTTCGCAATACTGTACCTGAAGTTTATACAATAGGCATATTTCCTGACTTGAAACAAGCTATAATTGATCTCCCTGAGGCTCCTCGTATTGTAGGTGCTGCCGCAAAATCGGTTGCTCGTCTTTATTTAGCCAAGGCTTATCTAACTTATGCCTGGTGGTTGCAAAACCCGAATAACGTTCCTACCTACCCTGAAACAGTTCGTACCGATCCCGATGGACATGATGCAGCCTGGTATTTTCAAGAGGCTTATAATATAGCTACTGATGCAATAGCTTCACCTGGTCCTTTTGGCTTACAGACTAGTTACTACAATGTCCATTTAGCAAAGAATGATCGCAACAACGAAATTTTATTGTTTGCCGACCATACGAATGCAAGCCAACAATATAACGGTGGAATCAGTTTCTCATACGCAAACGGAGAAGCACCGGATAACTTTGCATGTTGGATGGTGACACCACAGATGGAAAATCTAAGAAGTGCGAAAAATGCTGATGGAACAGGAGCTACAAGTTCTGTTCAACGCGAAGCAGTACAATGGGGAGGTCGTCCCTGGACACGTATGGCACCTCCTATTGGCGTCTTTACAAAAACGTTTGCTGATAAGACTAACGACTCGCGTTACGATGGTACTTTTACATCCGTTTTCCATGCGAATTGGGATAAGGGTGCAAGTACTTCATCAATTACTGTTATGTATAATGCAAACAACATGCCGGTGTATCCAGGAAGTGCTATCTTGACTTTCTTACCGGATGAAACATTGGCGAGTTCTACAACTTATCCTTCAGGACTTGGAAATATTGGTGCAGGTCAAATTCCGGGGAGAGCCGATTATGTGATTTCACCAAATGGTATAAACAGGCAGTATTATCCTGGACTCTGGAAAATTGGAACGTATCGGACCGATAATGGCACTGGATTAGGAAGCCCGAATGGCAGTACTTGTCGTCCTTTTGATATTGCCAAATTCTCTGAACTCTACTTAGTAGCAGCAGAAGCCGCTGTGAAAGGTGCGACTACCAAAACAGGACAGAATGCAAGAGAATTGGTGAATGTGCTTCGTGCAAGAGCGGGAAAATGGAGTTTTAGCAATGCAGAAAACCTTGTAAAGGTAGAAGATCATAGCGCTGCAATGATAGCAGCTACTCCTGCAACGATAGATATGAATTATATACTTGCAGAACGTTCCCGTGAATTTTTTGGCGAAGGTTATCGCTGGTTCGATTTAGTGCGTACACAAATGTGGGAAGAAATTGCCGGTACGTACCAAATATGTGACGCAGGAAGCCATACTCCAAAAACGTTTACTCGTGTTATTAACAAAGCAGTTCATTATCTGCGCCCTATTCCTCAAGGTCAAATTGATAGATTGGACATGAGTGTTGAAGATAAAGCAGCTTATCAAAATCCGGGTTATAATTGATTCATTAATTAATTTAGGGCCGATTGGGATTAACCAATAAATGATCCCAATCGGCCCTATTTTTATAAAATAATCCCGATTACATTTAAGATTATAGGAGAGTAATACATCCTTATATCTTTTTTATTTCAATTTATATGAAAGTTTTTAATCACCAAATAATAGTCCTGGCATTATTTTTCTCTTTCGTTACTTTTTTGGCAAAGGCCGCCCATCAGGAAATACCCCGTTTGGTACAAAAAAATACTGCAACCCAATTGTTGGTAGATGGAAAACCCTTTTTGATGCTCGGAGGAGAGCTTGGCAATTCGTCGGCTGCATCAATAGATGAACTAAGTGTGATTTTACCGAAGTTGCAAAAGATGGGACTAAACACGATATTAGTTCCTGCCTATTGGGAGCTTATTGAAAAAACTGAAGGTCAATTTGATTATTCACTGACTGATGAAGTCATCAATCAAGCCCGAAAATATAATTTGAAAGTCATTTTTTTATGGTTTGGATCATGGAAAAACTCCATGTCCTGTTATGCTCCCTTATGGATTAAGGAGAATACAAAGAAATATCCCCGCGCAGTCACCAAATCGGGTAAAGCGCTTGAAATGATGAGTGCCTTTTCTGCTGTGAATATGGAAGTTGATAAACTTACATTTGCAGGTTTTATGAGCCATTTGGCTGAATATGATAAAGCCTATAGAACGGTTATCATGGTGCAGGTTGAGAATGAAATAGGAATGTTGGAAGATGCCCGTGAGTATGGTCCAATTGCTGATGAAAGATTTAAAGCAGATGTTCCTGCCCGTTTTATGGAGTATTTAAATAAAAACAAAAAAAATCTACAGCCATCACTTTTACAGAAGTGGGAGGCCAATGGGACTAAAACCAAAGGATCTTGGACTGAATTGTTTGGCGCAGGCCTTGAAACTGACGAATTATTTATGGCAACTGTTTATGCTGAATATGTTCAGAATATAACTGAGGCAGGAAAAGCGAAATATAACCTACCTATGTATTTAAATGCGGCTCTTAATTCGCGCGGACGCAAGCCAGGCGCTTATCCAAGTGCAGGTCCTTTAGCTCATTTGATGGATGTGTGGCGGTTTGCTGCTCCAGCAATCGATATTTTCGCACCTGATATTTATGATCCTGGATTTACTGACTGGTGCAAGCAATATCACAGAGGTGGAAATCCTTTATTTATTCCCGAAATTCGATTTGAAGATGCCAATGCAGCCCGGGTCTTTTACGCTTTTGGTGAACATGATGCCATGGGATTCAGTCCGTTTTCGATAGAAGATGTTACGGACGTTGATAATTATCCGCTGACTAAAAGTTATGCATTGCTCCATCAACTTGAAATTTTATTGGCTGAGAAACAAGGTTTGGATAAAACCAATGGTGTGCTGTTTGATAATGAAACCCGTGAAAGAAGCATAGAACGTAATGGCTTTAAATTTACATTTAAACATGACAACACCTTAGGTTGGAGTGCAAAAGCAAAGGATGGAAGCCCTTGGCCGGAAGCGGGGGCATTGATCATTGAACTATCGCCTACAGAATATATCGCTGCGGGAACCGGCATAGTGCTAAGTTTTGAAAGCTTGAATAAAAACAAGATGGCGGGAATCGGCGCTATTGACCAGATAAAAATGGAGAATGGAAAAATGATCCCCCTAAAAAGATTGAACGGAGACCAGACTCACCAGGGCAGGCATTTGCGTATTCCGGTGGGAGAATGGGATATTCAATATGTAAAATTGTACGAGTACTGATGATTGATGAAAATTTAAACTAGCGCTCTTTTAATAATTAATTAAAAAGAGATTATCTATCAAAGCAAAATAAGTTTAGTAGTTGACTTTGATAATTGATTTTACTGAAAAATATAAAAATGAAACATACCACTATACTATTATTTTTCCTGACTACACTATGGTTTAGTGCGTACGGGCAGAATACCGAAAAATTTATTCAAGGTAAGGAAGCTTCGAATGGCTTTCCAATAAGCACATCCGGTAAGGCAACTCCAATTTTGGTTGACAGTCTCGATTTTGCAGGAGTACTTCGGGCAGCCCATAATTTGCAAACAGATATATCTAAAGTTTCGGGTGTAAAGCCCGTTTATTCAAAGAATACAGTTCCGAAAAACAAACAGATTATCATTATTGGTACAGCAGGGAAGAGTGCTGTTATCGATCAACTGATTCATTCCGGAAAGATAAAAGCTACCGAATTTTTGGGGAAAAGAGAGAAGTTTCTGATTCAAACTATCCAGAATCCTGTTGCGGGAGTGGATGAAGCTTTGGTCATTGCCGGAAGTGATAAGCGGGGAACTATTTACGGTATCTATGAAATGTCAGAACAAATGGGTGTTTCGCCCTGGTATTATTGGGCGGATGTTCCTGTACGGAAAGCAACAGACATTTTTGTAAAGCCAGGTATTTATACCGCCGGCGAACCAGCAGTCAGGTATCGTGGTATTTTTCTGAATGACGAAGCTCCGGCTCTTTCTGGCTGGTCGAAAGAAACTTTTGGCGGCTTTAATCATCAGTTCTACGAAAAAGTATTTGAGTTGATACTCCGCCTGAAAGGAAATTTTATGTGGCCGGCCATGTGGGGAAGTGCCTTTTATGACGATGATCCTGAAAATGGGACTCTTGCCGATGAAATGGGCATAGTGATAGGTACTTCGCATCATGAACCGATGGGAAAGGCTCATGCCGAATGGAGAAAGTATGGTACAGGTAAGTGGGATTACAGCAAAAATGAAACAGTACTGAAAGAATTTTGGCAGAAAGGCTTCGATCGCCAGAAAAATTACGAAACGGTTGTTACACTGGGTATGCGTGGAGACGGTGATGAACCCATGAGTGAGGATAATAATATCAAATTGCTGGAAAAAATAGTAAAAGACCAACGAAGTATAATAAGTAAAGTTTCAGGGAAAAAAGTAACGGAAACGCCACAGATGTGGGCTTTGTATAAGGAAGTACAGGATTATTATGATAAAGGAATGCGCGTTCCGGATGATGTTACCTTGATGCTTTGCGATGACAACTGGGGTAACGTGCGCAAACTTCCGGATGTAAATGCCAAAGCACATAAAGGTGGTTACGGAATGTATTATCATTTCGACTATGTGGGTGGGCCACGTAATTATAAATGGTTGAATGTGAGTCCTGTTCAACGTGTCTGGGAACAGATGAACCTGGCATACAGTCATGGTGTGGACAGAATATGGATAGTAAACGTAGGTGATCTGAAACCCATGGAATATCCCATCAGCTTTTTCATGGACATGGCCTGGAGCCCGAATCAGTTTAATGCTCAGAATTTAGTACAACATACCGAAAAATGGTGTGCCGAACAATTCGGAGATAAATATGCCAAAGAATCGGCAAGAATTATAAATCTATATACTAAATATAATCGGAGGGTTACACCCGAATTGTTGAACGATACAATTTACAGTTTGAAAAACTATCATGAATTCGAAAGGGTGACCAATGATTATCGTACCCTGGCTTTGGATGCATTCCGCTTGTATCAGCAAATTCCGGAAAATACGAAAGATGCTTTTGATCAGTTGGTTTTATTCCCTGTGGATGCTTGTTCAAATTTATACGAAATGTATTTTGCAGTGGCAAAAAACAAAGAAATGGCAGCTCTAAAGAATATGGCTGCCAATAGCTGGGCAGATAAGGTGCAGCAATGTTTCGACCGTGATTCAATTTTGACGCTGCATTATAATACTGAAATTGCCGGAGGAAAATGGAATCACATGATGGATCAGATTCACATAGGTTACACCTACTGGCAACAACCTGTAAAAAGAGTAATGCCCAAAGTTACCCGTGTAGAAAATGGAAGTTTTACATCTGTAAGCCCTGTGTGTTCTGAAGAAAAAGGCTACCTGTCGATAGAAGCTGAGCATTTCAACCGTAAAAACGAATCAAAAGAGATTCATTGGGAAATCATTCCTTATCTCGGTAAAACGCTGTCGGGTGTGACAACCTTTCCACCAAATGCTTATCCCCAAAAGACGGATGCAGTTTTTTTGGAATATGATGTGAATATAGATACAATCGGTGAATTTGACCTGCATATTTTAGTTTCGCCTACGTTAAACTTCAATGCCAATAAAGGTCTGCGTTATGCTGTTTCGTTTGATGGAAGTCTGGAACAAATTGTAAATATCAATGCTCAGTACAACAATAAACTGATGGAAAAATGGCAGGCACAAAGTATAAATGAAACGGTGACAAAACACAGCATAAAGGCAAAAGGTAAACATGTCCTGCGTTTTAGAGTACTTGAACCGGGAATAGTTTTGCAAAAAATAATGATAGACATGGGAGGATTAAATCCGTCCTATTTGGGTGCACCAGAAACATTAGCTTATTAAAAAAAACATATTACTTATCATCCCAAAAGGCATAACGCCACAAAAGACATAAAATTAAATGACTATGAAATTAAAATCTCAAAAAGTATCGTTTGGCGAAAAAGTAGGATATAGCTTGGGAGACGGGTCCGCCAACCTCATCTTCCAAATGATGATGATGTTCCAATTGTTTTTTTATACCGATGTTTTTGGTATAAAAGCGACTACTGCCGGTATGATACTGTTGGTTGCGCGTGTTTTCGATGCCTTTGTCGATCCGCTGGTGGGGATACTTTCCGACAGAACCAATACTCGCTGGGGTAAATATCGACCCTGGTTATTGTGGACAGCCATTCCTTTCGCTGTATTCTTCGTATTGGCTTTTTCAACACCCGATTTGACCGAACGCGGAAAAATAATCTATGCAGGTTTTACATATATCTTGTTAATGTCGATATATTCTTTCAACAATACACCTTACTCTTCGCTGGGCGGTGTGATGACGAGCGACATTAAAGAACGCACCAGCATTTCTTCAATTCGATTTGTAACAGCTACCATTGCCACTTTTGTAGTGCAGGGTCTTACTTTACCTTTGGTCTCTAAATTTGGTAGGGGAGATGCTCAAAAAGGTTGGTCATCTACCATTATGTTGTTCGGTGTTGTTGTAGTGATACTTATGTTTGTTACTTTTTTCACCACTAAAGAACGTATCAAGCCACCATTAAATCAAAAAACTCCTATTAAACAGGACTTTAAAGATATTTTTAGCAATACTCCATGGAAAGCCATGTTTGGGCTTACCTTGTTTTTGTTTGTGACTTTGGCTATGTGGGGAAGTAGCATGTCATACTATTTCAATTATGTGGTTGACAAAGATGCTTTGTTCAATTTTTTACGTAATTTTGGACTTGTTAGCGATGTAGGGCAGACTTATGGCGTTTGGCATGGTTTTTTGAATGCTTTTGGACTCATTGCTTCTGATAATTCACAGGTTTTTGCAGTAGGATTCAGTTTGTTTAATATGATAGGGCAATTGATTACTTTGCTCGGCGTTATATTTTTATCGGGTTGGCTGTCGGGTATTTTTGGAAAACGCAATGTTTTCATAGTTTGTCTGGCGTTCACCACCTTTTTTACAGCCATGTTCTATGTGGTTCCAACCGACCATATCGGTATGATATTTATTATTAATATTCTGAAAAGTCTGGCTTACGCACCTACGATTCCTTTGCTTTGGGCCATGATGGGCGATGTGGCAGATCATTCCGAATGGGTGAATCATCGTCGTGCTACCGGATTTGTATTTGCAGGAATCGTTTTTGCGCTCAAAGCCGGTCTGGGTATCGGAGGTGCTATTTGTGGCGGAATTATCGATTCGTTCGGCTTTGTGGCCAACGCGGTTCAATCTGAATCGGCTATATATGGAATAAAACTAACTTCCAGTTTAATACCGGCGTTTACCTTTGGCATTTGTGTAATAGCACTGTTCTTCTATCCTATTTCAAAAAAGATGAATGAAAAAGTACAAGGAGAGCTGACTCTGCGACGCGAAAATAATTAATGTGTCTGGCTATAAATGATTGTATGAACACAAAATCAAATTGATATTTTATGATAAATTTAAAAACGGTTCTTTCGCTGGCACTATTTGGATTGTTTTCGATAAGTATAGCTTCCTGTAATGCCTCTCAAAATAATGATCCAATAAGTTTAAAAGATGCTCTGTCGGGAAAGTTTTATATAGGTACAGCCATGAACTCCGACCAGATTACTGGTGCCGATACTGCTTCTGTTAGTGTGATTAAAGAACAATTTAATGCCATTGTATCTGAAAACATCATGAAAAGTGAAGTGATTCAGCCGGTTGAAGGTGAATTTAATTTTGCACTGGCCGATCAGTTTGTTGAGTTTGGAGAAAAAAATAATTTGTTTGTCACTGGTCATACTTTAATCTGGCATTCACAACTTCCTAAATGGTTCTGTGTGGATGAAAAAGAAAACAATGTTAGTCCCGAAATATTGAAACAACGGATGAAAACACATATTTCCACTTTGGTTGGTCGTTACAAAGGCCGCGTGAAAGGTTGGGATGTGGTGAACGAAGCTATAGAGGATGATGGCTCCTGGCGTAAAAGCAAGTTTTATGAGATTTTGGGCGAAGATTATATCCGTTACGCCTTTGAATATGCTCATGAAGCCGATCCTCAGGCCGAATTATACTACAACGACTATTCTATGGCTCACAAAGGACGCCGGGATGCGGTTGTGAAAATGGTAACGAAACTCAAACAACAGGGAGTGAAGATAGACGGAATCGGTATGCAGGGACATATGACCATGGATTTTCCGGCCATCGAGGAATTTGAAAAAAGTATGATTGCTTTCGCAAATACAGGTGCCAAGGTTATGATTACTGAAATGGACATTTCGGTTTTACCTAAACCGGGAGAAAACGAAGGTGCTGATGTGTCACTTAATTACAAATATGACAAAGTGTTGAATCCTTATGCCGACGGAATGCCTGATTCTGTTGCAAAAGCTTTACACGATCGGTATACCGATTTTTTCCGCTTATTCCTGAAACATAAAGATAAAATTTCACGCGTTACAGTCTGGGGAGTTAACGATGCTCAATCGTGGCGTAATAACTGGCCGGTGAAAGGGCGTACCGATTATCCTTTACTCTTCGACCGGAATAACAAACCAAAACCTATTGTTGAGACTATTATTAAAGAGGCGAATAAGTGAATTTGAAAATGAGAGAATTTGAAAATTTGAAAATGAGGGGAAGAAAAGATTTGAAAATTGCTATTCCCTTGTTAACTAACAAATTCTCTAATCAACAAATTAACCAATAACCAATAACCAATTAACCAATTACCCAATCAACTAAAATGAAACAACCAAGATACTTAGTACCGAACTTATACACTGCCGATCCGGCAGTACATGTTTTCAATGGAAAGCTTTATATTTATCCTTCGCACGATGTAGAATCGGGTATACCTGAAAATGATAATGGCGATCATTTTGATATGCGCGATTATCATGTTTTTTCTATGGAAAGCATAGACGGCGAAGTAACCGATCATGGCGTGGCGTTGGATTTAAAAAATATTCCATGGGCCGGTCGTCAGCTTTGGGATTGTGATGCTGCCTGTAAAGATGGCAAATATTATATCTATTTTTCGCTTAAAGATAAAAATGATGTTTTCCACATTGGAGTAGCCATCAGTGATATACCTGAAGGTCCGTTTATTGCTGAGGGAAACCCCATCAAAGGAAGCTATTCTATTGATCCCTGCGTGTTCTGCGATGAGGATGGATCGCATTACATGTATTTCGGAGGCTTATGGGGTGGTCAGCTACAGCGCTATCGCAATAACAAAGCCATAGAATGTGGCCACGAACCTGCTGATAACGAGCCTGCTCTTTGTGGAAAAGTGGTGAAAATAAGCAATAACATGCTTGAACTAGCAGAAGATCCACAGGATTTAATTATTCTGGACGAAAATGGTCAACCGCTTAAAGCAGGTGATCACGACCGTCGCTTTTTCGAAGCATCGTGGATGCATAAATATAATGGGAAATACTATTTTTCCTATTCCACTGGAGATACTCATTTCCTTTGTTATGCAATAAGCGATACTCCTTACGGCCCATTTACCTATCAAGGGGTTATACTTACTCCGGTTGTTGGCTGGACCACTCATCATTCCATTTGTGAGTTTCAGGGAAAATGGTATTTGTTTCATCACGACAGCCGACCTTCGGGAGGTAAAACCTGGTTGCGCAGCATGAAAGTGGTGGAACTTGAATATAATGAAGATGGTACTATTCAAACTATTGATGGAGAAATATAGTTGATTGGTGATTAGTTAATTGGTTAATTGGTTAATTGGTGATTAGTTGATCCCGGCTTGTCCCGAATTTTCGGGGAGAAATCGGGATGTCGCAAGCTCCATTGGTTAATTGGTGATTGTCTAATAGGTTAATAATTAGTTGAATGGGGCTTAAAAGTATTTCGTTTCTTGTTCCTGAGTCTTGAGTCTTGATTCTTGATTCTTGGCTCTTGGTTCTAATATCTAATATCTTATGTCTGAAAAAAAAATTACAAATAGCATAAATATTACATTATTTCTTCTCCTTTTTTTTACGGGATCAGCTTTTGCAACTGTCAGGTTGCCCAAGCTGATTTCTGATGGAATGATACTTCAGAGAGAATGTGATGTAAAGGTATGGGGTTGGGCCAATCCCAATGAAAAAATAATAGTAGAAATTGCCGGGAAACAGAATGCCTGTGTCGCAAATGAAAAAGGTGAATGGGCAGTCCAACTTTCACCACAGAAAGCCGGTGGTCCATATACCATGACTATTGTTGGCGAAAATACCTTACAAGTAAACAACATCCTTTTTGGTGATGTATGGTTATGTTCCGGTCAGTCGAATATGGAATTACCCATGTACAGGGTGAAACCGAAGTATGAGGATGCAATTAAAAAATCTGAAAATCCGAACATTCGTTGTTTTGCGGTTCCTCAGAAATATAACTTTAAAACAGAGCAAAGTGATTTTGAGAGTGGAAGTTGGATATCAGCCAATCCTGCCACTGTATTGAAGTTTTCTGCAGTAGCCTATTTTTTTGCTACCGAATTATACAATAAATACAAGGTTCCTGTTGGCCTTATCAATGCGAGTCTGGGTGGTTCACCCGTCGAAGCCTGGATCAGCGAATCATCTTTGAAAAAATTCCCGGATCAGTTAAACGAAGCCATAAAATTCAGAAATGATGATTTAATTCAGCAAATTGAATCTGCAGATAAGGTGAGAATCAATGCCTGGAACAAAGAATCGGATGAAAAAGACACGGGGATTAAAAACCGATACAGGAATCAGAAGACTGATGAATCATCCTGGGCAAGTATGAACATACCGGGATACTGGGCCAATTCATCCATAGGGAATGTAAACGGAGTAGTTTGGTTTCGAAAGGAATTTCAAATTTCGCCCGAAGATGCCGGAATGCCCGCATTTTTGAACCTCGGACGGATTGTTGATGCCGATTCGGTGTTTATCAACGGAAAATATGTAGGTTCCACTACATATCTTTACCCTCCCCGTTGGTATCAGGTACCTGCTGATGTTTTAACTTCGGGTACAAATACTATCGTTATTCGTGTTGTAAATAATTCAGGTAAAGGTGGTTTTGTGTTCGATAAACCTTATGAACTGACCGTTGCTGCCAAAAAGATAGATTTAAAAGGTGAATGGAAAATGAAATTGAGTTGTGTGATGCCTTCGTTGGCCGCTCAAACCTTCGTTCGCTGGAAACCAATTGGTCTGTACAATGCAATGATAGCACCACTGCTGAATTACAATATTAAAGGTGCCATCTGGTATCAGGGAGAATCGAATACTGGTAATCCCGCAGAGTATGCGCAGCTTTTCCCTGCATTGATAATGGATTGGCGAAAAAATTTCGGACAAGGTGAATTTCCTTTCTTGTTTGTTCAACTCGCCAATTTTATGGAATCAACTGAACAGCCCTCCGAAAGCAATTGGGCAATGACACGTGAATCTCAACTTAAAACACTTTCGGTTCCGAAAACAGGAATGGTTGTTACTATCGACATTGGCGAATGGAACGATATTCATCCCCTGAATAAATTGGATGTAGGAAAAAGGCTTGCGTTGGCTGCACAGAAACTGGCCTACAACGAAAAGAATGTTATCTACTCAGGTCCGATATACAAATCGATGGAAGTAAAAGGGAATAAAATAGAAATTTCTTTCGATCATACTGGAAGTGGTTTAGTACTTCTTCAACCGGTATTAAAACAATTTGCCATAGCAGGAGCGGATCATCAATTTGTCTGGGCAAAAGCCGAAATTAAAAATAATAAAATAATAGTTTGGAGTGATCAGGTGAAATCTCCTGTTGCCGCCAGGTATGCATGGGCGGATAATCCTGAAGGAGTAAATCTATTCAATAAAGAAGGTTTACCGGCTTCACCTTTCAGAACAGATTCGTGGTAGAAATACAATCTATGTTCATTGGCTGGCTGAATGCCCATAGCATTGATCGTTATATGTAAGTGTAAAAAAGAAAGAAACATTTCATTGACTAAGCATTTTCCTCCAAAGAAAGGAATTGCCAAAATACAATAGAAAAATATTTTTTTATAAAACTATATAAAATGAAAACAAAAATCATTTACAAACTAGCAATGCTTTTATTGTTAGTAAGTTGTGAGAACAACGAGATTTCGAATCTTACAATTAAAACTGTGGCAATTAATAGTATCAATTCCTATTCTGCAATTTGTGGAGGCGAAATCGTATATGACAATTCTCTGCCAATTTTAACAAGAGGCGTTTGTTGGAGTTTGAAGCAAAATCCGACATATGCTGATAACCATTCAAATGATAGTTTAGGAATTGGAAAATTTACAAGTAAACTGATTAATTTAAATGCTGATTCAACGTATTATGTTAGAGCTTATTGTATAAATAAGATTGATACTGTGTATGGAGAGCAAGTATCATTTAAAACTTTAAATAACATAATCTTTAATTCTCAAGTTACTTATGGTTCGGTTACGGATATAGATGGAAATATTTATAAGACGGTCTCTATTGGCACACAAACCTGGATGGCTGAAAATTTGAAAGTTACTCGTTTTCAAAATGGTGATTTGATTCCAAATGAAACAGATTTAGGGAAATGGGGCTATTTTCAAATAAAGACGAGTGCCTTTTGTTGGTATAATAATGATTCTTCAAATAAAAATATTTACGGAGCACTTTACAATTGGTATGCGGCATCAGATAATAGAAATATCGCTCCTGCCGGTTGGCATGTTTCAAGTTCCGACGAATGGAAGACTCTTCAAAAGTATATGAATACACTTAATATTATGCAAAGTACCCAAGGCTACGCATTAAGAGAAACTACATCTGCACATTGGAAAAATACAAATAATTTATCGTTAATCACAAATCAAACCGGATTCACTGCACTCCCGGCAGGAAAACTTGCTACACTACCTTTTGGCTTTATGGGAATTGGTTACGATTACGCATATTTCTGGACAAATACAGGAACTTGGGATGGTTCAACTTGCGTATATCTTAATTCGGAAATAAGTATTGACAACATGCAACCCAATTGCATAGGATTCAGTATAAGATGTGTGAAAAACTAATTCTGTGTCAACAAAGATGTAACATATAAAATACTGAACGAAAAACGTCTAACACATAATGCTTACTTATAGGGATACTTTCGTTCACCCCAAAAAAAAATAGCTGATGAAAACAGGTATAAAATACATAGTTTTAGCAATCATTCTCTCGTCGACTCTTACATCGTTCAAGCCAATTGAATCCTATCTGAATCCTAAGTTAAGTTTCGAAATACGAACTGAAGATTTGGCTTCAAAGCTGACTCTCGAAGAGAAAGTGCAGCTTATGCGTTACGATTCTCCTGCCATCGATAGACTTGGAATTCCTGCATACAACTGGTGGAACGAATGCCTGCATGGCGTAGCGCGCTCGGGTCTGGCTACAGTTTTTCCGCAGGCTATTGGTCTGGCTGCCATGTGGGATAATGATCAGATGTATGCTAATGCTGTCTCCATCTCGGATGAGGCACGTGCCAAATATAACAATTATGTACATCGTGGTAAACGTGGGATTTATCAGGGATTGACATTCTGGACACCGAATATCAATATCTTTCGGGATCCACGCTGGGGACGTGGCATGGAAACCTATGGTGAAGATCCTTATTTAACGGCAGAAATGGCCATTCCTTTTATTAAAGGATTACAGGGTGATAATCCCAAATACTTCAAACTAATAGCCACAGCCAAGCATTTTGCGGTTCACAGCGGACCGGAATCTACCCGCCATTCATTCAACGTTATGCCAAGTGATTATGATTTGGTCGAAACGTATTTGCCGCATTTCAAACGTACAGTAACCGAAGCCGGCGTTTATTCGGTGATGTGTGCTTATCAACGTTTGAATGGAACACCTTGTTGTGGAAGTAAATTTCTGGAAAATATTCTGAGAAATCAATGGAATTTTCAGGGCTATATTGTATCCGATTGCGGAGCAATTCAGGATTTCTACGAAGAAAAGGCACATCATGTGGTGGCAACACCCGAAGAAGCAGCTGCTATGGCAGTTAAAGCCGGAACGGATTTGAATTGTGGAAGTGTTTATGCAGATCATTTATTCAATGCTGTTACTCAGGGACTTTTAACTGAAGATGAAATCAATGTATCTGTCAAACGTTTAATTCTGGCGCGGATGAAACTGGGTCAATTCGATCCGGAGGCTGATGTTGAATATTCAAAAATACCAATAGAAGTAGTTGACTGTGAACAGCACAGGCTACTGGCATTGGAATCAGCCCGTAAATCGATGGTTTTGTTGAAGAACGGGAATGCAATATTACCCTTTAGTAAAGATGTTAAACGAGTAGCAGTGATTGGTCCTAATTCCAATGATAGGGAAATCTTATTGGGTAATTACAATGGATATCCATCCATAGAAAGTACCCCGTTAAAGGGAATCATTGAAAAATTACCGAATGCTAAAGTAACCTTCGCTCAGGGTTGCGAATTGGCTGAGGGTCTGCCCAGTCTGACTGTCATCCCTGGTCAATATTTTTATACTGATAAATCGTTGAAAACAAATGGTCTGAATGCCGAATATTTCGATAATACAGGTTTGCAAGGAAGTCCGAAACATACACGAATTGATGAAAATGTGAATTTCACCTGGTGGACAACTGCTCCCTTCAGTGATATGAAATACGATAAGTTTTCTGTTCGTTGGAAAGCGGTGCTCGTTCCACCGGTATCAGGAACATACGCCATTGGTGGAGAAGCCTTGAGTGGTTTCAAAATCTATTTGGATGGAAAACTCTTGACATTCGGAAAAGAAAATGAACATCATTCACGTAAAAGTTATGAATATTTAAAGCTGAAAGCAGGCAAAGCTTACGAAATACAAGTAGAATATATTCAAAATAATACGGAGTATTCGCATATTCACATTTTCTGGGATATACCTAATGCCAATCTGAAAAATGAGGCCGTAGAACTGGCAAAAAAATCTGATTTGGTTGTACTTTGCATGGGCTTAAGCCCATTGCTTGAAGGGGAAGAAATGAAGGTTAAGGTGAAAGGTTTCGCCGGAGGTGACCGTCTGGATATTCAATTACCCGAAACACAAACCGAACTGATCAGGGAAATTCAGAAATTGGGGAAACCTACCATTTTGGTCCTGTTAAATGGAAGTGCATTGGCTTTCAATTGGGAAGCCGAAAATATTCCGGCCATCATCGAAGCATGGTACCCGGGACAGGCAGGTGGTACTGCAATAGCCGATGTGATTTTTGGCGATTACAATCCGGCGGGACGATTGCCACTGACATTCTACAAATCGATAGATCAGATTCCTGCATTCGATGAATATGACATGAAAGGAAAAACCTACCGGTATTTTGAAGGTCAGCCACTTTACGAATTTGGATATGGATTAAGTTATAGTACTTTTGAGTACTCCATTAAAAATGCTCCTGAGGAAATAAATGCCAATGAAAATATCCGGATTTCGGTAGATGTAAAGAACTCAGGTAAAATGGATGGTGATGAAGTTGTTCAATTGTATGTTTCCTTGCCCGAAAGTAAGTTAAAGAAACCAATCCGCTCGTTACAGGGTTTTAAGAGAATCCATTTGAAAGCAGGTGAAACAAAAACAGTTGATTTCACACTTAAACCAAGTCAGTTTGCTGCCCGTACTGATGAGAATGTCGCTATTGTTGAACCCGGGAAAGTACTTTTGTCAATTGGAGGTAAACAGCCTGACAATCAATCGATAGCTGATAAAAAAGTTATACAGCAAATTATTGAAATTAAAGGTGATAAATTTTATATAAATGAATAGATATGAGTATTAGGTATAATAAGAATGTATTTTTTTTCTTCCTCTTTATAACAGTCTGTTTCAGTGTGAAAGCTGAAGATGGAAGCCGATTATGGTTGAGGTTCAATCAAAATAACAATCAAGCAGTTCGTTTTTCAGGTGTTTTATCTTCTGGCAAATCGTTGGCTTACACCGAATTCCAATCGGCTTGGGACGAAATGAAAGGCAGTAAGTTGTCAAATCTGAATGAACTGAAGGATAGTTCATTGGTTATAGGTACTCTGAACGATAAACAGATCCGGCAATTCGGCTTTTCTAAAGAACTGAAAGTACTTGGTAGCGAAGGTTATATTATCAGGTCTGTTCTTCTGAAAGACAAAAAACTGACTGTTGTAGCTGCCTCTACCGATCAGGGACTTCTTTATGGCGTTTATCATTTGCTCCGGATTATTCAAACGGGTGAATTTGCTGAAACTCTTAATATTAAAGAAAGACCTTCCTATTCAATACGTATATTAAACCATTGGGACAATCTGGATGGTACCATTGAGCGGGGCTATGCCGGCCATTCTATCTGGAAATGGGAAGAATTACCAGGCAAAATTTCACCGCGTTATATCGAATATGCCCGAGCGAATGCTTCCATTGGAATAAACGCCACGGTTTTGAATAATGTAAATGCTTCGCCCAAAATATTATCGGCAGAATATCTTCAAAAGGTCCGGGCTATTGCCGGTGTTTTACGTCCGTTCCATATCAAGGTTTATTTATCCATCAATTTTGCGTCGCCAAAAGAATTGGGGGGTTTAACAACTTCCGATCCCTTGGATAAAAATGTAAAGAAATGGTGGGCTGACAAAGCAAATGAAATTTATAAACTGATTCCCGACTTTGGCGGCTTTTTGGTGAAAGCTAATTCCGAAGGTTTACCGGGTCCGATGGATTATGGACGAACACATGTGGATGGTGCCAATATGCTAGCCGATGCGTTGAATCCTCACGGTGGAATTGTCATGTGGCGTGCATTTGTGTATGAACCGGGCGACGATCGTGCCAAATTAGCTTACAAAGAATTTGTCAAATATGATGGTCAGTTTCGTGATAACGTGATCATTCAGGTGAAAAACGGTCCAATTGATTTTCAACCACGGGAACCATTTAGTCCTTTGTTTGGTGCTTTAAAAAAAACAGATATTATGCCCGAATTACAGATTACTCAGGAATATCTGGGTCAATCTGATCATTTAGTCTTTTTATCACCCATGTGGACGGAATTTCTGAATGCTGATAGCTATTGTAACGGAAAAGGTTCAACGATAGCAAAAGTAAGCGATGGAAGAATTTTTAAACAGAAAATCACTGCTATAGCGGGAGTTGCTAATATCGGTGAGGACGCCAACTGGTGCGGTCATCATTTTGCACAGGCTAACTGGTATGCTTTTGGCCGGCTTGCATGGAACAATGAATTATCATCGGAACAGATAGCTCAGGAATGGATTAAAATGACTTTTACAGCGAATGATTCATTGGTGAAACCAATATCCGAAATGATGCTCAATTCCCGAGAAGCAGCCGTAAATTATATGATGCCCTTGGGATTACATCATCTGTTTGCCTGGGGACATCATTATGGCCCTGAACCCTGGTGTGCAGTCGAAGGCGCGCGTCCTGACTGGCTACCGACTTATTATCACAAAGCTGATAGTGTTGGATTAGGATTCGATCGAAGTTCTTTGGGGAGTAATGCTGTAGCACAATATGCTTCACCTTTAAAAGATCAATATAATGATTTGGCAACTTGTCCTGAAAACCTTATCTTGTGGTTTCATCATGTGCCTTGGGACTACAGAATGAAAAACGGACGCATCCTGTGGGATGAACTTTGTTTTACTTACGATTCAGGTGTACAACAAGTCCGTGATTTTCAAAAAAAATGGGATAGGATAGAACCATTCGTTGATGCTCAGCGCTATGGTGAAGTACAGTCAAAATTAAAGATTCAAGCCCATGATGCTGTTTGGTGGAAAGATGCTTGTCTGCTTTACTTTCAGACATTTTCAAAACGTCCAATCCCTTATTCTATTGAGCGTCCGGTTCATGAACTGGAAGATTTGAAAAAGATAAAACTGGATATGATACAGCATAATTAATTATGATAAAATGGAAAAAACCTGGAGATGGTTTGGGAAAAAGGATACGATAACACTCGAAATGTTGCGGCAAATTGGTGTGGAAGGTATTGTCACCGCTTTGCATGATGTACCGAACGGTGAAATCTGGACATTGGAAGCCATCAATGAACTTAAAGAATATATCGAAGCTGCGGGACTGCGATGGTCGGTAGCAGAAAGCCTGCCGGTTTCGGAAAGTATTAAATATGCCGGAAAGGACAGAGAAAAACTTATCGAAAACTATAAAATCAGTCTGGCTAATTTAGGAAAAGCAGGTGTGAAAACAATATGTTATAATTTCATGCCTGTTATCGACTGGATACGTACTGATTTGAATTATCGACTGGAAAATGGAACTTCTACTTTGTATTTCGATAAAATCCGTTTTGCTTATTTCGATTGCTATATTCTAAAGCGCGTTGGAGCTGAAAAAGATTATACTTCGACGGAGATGAAGCAAGTCCTTGAACTGGACAAAACTATTTCCCAGGCAGAGAAAGAAGAATTGATTCAAACCATCATTGTGAAAACGCAAGGATTTGTGAATGAAAATTTCAAAGGGAATGTTCAAAAGCCGGTAGAACTGTTCAATCAGTTATTGGCTTTGTATGTTGGAATTGATAAACATCAATTGCGTGAGAATTTAAAATACTTTCTTGAAAGTGTCATCCCTGTTGCCGAAGAAAATGGAGTCAATCTTTGTATTCATCCCGATGATCCTCCACAGGCAGTGTTGGGTTTGCCCAGAATAGTGAGTAATGCAGATGATATTGACTGGATACTTCATGCTGTAGATAGTCCAAATAACGGACTGACATTTTGTGCCGGGTCGCTTAGTGCCGGTTTGCACAACGAAGTACCTGAATTAGCACGTCGGTTTGCAAATCGTACTCATTTTGTGCATTTACGAAGTACAGATGCTACTCCGGATGGTAATTTTATCGAAGCCTCCCATTTGGATGGCAGAGGACATCTCATTGAGCTGGTTCGCATTTTCGAACAGGAGAACCCGAATCTCCCCATGCGCGTAGATCATGGTAAGCTAATGCTCGATGATGTAAATAAATCATATAATCCGGGTTACTCTTTCCTTGGACGAATGTATGCCCTGGCTGAGGTTTCCGGAATTATTGCCACTGTGCAAAATGAGATGAAGAATAGGATTTAAGTAAAAAAAATAAAAGTCTGTTCGATCTGAAAATTCACATTGAACAGACTTATCAAATAACAAACTATTAGAATGAACGAACTATTTAGTATTGAAGGAAAAGTAGCCGTTATCACCGGCGCCTGTGGCGTATTGGGCGGTAGTGTTGCTCAAAGTTTTGTGAAAGCAGGTGCCAGGGTGGTTGCTATAGGTACAAAGCAAGAAAAACTGGATGCAAAAGTAAAAGAATTAACTGATTTGGGTGGTGAAGTAATCGGCTTTGTAGGAAATGTACTTGATATTGCCAGTCTGGAAAAAATTGCATTGGAAGTCGTCGCTAAATGGGGACGTATTGATATTCTGTTGAATATAGCCGGTGGTAATATCCCTGGTGGAACGCTTACTCCTGAACAAACATTTTTCGATATGAAAATAGCCGATTGGAATAAAGTGACTGATCTGAATATGAATGGAACGGTTTATCCCTGTTTCGTTTTCGGAAAAGTGATGGCTGAACAGAAATCAGGAAGTATCATCAATATATCTTCCATGGCCGCTTTACAGGCTATGACGCGTGTCCCGGGCTATTCGGCAGCCAAGGCAGCGGTGAGCAATTTCACACAATGGCTTGCCATGGAAATGGCTATGAAATATGGCGATGCTGTGCGGGTGAATGCCATTGCACCAGGTTTTTTTATAGGCGACCAAAATCGCGCGGTACTCATTAACCCTGACGGCTCTCTTACCGATCGCAGTATGAAAGTGATAGCCAACACACCCATGAAACGATTCGGGGATATCAACGAATTGAATGGTGCTGTTCAGTTCCTTTGTTCGGCAGCCTCCAGCTTTATTACAGGAGTTGTATTGCCTATCGATGGCGGATTTAGTATGTACAGCGGAGTTTAAATTTCTGCTTTTATTTAAAATCATTTTCAAATAATCATCACTGTGAAAGAACTTACTTGACAAATAAAACACTTCAAAATGATTATCGGGTCCGGATCTTTTCCGTGCCCGATTTTTTGGTTTACCTACTTTTTATGAGGCTATTTATATAAAGTGTGCGAAGTCCTTGTATATCACTTTGCCATTTGGCACATTTTTTTTACCTTTGTACTCTCAAAAAAACTGCAATTCGCGTTCTGAAAACGATGATGTAAGAGTATCCGAACTTTAAGTAACTCATTACGTTGAAATTGTAAATTCTAAAATTGTAAATTCCAAATCATATGTTTGAATCGCTGAGTGAAAGATTAGAACGGTCGTTTAAAATCCTGAAAGGGGAAGGTAAAATTACCGAAATCAATGTGGCCGAAACGCTCAAGGATGTGCGCAAAGCCCTGTTGGACGCCGATGTAAACTTCAAGATTGCCAAAACATTTACTGAAGTAGTTAAAGAAAAAGCCATCGGTCAGAATGTGCTTACCTCGCTGAAACCAAACCAGTTGATGGTGAAGATTGTACACGACGAATTGGCCGAACTTATGGGCGGATCGAGCGTTGATATTAATCTGAAAGGTTCTCCGGCTGTCATTCTGATGTCGGGTTTACAAGGTTCGGGTAAAACCACTTTCTCAGGCAAGCTGGCCAATATGTTGAAAACCAAACGGGCTAAGAATCCACTTTTGGTAGCTTGCGACGTGTATCGTCCGGCTGCTATCGAACAGTTGAAAGTGCTGGGTGAACAACTTCAAATTCCTGTTTTTTTCGATTTGGAAAGTAAAAGTCCGGTAGGAATTGCCGAAGCGGCTATTAAATTTGCCAAGCTGAAGGGTCATGACGTAGTGATTGTGGATACAGCCGGACGTTTGGCTGTAGATGAAGCGATGATGAACGAAATTGCCGCCATCAAAAAAGCCATACAACCTCAGGAAATCCTTTTCGTGGTGGATGCCATGACCGGACAGGATGCTGTAAATACCGCCAAGGAATTCAACGACAGACTTAATTTCGATGGTGTCATTCTGACCAAACTCGATGGTGATACTCGTGGTGGTGCTGCTCTTTCTATTCGTTCAGTAGTGAACAAACCTATCAAATTCGTCGGTACAGGCGAAAAAATGGACGCGTTGGATGTTTTTTATCCCGAACGTATGGCCGACCGTATTTTGGGAATGGGTGATATTGTTTCGTTGGTGGAACGAGCTCAGGAGCAATACGACGAAGAAGATGCCCGTCGACTGCAAAAAAGAATAGCCAAAAATCAATTTGATTTCAACGATTTTATTTCTCAGATACAACAAATCAAAAAAATGGGTAATATCAAGGATTTGGCTGCCATGATTCCCGGCATGGGTAAGGCAATGAAAGATGTAGAAATCGATGATAATGCTTTCAAAGGAATTGAGGCAATTATTCATTCCATGACACCTCACGAACGTGAAACGCCATCCGTGTTGAACGGAAGCCGCAAATTACGTATTGCTAAAGGTAGCGGAACTACTATTGTAGACGTAAACCGACTGTTGAAACAATTTGACCAGACAGGCAAGATGATGAAAATGGCTACCATCAGTCAGGGCAAGTTAAAAATCGGGAAAAGACGATAGTGGTTAGTTTATAGTTTACAGTTTATAGTTCATAGTGATTAGTTTTTTTTTTTATTAAAAAAAGAACGAAGTAAATGTAAAATATTGACATTAAGAACTATAGATGAGCAAGCAGTGAATTGTAAAAGTTATAATTACAACGCTTTTCAAACCCAAAACACAGAACCCGAAACACAGAACACCGAACTTTTCAAACAAAAAAAGAACATGTCCTATACAATAATAGATGGCAAAGCCATTTCCGAACAAATTAAATTAGAAATTGCTGAAGAAGTAAAGTTAATGGTGGCTGCAGGTGGCAGACCTCCGCATTTGGCAGTAATTATTGTGGGACACGATGGAGGAAGCGAAACCTACGTGGCGCACAAAACAAAATCGTGCGAGCAGGTTGGATTCACTTCTACCAAAATTCGTTTTGAAGACGATGTCACTGAAGCTGAATTATTGACTAAAATTGATGAACTGAATAAGGAAGACGATTTGGATGGCTTTATTGTTCAATTGCCATTACCAAAGCATATTTCTGAACAAAAAGTGATTGAAGCCATTGATTACCGCAAGGATGTGGATGGTTTTCACCCTGTTAACGTGGGACGCCTGTCTATTGGCCTGCCTTGTTATGTCTCGGCGACTCCTTCGGGAATTATGGAACTGCTCAAACGTTATCAGATCCCTACAGTAGGTAAAAACTGTGTAGTCATTGGACGAAGTAATATCGTGGGAAAACCCGTAGCTTCATTGATGATGCAAAAGGGTTATCCCGGCGATGCTACCGTTACAGTTTGCCACAGCCGCACTAAAAACCTGAAAGAAATTTGCCTGCAAGCCGACATTATTATTGCTGCATTGGGTCAACCCGAATTCCTTACCGGCGATATGGTGAAAAATGGTGCTGCTGTAATTGACGTAGGAACAACCCGTGTTCCTTCCGACAAAACAAAAAGTGGTTTCCGCCTGAGTGGTGATGTGAAATTCGATGAAGTAGCACCTAAATGTTCTTTTATTACGCCCGTTCCGGGTGGAGTCGGACCCATGACCATTGTGTCCCTTCTAAAAAATACTTTATTAGCAGCAAAAGGGGAAATATATTAAGAATTTACGATTTGTACATTTACGATTTACTTATTTTTTTTTACTTATTTAGATTGTTCTGTATGTTATTGTGTTCTAAATAGATATTTAGTATAAACGGTTAGTTTGCATGTAAAGGGAGTTTTAGATAGTAAATTGTAAATGAATAAATTGTAAATAAAAATGGCATTATTCTACGTTCCAAACCTTTCTGCCGGAAAAGTTCTTCCCGAAGAAGAATCACAGCATGCTGTCAAAGTCTTGCGTTTGCAAGTAGGTGATGCCATTGAAGTGGTTGACGGGGCAGGAGGGTTTTATAATGCGCGCATAACCAATCCACACGCAAAGCATTGTGGATTTGAGATAACCGAAACACTTGCTGAATTCGGAAAACGCGATTACAAACTACACATTGCGATTGCACCTACCAAAAATATCGAACGTCTGGAGTGGTTTATCGAAAAAGCAACTGAAATTGGCATAGATGAAATTACACCGCTGGTGTGTCGTTTTTCCGAACGAAAAATTATCAAACCCGAAAGGTTAGAGAAGATCATTGTTTCGGCAGCCAAACAATCGAAAAAAGCCTATTTTCCCAAACTGAATCCACTTAGTACTTTCGATGAGCTGATGAAAAACCATCAGGCAACTCAAAAGTTTATTGCTCATTGTTACGAAGAAGACAAAAAGCTGCTTCAAACAGAATATTCCAAATCTTCGAATGTGCTGATTCTGATCGGACCAGAAGGTGATTTTAGTAAGGAAGAGGTACAAAAGGCTATTTCATTGGGCTTTATCCCTGTTTCGTTGGGTGATAGCCGGTTGCGGACTGAAACAGCAGGCGTGGTAGCCTGTCATACCGTGGCGGTGGTTAATCAATATTAAATGACACGTTAGCTGAAAGTTGAGGGGCGATTTATCTCGTAAATACCAATTTGTTTTCACCCGAAAGTTGAGGATTAATCCAATAACCTTCTGCATCAAAGCCTTTTAAATCTTCTACATTCTCGATTCGGTTTTGTATCACGTACCGAGCCATCATTCCCCTTGCCTTTTTGGTGTACATCACCACCGATCTGTATCCTTCATTTTTATTTTCCAAAAATTCAAAATCGATGACGCGTGCCTCAAGTAATTGTCGGTTAATCGATTTGAAATATTCACCGGAAGCTAAATTCAACAAAACCCTGTTATCGCCTAAATGAGCTAATGCCTCGTTAACGGATAGCGTAAGGCTGTCTCCCCAAAAAGAATATAAGTTTTTCCATTTTCCAATCTGCAACTTCGTACTAATATCCAACCGGTAAGGTTGCATTAAATCCAGCGGGCGAAGTATGCCATATAAGCCGGATAGAATCCGCAAATGCGATTGCAGATACTCAAAATCATTCGGTGAAAAACTGTTTGCATCCAGTCCGTGAAAAACTTCTCCGTTGAATGACAGTACCGCCTGTTTGGAATTCTCAGCCGTAAAAGGTCTTTGCCAGTTGAAATAACGGTCGGCATTCAATTGTGCTAAACCGGCATTGATGCTGAGGAGTCTTGATAATTCCATGGTCGACAACTGCCTGATTTCATCAACCAGGCTTTCAGCGGAATTCAGAAACTCGGGCTGAGTAAATTCGTTCACCAGATTTTGTGGCGTGTTATTCTGTATTTTAGCAGGGGATAGGAGTAGGAGCATAAAATGTGTTTACTATTTGTTTGTTTCAAATTAAAGAGACAGCTGTTAATAAAAAATCAAAAAAAACATCTCTTGTCTTGCAAAAATAATAATTTGTTCTGATAAAATACCATGCATCTCAATATGGATGGGTGCAAATTGTGTTTATAAAAAAAACGGACTTGCCTGTATGGTAAGTCCGTTCTTTTTCTATTATTCGAATTCGAATTTATTTTTTTGCTTGTTCCAGTTGCAATGTTCTGGTTGGTTGGTCACAAACTTCGGTAGGACCGTAGTATTGAATAGGTCCCGGATAGATATAACTGGTACTTTCGTCGGCCCAATCTTCACGTACTGATTTGAAAAACTTGAATGGAGCACCATCAAGTCTTACCAGAGCTTTTTGAATTACTGGTTTAAGCTCTCCGTTACGACGTTCCATATTCATCATCATGGTGATAGGAACTCCGCCGGCTATCCATTCGGAAGCTGGTGATGTTAAATTACGGATAGAAGCCATGTAACCTGTTTTACCTTCCGAAATTAAAATGGAAGCAGTATAACCCAACGAATAGGTATAATCTGTATCAAAGTTTGATGGAATTGCGCATCGGCCTTCGTAACCAAAGAAATGGTTAATCGCCGAGAATTTACCTTTATATTTTCCTTCTGCTTTCAGTTGAGCAAGGCGTTTAGCCACCATTTCTATCAACAGTTTTTCTGTTTCGATAAGCGAAACCTGAACGTTTCCGTGTGGATCGCGGTCGAGCGTCAATTGTTTGGCTATACCTTTGGGTAAGCTGCGATAAATCTGAAGACTATCCGGAGTTAATAGACTTTTCACGAATTGACGTTTTTCTTCTTCTGTATTCAGAGCGTCGAAATCTTCGTTGTGTGCCAATAGCTCGTTAAGTTCGGATATCAGTTTTTTCATGGCCGGAAGAAATTCGATTAATCCTTCAGGAATAAGAATTGTACCGAAGTTAAGCCCGTGATCTGCCCGATTTATAATTACTTTTAGTATATCTTCAACCACATCGTTAAGCGTCATGTTTTTGGCTTCCACTTCTTCCGAAATGATGCAAATGTTAGGTTGACTTTGCAATGCGCATTCCAGTGTGATGTGCGATGCAGAACGACCCATCAGGCGGATAAAGTGCCAGTATTTTTTAGCTGAATTGGCATCACGTTGAATGTTACCAATCATTTCTGAATAAACCTTACAAGCGGTATCAAAACCGAATGAGGTTTCAATCATTTCGTTTTTTAAGTCTCCATCAATTGTTTTTGGACATCCAATTACTTGTATACCAGCATTCTTCTGAAGATAATATTCGGCCAATACACAGGCATTTGTATTTGAGTCATCACCACCAATAATAACGATAGCTTTAATACCGAGTTTTTTGCAAATTTCAGTGCTTTTCTCGTATTGCCATTCTTCTTCCAATTTAGTACGACCTGAACCGATAATATCGAAACCACCGGTATTGCGGTATTCGTCAACTATTTCGCTGGTAAGTTCAATAAAATCGTGATTTATCAAACCAATTGGACCGCCCAGAAAACCGTATAATTTATTTTCAGGGTTCAAGGCTTTCAATCCATCGTACAATCCGGAAATTACATTGTGTCCACCAGGAGCTTGTCCACCCGAGAGAATAACCCCAACGGCAACAGACGAATACTCTTTTTTTGCGCCTGCCTCTAACGTAATGATAGGCATACCATAAGTGTTTGGAAACAGTTTCTTGATGTCACTCTGATCTGCAACCGATTTGGTGGCGGCACCTTCTTTGAGCTCAACATTACCTTTGAGTGCTGCGGGCAATTTGGGCTGATAGCTTGCCCGGGCAATTTGTAAAGGGCTTTTTGTCATTAATTTCATTTTATATAATAGTTTGATGTTGTTAATGTGAATATTGACTTTTCTCGCGTGCAAATTTAGCCATTTTTTTTGGAAAATGCAATTTTTGTTCGCTTGTTGTATCGGTAAAATATTGAAACGAAGGCATTGATTCCTGTGATATTTGTCATTTAATGTTAATACACCAAAAGAAAACTTAGAAAAGTAAATTATAATCACCTCAAAACCTATACACTAAACTCTAATTAATAAACTGTTCCGACATATTGTCGCATTCATATATTTTTACTACCTTTGCACCCGAAAATAACAACATTCACGTTGTGAGTAAAATCTCCGCATACCACTGCCTTAACCTGGCAGCCTGCTTATCTGAGGGTACACGTTTTGAATAACGAAATGAAATGATCGCCGGACTACTACTCGAAACGTGTACTAAAAAAAACAAAATGACATTTAAAGAATTAAATTTAAGAGACGAGATTCTATCGGCTATCGAAGAACTTGGCTACGAGCAACCTATGCCCGTACAGGAAAAAGTAATCCCTTTCATGCTGACGCAAACAGCCGATTTAGTGGCCCTTGCTCAGACAGGAACTGGAAAAACGGCTGCCTTCGGATTGCCGGTACTAAACATGATTGACACACAAAGCCGTCAAGTACAAGCCTTGGTTTTGTCTCCTACCCGCGAATTATGTATCCAGATTGCCAATGACCTGAAAGGTTATGCCAAAAACATGCGCGGTGTGAAAATTGTTGCGGTTTATGGTGGTGAAGATATTCGCACTCAACTCCGTCAACTGGAACCGGCACCTCAAATTATCGTGGCTACTCCGGGTCGTTTGATCGACCTGATTGAACGCGGAAAAGTTGAATTAGGAGCTATAAACTTCCTTGTACTCGATGAAGCAGACGAAATGCTGAACATGGGTTTCAAAGAAGATATTGAAACTATTCTGGAACGCACCCCTGCTACCCGTCGTACCATGCTGTTCTCAGCAACCATGCCAAAAGAAATTGCCAATATCGCCCGTCGGTATATGAAAAATTTCGAAGAAATTACTGTTGGAACCCGCAATGCAGGTTCGGATAATGTGGAACATATTTACTATCTTTCGCAGGCAAAACAACGTTATTTAGTGCTTAAACGTATCGTGGATTTGAATCCGGATATGTACGGAATCGTTTTTTGCCGCACCCGTATGGAAACCAAAGAGGTGGCCGAAAAACTGATGCACGACGGTTATAATGCCGATGCACTTCACGGTGATCTTTCGCAAGCACAACGTGACTCGGTAATGCAAAAATTCCGTATCCGTAATATCCAACTATTAGTGGCAACCGACGTGGCAGCCCGTGGATTGGATGTAAGCGACCTGACTCACGTTATAAATTATAACCTTCCGGATGATGTGGAAGCGTATACTCACCGAAGTGGTCGTACTGGCCGTGCCAACAAAAAAGGTGTTTCGGTATCGATTATACATTCCAAGGAAAAGTTCAAGATCAAAGAAATTGAACGCATGTTCAAAAAAACTTTTGAACAACAACAAATTCCTAACGGACTGGAAGTATGTAAAAAACAATTGTTCTTTCTTATCGACCGCATGGAAAATGTAGAAGTAAACGAAGTACAAATTGAACCATACGTGGCTCAAATCATGAAACAATTGGAATATCTCAGCAAAGAGGAAGTTCTGAAACATTTTGTATCGCTCGAATTCAACCGCTTTTTGGAATATTATAAAAACGCTCAGGATTTGAACTTACCCGATCGTAGCAGTTCTTACGAACGTGGCGACGGAGTCCGCGGAAACAAACCAGGTGGTCGTGTCCGTCTTAAAATGAACGTGGGTAGTGGCCAGGGTCTTGACCCTAAAGGCTTGTTAGGCATTGTGAATGATGTGACAGGTGATAAATCTATCAACATTGGAGCCATAGAAGTAACTAACAAATTTACATTCTTCGATGTGTTTGCTGACCAACTGGAACAAGTAGTTACCGCTTTTGCTGCACAAAGTGACGTAGAAGTATCAGAAGCCAAAGGAAGCAAAACTTACGAAGGTAAATCCGATTTCCGTCCACGTTCAGGTGGAAGCAGCGATGGCCGCTCAGGTGGTGGTTACCGTGGTAACAGCGATCGCAGTTCAAGCAGTCGCCCTTCAAGCTCCAGCTCCGAAAAGCCATGGAGAAACCGTGATTCCAATGATCGCGGAAGCAGCCGTCCATCTTCGGGTGGAAGCGACCGCAGAAGTGGTGGATCTTCATCTTACAAGAAAAGATAATTTGACAAAATAGCATGGTTAATACCTGCGAAAATTAAAAAACGGATAGCTCTGCATGGAGTTATCCGTTTTTTTTGTGATCTAAAAAAATGAATAACTTACAATTTCGGATAAATATTTTAAATGATTATCAGTTGATTTGCTTTCTTAATAAAACATTAGGAATTGAATAGACAGAATCTTTTATTGATTTCAATCCGAATGAGTATCTTTGCAAAATGTTTACAAACGAAATACAACCAATTGTTCCAATGACAAACGAACCGAAGAAAAATTATTGTGAAGAAATGCATACCTGCGAGCACATTTTGAATCAAACGATGGTTAGAATGTTTGGGTGTAGCCGATCGAAGAACGCACATATTGAAAAGAAAAAATCTAAATGTGATTATGATTTGGTTATAGCTCCAACTGAAGCACAGATTTTAGAGCTAACGACCAAGGTTAATGAAATTATTGATAGTCATTTACCCGTTACTGTTGATTTTATGAATAAAGAAGACGCCGGGAAAATAGTTGATTTATCAAAACTCCCTGACGATGCTACAGATACCTTGCGAATCGTGCACGTAGGTCATTACGATACTTGTGCTTGTATTGGCCAACATGTTGAAAATACGTCTGAGTTGGGTCACTTCGTAATTATTAGTCACGATTATGAAAACAAGCGTTGGCGGGTTAGGTTTCGTTTAGTATAAAAACACCTAAGCCATCAAAAGAGGGTTTTCTTTTATTGAAATTAACCGTATTTATCTCAATGACAAAACAATTGAATTATTTTAATGTGAAAGCTGCTAAATCACCATTCAAGAGGTTGGTAGCTCTTGTTCGTAATATTTTTTTTCTTTTTATTATTATTAGTATTTGTTCGGTCATTTTAGCCCGTTTTATTCCCATTTACGTTACACCTCTTATGATGATTCGAACGGTTGAATCTGTCTTTGATGGAAAAATGCCAAAGAATAAAAAGGAATGGGTACCAATTGAAGATATTTCACCCAATATGGTGAATGCGGTTGTAGCTTCCGAAGATAATTTATTCTTGACACATTATGGTTTTTCGTTTGCAGATATAGGAAAAGCATTTAAGCATAATAAGAAAGGAAAAAAAATGCGGGGAGGAAGTACTATTTCTCAACAAACCGCCAAAAATGTCTTTCTGTGGCCCGATCGATCATATTTGCGCAAAGGGTTGGAAGCATATTATACAGTGTTGATAGAATTATTTTGGTCGAAGGAGCGTATCATGGAGGTTTATCTCAATGTGATTGAAACCGGGAAAGGAATTTATGGAGTAGAAGCCGCTTCGCAAAAATATTTTGGAAAGAGTGCCGATCGCCTGACTAAGTCCCAGGCTGCTCTCATTGCCGCATGTCTACCCAATCCGCGCCGGTTTAATGCGGGTAATCCATCCGGTTACATTTCACGTCGAAAATCCCAGATTGTATATTTAATGCGTAGAATAGGACCGGTTGATTTTGATAAAAACGATAACCCGAAGAAACACTCGCGTAAAAATAGAAATTAATGAATCGAACGTTGCAATACTACGATTGGGGAACGATTGAATACAACGAAGCATGGTCCAGGCAGGAAAAACTTTTTGCCGATTCAATTCAACGAAAAATTCAAGGACTTTCTACCGATAATTACCTCGTCTTTTGCGAACATTCGCATGTTTATACTTTAGGGAAAAGCGGAAATGAACAAAACTTACTTTTGAATCAGATCCAACTCTTAGCTAAACATGCCACTTTTGTTCACAGCAACCGGGGAGGAGATATAACTTATCACGGACCGGGGCAGTTGGTGGGTTACCCCATTTTCGATCTCGAAAATTTTAGCTTGGGCCTCAAACAATATATATATGCGTTGGAAGAAGCTATTATCAATACACTTTCATTTTATTCAATTACATCCCAACGTTTGAGTGGAGCTACCGGGGTTTGGCTTGATGTGGGAACTCCTGCTTGTCGCAAGATCTGTGCAATCGGTGTGCGTAGTTCCCGTTTTGTTACTATGCATGGCTTTGCTTTAAACGTGAATACACAATTAGAATACTTCAATTTCATCAATCCCTGCGGATTTATCGATAAAGGGGTTACTTCTATGGAAAAAGAATTGGGACGAAAGCTGGATATGGATGAATTAAAATCACGGTTGAAGGATTCTATCGGTAAATTATTTTCTATTTAAAACCGAAATTTTTATATTTGATTTATAAATTCGAACTTTTTTCCCCTTATTTCTCATCTAAGAACCAGAAATAGCTTTTGCTGGTAGGATTAAATTCCCTGAAAATTCGCATTTGTATCTCTATTTTCATATCCTGTCGCCGCTTTTACAGATTTTTCAACCCAGCTGGTAAAGCGTAATGTGGTCTTTTTTTATCCCCGGGCTATATCCTCGGCAGTTTATTTGGCTTTATTTTCATTTTATGTGGTGGATCAAGGCACCAGAATCGCCCTATTTTGGGTGAGTTTTTGATTTGTGGAGCCCCCGTATTTCAAATATCCCTTAATCTTAAGTACTGTTTTTACGGAAAATGGTCCGAATTTGATTTTTTCTGAAAATTATTTTTCTGAAAATTCCTTTCCCCTCAGGCTTTTAAGAAGCAAACATGTCTTACAGCAGAAAAAAGAGCCACAATAATTAGGTTGGTATCAGGTAAACGACTACTTTTGCACCCGCTTCAAGAGAGAAGCTTTGGTGGTAAAACCCCGACAAAAGGCGCTGAAAATTAAATGAAAAAACTTTTACAAAAAGGTTTGGTAGTTCAATAAAAAGCATTACTTTTGCACCCGCTTCAAGAGAGAAGCCTGCTACCATTTACCAGTTTCAAATTGACTATTTCCAATTTAAATAGTCGGTAAAAATAAAGCAAAAAACTTTTTTAAAAAGCTTGGTAGTCTAAGAA